>Ga0302287_10000165_pt1 | contig 41369 bp, 39 predicted proteins | sample III_Fen_E2_4_FD_200452 | JGI IMG/M metagenome (GOLD analysis project Ga0302287, IMG submission 200452) | Peat permafrost microbial communities from Stordalen Mire near Abisko, Sweden - III_Fen_E2_4 | ecosystem: Environmental > Terrestrial > Soil > Wetlands > Permafrost | place: Sweden: Abisko... | reverse complement strand
ATGGTACCCGACACGAAGTTTGACCGGGCATCAAAGCCGCCTGGTCATTAGTACCAATAACATAAGATATACTGTACAGACTTTGGTTAGATTTCGCGTCAGTTGAGCTATTGGAAATCACAAAACTATGCATAGCTAAATCGCGATCACCCGACGCCAGCAATTCGACAGCGCCAGTCGAATCAATAGATTTAGTCGGTGTCGAACAGTACGAGCCAGCACTATCTGGAACTTTCACGAATCTTATCTTAGATGTTGAATTGCCATAAATATTACTATTGCTACCATTGGCTTTAGGGTCGCTCAAAGTTACACCATAATTCCAAACATAGCTATATTGTCCAACACATAAACGGCCGCCCCAAGACCTATCAACATATTTAGGTCCAGGAACCGCAAAGGGAGCCGACTGTGAAATGCCCCGTTTTAAGTCTGTTGATATTGTCCGGCCAGCTTGATTGACTTCTTTAATCGTTAGCCCCCGAGTATAAACATTGCTGATTTGAATAACCGTCATCGCAATTGCCAGTAGTAGCGCTGACACAAATGTCATCGCCAGCATTAACTCAATAAGCGTAAAGCCTTGTTTGCTATGGTTCATATAACCTCACAATCGTACCCAAGGTCATTGGAGTCGACAAACCTAAACTATCCCAGCAAGCGCGAATATGAAAATCAACATATTTATTTGAACTATCAGATTTTACCGCCTCGACCCACAAGCCTTCCGATGAAAATACCGGTGCCAACCTCAGCTGGGAATATGTTTGAACATTAGAAGTTATCGTTGTGCGAGCTTCTACCTTAACGGTTGCAGGATTAATAACGAAAGCCTTAGATGGTGGCGTACAATTGCCAAAAGTTGAGGCTTGAGTAATCTGATTCGCGATAATTTTTGGCCAGTCCCCCGAAGGTTGCCCAGACACCGAATTTGGATATGCGGCCACATACGAATCGTGTATATATCGCAGAGTCTCAGCCTGTGCGTCCATCTGTTCACGTACTAAAGATATCTCAAGAGCCCGTTGACCAGTCGCCACGCCACTATTCATGATAGAAATGGCACCAACGGCTACCAGGCTAAAGACAGTTATAGCAAATAAAGCCTCGATTAGAGTATCGCCCTTTTGCATATTCTTGTCTTTAACTAACATTTACTGTCAAATCCCGGTAGATTTAAGTTGTTAGATCTAGTCTCGATATCATTTGCGCTGGTTGCATAAGCATTAATCGATATTGCCATATTATTTCCCGTAAATAACCCGTTCGAATCGACACAAACGGTTCTCTGCGATTGAGCATAGATACCGCCCGTTACACCGAGGCCAGCTACAATCACACTTTTTAGAGGCGTATTAACGTCGTCGGCAGTAAACGTATAAATTTCGCCACTTTGAGGCGAACGGATAATCAAAATTGAGATAGCCCGAGGTGTTGTAGGATTCCTGAATCCACCACCGCTAACTGGCCAGGAAATCTGGGCACCCCACTCCAACTGAGATGTCTCCGTACTAGATGGTAGCGTTGCCAGGTTATAAGATTTCATTAAATCTACTTCCGAAGAACCAGCTGGTACGCCCCCTTCGTGACCAATAACAGTACTTGTAGTAATCGTCGACTGATCAATGGTAATGTGTTTGCCCATGACAACACAGCTTGACTGACCTCGTGGCTTGGCATCACCAGAAGTACCGACATTAGCACTAGAATCACAGGATATATTTGTAGTCTGTGCCTGGTTTTGAACGTTAACCGTATCGGAATATTGTTTTTGTATTAATGACTTTAGCGAAGTAACGCTGTCATGGTAGCGCTGAATATTTATAGAAGCTCCAGTGCCAATTAAAACTGCGACGACTAGAGCCCCTGTAATAGCCAGGAAAAGCATGGTCTCGATAAGTGTAAAGCCTTGTTTATATGAGCTGCCCATTTAAACATAATTATAGCATAAGCGTTCGGTGGTTGAATCTATATCAACAGGCTGGACGTATACCAGTCAATCAAGAACACACCGACTAACTGTGCCAAAACTGCCCCAATGATTAAAAGTGGCCCAAAAGGTATGCGGGAATCACTTTTCAGTTTTTTTAACAGCATTAAAGGAATAACTATTAAGCAGCCGACTAAATTAGCCGCGAATAACGCCACGAACGCCAATCCCCAATCGGCCAGTAGCAGCGCCAAGCCTAAGCCGAGCTTTATATCGCCAAAACCTATCCAGCGACCTCGGGAAATTTTATAAATTAGATAGTATAATCCGCTTAGAATTACGACAGAACCAGCAAGACTCATTAAAGTATCTACTTTATTACTTGAGCTAATTATAACTGTGGTCGCGCTGACAATTCCCAGCCCAATAACCGAATAGTTAACCTTGTCTGGCAGCATAAACCATTTGATGTCATAAGCAAACATCATTGCTAAACCAACGCCAGATGCCAGCCATAGTATCAGGCGAGCTATTTCTAGGCCGTTGTCGAGTGTATATGGCCAGACCGCGTAAGATAAAACAAAGAATAAAGCCACGCCAAACTCAATTACAGGTTCTAGATAGCCAATTGGTTTATAGCAACTACGGCACTTACCTTTTAGAAAAATCCAGCTGACCAGCGGTATCAAGTCATACCATTTTAATTGATACGAGCAGTGCAAACACTGGGAACGGTCTTTCGATAATTTAGTCGACATTAGTTTTTTTAGACGATGATATTCATTTTTATCATAATCTTCGTTATTAGCCTTATCATCTGCCAACTCGTCTGCCCGTAGCCGCCAAATAGTCGCTCCGGCGAAACTACCCATACAAAGTCCAACTAGGGCTAGCCCTACATAAATTATAATATTTTCCATAAGCACTATCATATCAGTTGACGCTGTAAATCAAAAGAAGCGCCCAGTCGGACGCTTCTTGGATAATCTAAAATATGATTAGCTGTCTTGGCAAAAGTAGGCACCGCCACCAGATTCAAGTTTCGTAACGACCGTAAACTGTCTAGTCGTTCCGTCTTTAAGGACCTGCTCGGTTGCCGAGCTATCACCACAGGTAGTTTTTTGGGTTACCCATATTTCGCCATCTCCAGGCTTAATCGATTGAGCACCGGTTTTATTATTTACTGTACTTACAGTAGTATTCGAAGACACACTTGGGTTATAGGAGGTCAACTGATTGGCATCCGGAAAGAGGCCACGATTATTACTAGAATATGTCGTTACTGACGAAGCTACGCTGCTGACGTCGTTTTTGCGAGCCGTGTCACGCTGACTCTTCTGCAATGCTGGCAAAGCCGTAAATACCATCAGGAATATTAATCCAGCGATAGCCAGGACCAAAACAACCTCAATGATTGTAAATCCTTTTGTTTTTTGTTGAATGTTCATAGGAATTTTTTCCACCTTTCAAATGAACGTTATAATCTCTTATCAAGACGCTTATGTATATAGTAACCTATGCATATATGAATGTCTAGACATTTATACCGTTAACCAGTCCGTAAATTGGTAGCAAAATTGCCCCAACCATACCGCCGGCCACCACGGCCAAGACAACCATTAAGATAGGCTCTATTGACGTTGAGATGTTACGAATTTCTTCGTCCAGTTCTTCTTCGTAAACCTGAGCAACCTTGCCCATCATTTCATCAATTCGGCCCGACTGCTCACCAATCTTAATCATCTGAGGCACTAGCGGCAAAACGTAATCTTCGGGTTCCAAGGCCACAGACAGCGCTTTTCCTCCCTTAACTTTTTCAGCCGCTCTAATAATACTTTTTTCAAGAATCGTATTGTTAAGCGAAGTTCCAGTTATCCTTAACATGTCGAGCATACTAACCCCTGTACTTAAAAGAGTTTGCCCCGTACGGGTAAAGCGAGCCATGTATAATTTACGGAACATCTTACCGAATATCGGCATATTAAGCTTTAATGAATCCTTTAGCTTGATACCTGAATCGGTTTTTAAGTACTGAATAAGGAAATAAGCTATTATGCCGACAATCATTATTGCTAACCACCAGTAATTTGCTAAAAAGTTAGCCACGCTGACCATGATTTGCGTAATTAGCGGCAGTTCTTTTTTCAAATCCAGATAAAGCTTTTCAACCTGCGGCACAACTGTAAATAACATGAAGGCCATAACGCCCAAGATAACAACTAATACGATAATCGGGTAAGTCAGGGCACTTTTTATTTTGCTGGTTGTCGCGGCATCTTTTTCTTGTTGATTGGCGACACGCTGCAAAGATTCGTCAAGCGTACCGGATATTTCACCAGCCGATACTAAAGCAATAAAAACCGGGTCAAACACTCCTGGATGCTTGGAGAATGACTCGGACAGCGACTTACCGCCTTCAACAGAGGCCGTAATTTCTTGAATTATGGACTGTAGTTGTTTGTTCTGAGTTTGTTCAAGAACCGTATGTAAACTCTGCGATAAAGGCAAACCAGCGCCAATCAAAGTCGCCAACTGCCTAGAGAACACGACCTTGTCTTTGGTTGTTATCCTTCCAGAAAGACGAGTAAAAAAATTCTTTTCTTCGGACTGTTCTTTGATTCTTAAGGGCGTAAATCCCTGTTCAATTAAAAGACGCGCTGCCGCACTTTCGGAATCGGCCTGTAAAGATGCCTTGACGACCTTATTAGAGGCTTGGTCACGGGCTTCATAGGCAAATTTTTTCATTAGCCCCTAATCAACCTTTCAAATTCAGTCAAATCAACGGCATAATCGCGAGCGTTGTCATAAGTCACCGTACCACTTTGAACTAATCCAGCAAGAGTACGATCCATCGTCTGCATACCTTGGTCGGCACCAGTTTGAATAACGGCGTCCAGCTGGTGAGATTTGCCTTCACGAATAATGTTGCGAACCGCTGAGTTAGCTACCAAAACTTCGGCCGCGACGACTCGTCCGCCACCAATTGCTGGCACGAGACGCTGAGAACATATAGCCATCAAAATGTTTGAAAGCTGAGCTCTGATCTGCGGTTGTTGGTGAGGTGGAAAGACGTCAATCATACGGTCAATCGACTGCGCGGCGCTGTTGGTGTGTAGTGTCGCAAATACCAGGTGTCCTGTTTCGGCAATCGTAATCGCGGCGCTAATAGTTTCTAGGTCGCGCATCTCACCAATCAAGACTACATCAGGGTCTTGGCGCAAACTTGAACGTAGTGCGGCGCTAAAGCTATAGGTGTCATAGTGCACTTCACGCTGAACAACGACTGATTTTTTTGACTTATGTGTAAACTCAATCGGGTCTTCAATGGTAATAATATGTTGAGCTCGCTCGCTGTTGATTTTATCAACAAGGGCGGCCAAAGTCGTTGACTTACCGCTACCGGTTGGGCCAGTAACTAGGACTAAACCTCTTGGATAATCGGCAAAGCCCATGACAACATTTGGCATACCAAGCTCAGTCAAAGATTTAATATCAATCGGAATTAGACGCAAAGCCGCCGCTAGGTTACCGCGTTCATGGTAAGCGTTAACACGGAACCGACCTAAAGTACCAAAAGCAAAGCTAAAGTCGAATTCTTTATCTTTTAGTAAAATCTGGCGTTGATCTTGGTCTAAAATTGCGAAAATAAGTGATTCTATGCCTGGCTCGTCAATCGGTCCATAGCCATTCACGGCGATTAGCGACCCGTCAATTCTTAGCATTGGCGGCAAGCCAACCTGCAGGTGAAGGTCGGAGGCGCGTTTACGTACTACTTCTTCCAGTAGTACTTCAATTCTTAGTTCTTGATTATTCATAATATTCCCACCTCTCCTTTAGGCCGTATCCGCGGCGACGCGGTTTACTTCTTCGATTGTCGTAATGCCCTGCAAAGCTTTTAGGTACCCGTCCTGGCGCATGGTTATCATCCCCTGTGAGACAGCCATTCGCTGAATCTCCGAGCTAGTAGCCCGCGCCACGATTAAGTTTTGGATGTCATTATTGATGTCCATCACTTCGTATAGTCCGGCGCGACCACTGTAACCGTGTGGCGCTTGAGGCGTATCAATACCCTTAACTAAAGTATAAGCGCTTTGACCCGCTAGGGGCAAGTCTTTATAACCTAAATCTTGTGAAACCGCCGCCACGTCAGCTTGTGTTTTTGGAAGCAAGTGACCAATTGTTGTTAGAATATTCTGAGTTTCAATTGGGTTAGACTGATATGTCTCGCGTTTAGTCGAGACCCGCCGAACTAGTCGTTGGCCAATAATTGTGTTCACGGTGCTGGCAATCAAAAATGGCTCGATACCCATGTCCAGTAGACGTGGCAGAACACCCGCGGCGCTATTGGTGTGCAGGGTACTAAATACTAAGTGCCCCGTTAGGGCGGCCTGGACGGCCAGATTGGCGGTCTCACTGTCACGTATCTCACCTACCATCACGACATCGGGGTCTTGACGCAGAATTGAGCGAAGTCCAGTAGCAAATGTTAGGCCGACTTCACTATTGACTTGAATTTGGTTTACGCCGTCCATTTTGTATTCCACGGGGTCCTCTAGTGTCACAATATTAACGGTGTCGTTTTTGATTTCTTTGATTAAGGCATACAGACTGGTGGTTTTACCACTACCAGTTGGGCCTGAGGTTAGAACCATGCCATTTGGATGCTTAATACCACGACGAATGGCGCGTAAGGCACGGCCAGCATAGCCCATCTCTTCAATATCAAAAGAGTTGCCAGACTTATCAAGCAGACGGATGACGACTTGCTCGCCCCAAACAACGGGGCTAATGGCGATACGAAGGTCAACTTCCTTGTTGGCAACCTTAACTGTAAACTGACCGTCTTGCGGAACACGGTGCTCGTCAATTTTTAGACTGGATAAAATTTTTATTCGGCTGACCAAAGCGGGTTCAATACTTTTTGGAAGTTGCATTATCTCACGCAAGACACCGTCAACCCGACAGCGAATTTTAAGTGCTGATTCAAGAGGTTCGACGTGAATATCACTAGCCCGCGATTTGACCGCATATTCTAAAATTGTACTCAGCGCCTTACTGATTGGTGAATCTTCGACAATTGTTTTAACGTCATTAGCCGAGTCAAGACTAGCTTCAGCCTGGCTGGCCTCCGCCGCTTCTCCAACACTTGAAAGGTCGGTACGATACTGGTCGAGAACATGCCGAACACCTGCTTCTGACGCCATAAAGACCTTTAAAGGCCTTTGGATACGATTGGCCAAATAATCGACTGCTTGAACATTATTAGCGTCAATCATAGCCACAGCTAAGCGATTTTGAACTTCGGCAAGAGGCACGGCCATAAATCTTTCAGCGATATCTTCTGGAAGCAAGGCCAAGACGTTTTGATCAATTAAACTACTAGTAAGGTTGACGTATGGCACGCCCGAGACTTGGGCGATGGCATGGGTTAGAGTTTCGTCGTCAACTATTTGCTCGTCTGTAAGTATGGCCAGTAGTGGCTTATTGGTAGCGGTAGACTTAGCGCCAGCCTCACTTAACTTATCTTTAGTAACCAGACCTTCATTAATCAGCAGGTTAACGAGTTTGTCTTGAATATCAGTCGTCAGCAGAGCCATAAAGCCACCACCTACTGCGTGCCTGGTTGAGAAGTGCCGTTAATTTGAACTTCAACAGCCGGATTGATAGCATTGGAATTAAATATTTCTGAACTAGGCTGGACAATTGTCGAGTTGATTGGGTCAATTGTTTTTACGGTCTGACTTGAGTTCGCGGCGCTTCCAAAAATACTGTTCGCCACAAAGTACGCAATCAACACACTGACTGAAGCGATTAAAATAATCATTGCTACATCTGATTTTTTCATGATTTTATTACCTTATTTTTTAATTCAACCGTGCGCGTAGGCTCATAAAATGCTCTAGCTTCGACAGTCATTAGACGAGAAGCGCCCTGACTCTCGATGCGTAGACTCAGAATATCAATGGCCCTAATCGAACTCTCTAACCTAGCCAGAGCTTGCTTAAGAGCGACGTCACTGCCTTTGACAGAGAATCTAAATGTAATCTGGGCCTGTTCGCTGGAACCACTAGTTGCGGTAGTAGCATCCTTAACGGCAGCATTGGTCGATAAAGACTCGACGCCAGCCACTGGGTCAACCTGCAATGACTCTAGCGACAAACCATTAATTCCAGCCAAAAGTTTGTTTTGTAATGACGCGCCTAGGGCCAGTGAGTTGGCATCTGATGGCAAAGCATCCAAAATGACCTGAATAGCTTGGTCGCTTGATTTGGCCTTAGAGTCAATTAAAGCTTGGTTGTTGTCTAAAACTCGTACTTGAGCTTCTAGCTCGGCAACGTTATCATTATTTTTCTTTAACACTGATATAGTCTTGTCTTTTTCGGCCAGAACTCGCTCATTAAAGAATATCTTTTGCGCCAAGAAGATTGATACGACTAACGCAAAACCTACTATAACCGACACTATTGCGACCCAAACAAACATTGTTCGGTTGGCCTTGGCTATTTGCGTGCGCTTACGTAGTGCGGCTTCTTTTGATGCCATTAGTTTGACCCCCCAATATCTTTTGCACGATCAACAAATATGCTTTTTGGTACGCCAAGATAAGAGTCGGTAGCGTTGCCTTTATTGCCGATTACAACCGTCACATTTTTCGATAATGGGGATAGTAATTCTGGGGCATATTCAAAACTAAGCGTAAATCGCAGCACCTTAGCGCCACTTGAATCTTCACCATAACTGGTATCGCCGGTACTAACATTCGAGGCCAGAACGACCTCTTTCGCATCCTTACCATCGGTGTATTTGACCATGGCGCCTTCAATTGTCTTTTTAAAAACCTCAACAGCCGCATAGCTGTTGGCTGCCTGACCCTCAATAGTAACCTGGTTAAGCGATGAATCAACGGTTAAGTTCGAGATTTGAACATCATTTGGCGCTTGCGGAATAATCGCCTGCAGAACATCAAAAATACGTGAATCAATCTTGATAGAATCATGCAAAGTCGAGATTTTAGTTAGTTGGTTCTGAATAGTAAGAGTTTTTGATAAGTCCTCGACTTTTGCTAACTGCTCACTACCTTTTTTAATCGAATCGTCAGCCAAACTGCTACGTACCGTCTGAACACCGAAGGCATAGATTGCCAAAACCGTTACAATCGCAACAAAAGCCAGTCCAATAAATATCGCGAAGGATATAACTGTCGAGCGAACACGCTGGGCTTTAATGAGTTCTTGTTTAACATCTGGGACAAGGTTAATCTCTATCATGAGTTATTCCTTCTTTGAGCCAGGCCGATAACTGTCGCGAACTCCGAGGCAATACTGCCAAGTTTTTGTTGGTCGGCTGTCGCAACACGAACTTTCTGCCATGGATTAGCCAAACTAGAAGGCACACCGGTTTTTGCGGTCACATACTCACCGAACTGAGGTACAACTGCACCAAAACCAGACAACAAAATACCACCAACTGGTGTATTTGGATAGCGAGTTTGAAAGAATTTAATCGACTTGACTAATTCAGTTGCAAAATTATCAAGCGTGCTTTCAATCGCTCGGTATACTTGACCCTCAAGGCGGTCGGGCGCAAGACCAAATTTCAGAATAAATTGACGGGCTTGATCATCTTGAACATTAAGGTTTTGAACGGCGGCTTTAATAAGCGAACGAAGACCCGTAGGAATGGTGCGCACTAGTCGTGGACTGTCGCCAAAAGTAATTGCTAGATCAGTCGACTGTTCACCGACATCAATAATTAAACGTGCGTCTTTGATACCACTCGGTAGTAACGAGCGAATCATGGCAATTGGATCAGGCTCGGCAGCAATGACATTCAGGCCAAGGCTCTCGATAAACTCTAGACGCTCCTCGGCGTATATGTTAGCGGTACTAGCCAGCAGAACCTCTTGTTGCTTAGTATCATGAAGTGATTGACCAAGTAGTGCCCAGTCTACCTTGGCTTCTTCGACAGACATCGGAATATACTGATCAATCTGATATTTAATTGTGCTTTTCAGTTCGGCTTCGCCCATATTTGGCACGTCAATAACGGTGGTAAAAGTCTTGCTGGACGGCAAACCGATAACCACATTCTTCTCTTTGATACCACTTTGACCAATCGCGGTCATAATAATTTCACCAAGTCGTCGTCGACTTTCAGCGGAATCGCTAGCGCTGGTCTTTTCATCAACGGCAGCGTAACCGTAGTGCTGAAGATTCCAGCTATCAGCGCCCGTTGAGGATAGTTGTACAACTCTAACAGCGTTAGTTCCGATGTCTAGCGCGAAAAAGTTGCCCACTCCTTTTAGTAATGCCATATTGTGTATCATTATACAGAAGCATGAGCTTTAAAAGCAAGCTATAAGTTACAGATTAGAGCCTTGGAGGCAACTCAGTTGAATAGACCGTCTGAACGCGATTGTTACTACCGGAGTGCAGGTTGGCCCACATATAAGCATCTGGTCGTAGGTTAAATACTTCTGCTGGGTCACCACTAGCCGCACCACTACCAGACCCACCTGTACGACGTAGCCATAGTTGCTTGGCCATCACGGGACCATTAACAGTTAGCTGATTATTGCACTTATTAGAGGTTAGCCTCTCGCTACCGGTCAAGACATAACTCGATGAATTAATATTACAAGTCTCGATTATACCGTCACTGCCGTTCGCTATCAGCCAAGCATCAACCCGCTTCACGTTTGAGTTTATAATAATTTTATTAGCAATTATAATCACCTGAGGTATATCACCCACCGAAGCTAATTGACCATCGGTATACTTGATATCTCCAGTAATATTAACTGTTGCTTCGGGCGCATTAATAACTACCCACCTACCTTTTTGGATATCTGCACCAGCTAACGATATAGACTTACCGTTTACTCTAAAGACACCGCTTTGAGATTGAGCTGACAAGTCATTAGGCCCAAAAAATGGTGTTGATGCCGATGTAGGGAAACTGGCTGAGACGTCTGGAATTGACGAAGCATTGGCATAATTACCGATAGCAGTTGACGGTGAACAGTTGCTACTGCCAGAATTCGTAAAGCTTAAGAAGCTGGTATTACAGTTATCGGCACTAACAAGACCGTCAACCGCATAGGCGGAGCCCGAGGCAGTTCCAGTTATCGTTTTTACGGCGAAGATACCATACTCTACCCAACTACCGAACGTGCGCGTTGTGCCATTTATATTCTTGGCCGAGACACTACTATTAACGTAATTCGCGCTTACTAAATCACCGCCCCATACCTGAATTTTTGGCTTTTTGCCAATAATAGTACAAACCATGCTACTGTGCGCCCAAGTCGGAGTATCAGATTGTGTCGGCTTGCTTACAGAGTTAACAAAACAGATACTAGTACCGACTGGATAGTCGCCTATCTGATAGCCATAAGTACCTGTAGTCGTAGTGTCAGTAAATACCTTGGCGCCGTCTTTTTGAAACTCAGAGCAATAATTACGACCAGCGCTAGTGAAAGCATCGCAAGGCGCTGAAGCGGAGTTTGATTTGGCTGCTGAGTCGGTAGCGCTAGGGGCCGATCCTGGTTTATATCTTAATTCCGTCACCCGCCAGTCTGTGGCTTTTGAGTTAGTGTCAGTCGCACCCCTAGTAACTGTTGGTTTAACGGTGACCTGACTATTGGTCTCAGCGCTACCCCTAGTAGCGCTGTCGTTGACAGTAATAGTTGGAGTAAGGCTGTATTTGTAGTTTAGCTTGAAGCTTATCTGCATATCAGTATCCTGTGAATCACACTGGTCAAATGAAGTAGGAAGCGACACGGTTATGACAGCGCCATTCCTTGAACACTGATCGGTAGTGACGTAGTAACTGTATATAACGGTTAGATTGAACCTAATGGTAACTGTTGAGTCGCCCTGGATACCACTAGCCGGAAGATAGTCAAAATTAAGAGGGGTGCTAAACCAATAACGAGTACCATCGTTCCTAGACGTAGCATACGTAGAGCCAGGTGTTATTCCTACTACCCGCCCACCGCCATTCACAACAGCAATCGAGTTAATCCTGTAGTTAGTGCTAGTCATAGCTGGCTTGTTGACAGTACCACCGACTGCATTTGGGCTACGGTCATTGGCGTCCGTAGTAGACATTATTACGCCATTATTGTAGGTCCTAGCAAAATCAACTCCCTTTCCATCAGGCGTAACTAGCGCGGCGCAAAGAAATACTACAGAGTTTAGCTGCAAGGGAACGCTTGTCGTACCATAATCAACGTCAATTGGCGCTACTCGTGAACCTTGTCCACGACCAGACAACCACGTTAAATTCCGATAAGACGGCGCGTAATTGACTGCCGTGCGCGGAGCAACTTGGGGTCTTTGTGATCGTTGAGACTCGAGACGGTCTTTACATGTTTGGTCCCAGCCGTATGCGGTCGTCGTACCACCGTACAGAAGACTGTCGATTTGAGCGGTGCTGTAGGCGGATGCATTTTGCGTCAAACCGATGACACCAAAAATAGCCGATATTAGTAATATAATCGACGCCTTTAACCAAGTTTTCATTGGGTCTCCGACGAATTTGCTTTGTCAACAGCATCTAAGTCTTGAAAGCTTTTGTTATTTATATCGGTCTGACTATCAATTTGTTTCTGATTGCCTTCAAGCGCCACAACAGCGTTTCGTAATGTATCTAGGCTAGGGCTACTGAGGACAAATAATTGACTAAAGCCGTTAGTCGCACGAGCTAATGGCTCTAGGTCATTAAAATAGCTCCTGCTGGCTGATGCATCGCTGACTCTCAAACGCTCACTTAATAATATATATAGACAATTTGGATCCTGATTGTAATTTTGTAAAGATTTAACTTGTCCCGCTAGCCGCTGTAAATTTGTTAAGTTTGCTCCACTAATCGCGGCATCCACCTCTTTAATGAGACTGTCTGTACACACTACCTCTGAAGTTTTAACTGTACTTGATGTGTTATTAGTCTGATTTCCGTCCCCAGCTGGTTTCATGACTGCAAAATATAACCACGCCAACATAGCAATAATCAAACCGACGACTACAGCGACGATTATGTATAATGTAATTTTTTTCTGTCTATTGAAGATGCCCATGTTGGAACCTGTCTCTTTACTTATGTCTATCAATTATCAGTATATTATACCGCTTATGCGAATACAATTTATATCTGATAAGATAGACAGGTATGGCCTTATCAATTGGAATCGTTGGTTTACCAAACGTCGGCAAGTCGACGCTTTTTAACGCGCTAACAAATAACGATATATTGGCCGCTAACTACCCTTTTGCCACGATTGAGCCAAATACTGGCATAGTACCCGTGCCTGATGGTCGCTTGGCAAAACTGGCCGAACTTTATCAAACCAACAAAATTATTCCAGCCACCGTTACTTTTGTTGATATTGCCGGCCTGGTCGCTGGTGCCAGCCAGGGCGAAGGCCTGGGCAATAAGTTTCTAGCGAACATCCGCCAATGCGAAGCAATCGTGCATGTCGTCAGAGCTTTTGATGATAGTAACGTCATCCACGTTTCGGATAAAATCAATCCCGCAAGTGACATCGATATTATTAGCACCGAACTAATGCTAGCCGATATTCAAACGATTGATAATCAACTGCCAAAATTACAAAAAGAGTCAAAGTCAAATCCGAAAGCTAAAGAAATTTTTAGCTATTTAGAAACTTTAAAACGGCATCTTGAAAGCGGCACTTCGCTATCTTCTCTACCCTCACTTAACTACAATTTAATATATAATTTGCAACTATTAACTGCTAAGCCTGTAATATATGCCTTTAATGTTAGCGAAGAAACTTTGACTGACGACGACAAAAAACAAGAATTAGCAGGACTAGTTCTGCCCGCCAAAAGCGTGTTTATTTGCGCCAAATTAGAAGATGAATTAAAGGGTTTATCGGCGGAAGATGCCTCGGAATTATTAGGAAGTTACGGCGTCAGCGAAACCGGCCTTGAACAACTAATTAATACAAGCTACGCCCTGCTGGGATTGCAAAGCTACCTAACCGCTGGTCCAAAAGAAGTCCGTGCGTGGACAATTAAAAAAGGCGCGACTGCGCCTCAGGCTGCTGGCGTGATTCACACTGATTTTGAACGTGGTTTTATCGCTGCTCAGGTAGTTGATTATGATGATTTGATTTCAAATGGCTCCGAAGCCGCCGCTCGTTCGGCCGGTAAAGTTCGCACCGAAGGCCGTGATTATATCATGCAGCCTGGTGACGTGGTTGAGTTTAGATTTAACGTTTAGTAACTACTTTTGGATATGAGAAGCCCCGGGGGTGCGTCGCTGGATGCGACGTACCTTACCGGGGCGTTGGGTTCACTCAACTCGTAATGAGGGGTGAGAAAGAACCCGATTCATCTCAGGCTAGGCAGCTTGCGCTATCCAGCCAGCTCGTTCCGCCGACGACGGCTGGAGGCCACGAAGACCAAGAACCCACCGACGAGCATCAGAAGACCACCAACAACACTGACGGTGGCCGAGTTGGACCCGGTCGAAGCCAGCGCCGGCGGTGCAGGCGGTACCGGCGGCTTGACGCACGTCGGCGATGTAGCCGCCTTGATGACGACGGTCAGGTCGACCACCGTGTCAGACCGGTTGTACTCGGTGCTGACCACCTCGAAGGCGAAGGTGTAGGTCCCGGGCGCGAGGTTGATCACGCCAGAGACGACCTTGCCGTCAAGCAGGTAGCGCCCGCCGGTGGTCACCGGGATGGTGGCCGTACCGGAGGTGGTAACCACCTGGTAGTCAGCGGTGCAGACCGCGACCTGGGGGGTCACGGTCGGTGTGACCGGGGTAACAACCACCGGGCACTGAGCGTTGCTGTCCTTCTCGGTCCAGCTGGTGATCATCCCCTTGGGGAAAGCCACCCAACCCTTCGGGCTGACCGTCACGGTGACGGAGCCGTCGGAGTTGACCTTCTCGGTGTAGCCGTACTCCGACGTGTCGGTGTACGACCAGTGACCGTTGTCCGGCCCGCACTCGTCGATCCAGACCGGCAGAACCGGAGTGACCGATGTCGGCGGAACGTACTCGAACGGCACCATGAAGCAGTTGAACGTCGCCGAGTTGAGGATGGCGCTGTTCGGGGTAGCGGACGAGAAGACGACCGTCACCGAGGTAACCGTGAGGTCGCCGATGGTGGCAAGCGCGTCATCCAGCGAACCGCTGTAGGGACCGCCCTGTCCCCCGCCCGTGGGCGGAAGAACGGCCTCGTAGCTCCAGAACTCGTCGGTGTAGACGTCCTCCCAGTGGAGGTCGCCAGCCGACGTGTGGAGCACGATGCCAAGACCGTAGTTGCCTGCTCCGCTGACATTCATGTCCAGCGCGAGCGAGCGGGCAGCTGAGAGGTTGAACGACGTCGACTTGCTGACGGTTGCGTCAACCCAGTTGTCCGAGTTGAGCCGAAGCCCATCCTCGGTCCATGTGCCATTGGACACCGTCCACCCATGAAGGTCGAGGTTGGTGACGGTGCCACCTTGCACGATCTCTTCGCAGACGACCGGAGTCGGCGGCGGCGTGCACTGCTCGCCAGTCAGCTGGGCGATGTTGTACGTCCAGGTGATCTGACCGGTGAGAGGGACTCCCTCGTTGGGGACGGCGGTGTAGACCGTCGCCTCCGCGGGACCTGTCACGTCCCAGCCATAGTCAGGAGTGTCGTCAGCTTGCACGTACCCACCTTCAGTACAAGTACCTGGGGTGAAGTGTGGTGCGACCACCGTCACGGGTGTGACACAGGCGTTGTTGTCGACGAACTTCCACCACAGAACTACCGCGGCGTCCTCACCCGCGCCAAGCGCGCCGTCAGCCTTGAGTTCGGCGACCACCCACTTCGGGTACTCGTCGACCTGGTAGTCGGCGCCGCACTGCGGCAAGGACGCCAGGAGGGCGGCAAGGTCGGTGTTCTCGCCAACGTAGGGCTGGCCACCTCCTGCGAAGGCACCAGTCATGGTCGGAGAGCTGCCTTCGGCAAGCCGCCAAGCCACGTACGTGGTTTCGGTCAGGGGGGTGACCATGGTCCGCGCCAGGGGCGCGGGAGCGACGACTTCGGCTACCTGCGGGGCAGGTTCCGAAATCGGCGCCGGGTCGGACTCAGGTGCAGGCTCGGAAGCCGGCACCGGGTCAGCGGCGGGAACGGGAGCGACGACCTCCGCCACAGGAGCGACGTCCGCCGGAGCGGGCGCAACAGCCTGAGTAGGAGCGTCCGTGGATGATGTCGCCGACGGATCGGCGGCAACATCGCCTTCGGTCGCGAACGCCGCCGTAGCCGGCAGCGCGAGCGACACGAGAACAGCGACCCCTGCGAGGAGACCCGTGAAGGTTCCCTTGTGTCGCCGGAGGCCGGACTGCGTGGGCAGTGACATCTCTGTCACACCCCTTCCTGCTCCGTTTCACGGGAGCGTTGTTGGCATTGAAATGAATCGGGTTGATTGTTAAGTATCCTGGGTAGGGACACTATCTACAGTATCAACCTGACTCGGACCTCTCGCCTCCTCTCAGGCTCAGAAAAACGAGCCCAGAATTGGATTTTACAATTATAGTACAAAAGTCAATATATGTAAATAGGAAACTCCAGCTATAACCCTTACGGCTAGTTAGCTAAGCGTAAGTTTATAAAATCTTTCGCGGTTGCCCTTGGCGCCCGCGACTTCACTGTCGGCCTTGTCAATAATCACAAATGTCTGACGCAAAAACATTTCTAAGTTTTTTAAGATATTTCGGCGCATGGTGTCGTTTTTTATCACACCCTTACTGACATCTTTGGCATCAGCTTCAAACTGAGGTTTTGCCATAGCAGCGATAATCGTATTTGGGCCGCACAACCTAGCAACCGCGGGCATAATCGCTTGCAAACTAATAAAGCTAACGTCAATTACCACCACATCAGGCACTTCATTCATCTTAAAATCACGGATATCTGTCTTTTCGTGGAGTTCAATACGCTTGTCGCCGCGCAAACTTGGATGTAGTTGTTCAGTACCGACATCTACCGCGTAGATTTTTTTGGCACCGTGCTGCAGCGCATAGTCCGTAAAGCCACCAGTACTACTGCCAACATCCAGGACAATCTTGTCAGCAAATTCTAGTTTCAAAACCTTGGCGACAGATGCCAACTTCAGGCCTGCTCGGCTGACGTATTGTTCGTCGGTCTTTAAATCAATGACCGAGTCCGAACGCACGAATATACCCGGTTTATTAGCAGCTCTGCCATCGACAGTCACCTTGCCCATTTTAATCCAGCTTTCGGCCTGCGAACGAGTCGGCGTCAGTCCACGACGGGTTAATTCTTGGTCAAGACGTTGTTTTATCACTTGATACCCTCAAGTCGGTAAGTCGCAGCAATTTCGCGATTGGCCGCGGGATTATCAATCGTCTCGACTAATGAAAAACTAGCAATTTTTAGCTGTTTCGAATCTAACGATATGGTATCTCCAGGACGGTGGATAATATGAGGACGATAAGAGCCGCTAGCAAACTCATTACCCCTGACTACTCCACCGACTCGAGCAACGACATTGGTCAAATTATAAGCGAAAGCACGTAGTCCCTCGCCACCGATTGTCGTGACTAATGATGGATGACGGCGATGACCCGAAAGTTCTCCATCTCCGATATCGACGCCAAAAGGCTTCCAGCGCCTAGCAATAATCCTCAATTCATCACCTAGTTCATCACGCCGACTAAATGGCACGTTAAACCAGGGCGAAAGTACGACATGACTCGGCCAAGCTTCACCTCTAAACAAACCTTCTTGGTCTTCAAGAAAGTGTACGATTTGTTGATCGCCAAGCTCTATGCTCATATTTACATAATAACCTAAATTATTTTTTTCGTTCGCGATATTCGCCAGTAGTTGTATCAACAGAGATAACGTCGCCGGTCTTGATAAAAGACGGTACCTTAACGACCAGGCCGGTCTCCAGTGTTGCGTCTTTTAGAACACTACTGGTGGTATCGCCTTTGGTGACGTTTTCGGCGTATTTGACTTCCAGATAGACGTTTTTAGGCAGTTCAACGTTAATAATAATGCCGTCAAAAGATTGCAGACTAAGTGGCTCACCCTCTTTCAAGTATCCGTTGACGCCCTCGACGACATCAGCTGCCAGTTCAAACTGCTCAAACGTGTCCGGGTCCATAAAATGATAGTGGGCGCCGTCGCTGTACAGGTATTGGACGCCTCGACTAGTTACCTCGGCCGAGTCGATTTTATCTTGGCCTTTAAAGGTCTTTGGAATGACGCTACCGTCAATCAGGTTTTTCAATTTGACGTTAACAATGCTGCCACCGCGACCCACAACCTTTTGGTTATAATCGATAACTCGAAAAGGCTTGCCGTCAACTTGAACGACAACGCCTTTCTTTAAATCAGTTGGCGATAAGGCCATATAAAAATCTCCGATTTTAGTAGATGGTATTTAGTAGGTGGTAGATGAAGGGCTTCTGGTCTAGTAGTGATTGCACTATCTACCATATACCAACTACTACCTACCAGTTTATCCTTGTGTAACAAATGGTAGTAATGCCAAGTGTCGAGCGCGCTTGATAGCAACGGCCAGTTGGCGCTGTTGCTTGCTAGATAGTCCAGTTTTGCCAATTGGCTCAATCTGACCGTAAATGTTGATGAATCGTTGCAGAGTTTTGACGTCTTTGTAGTCAAAAAATGCTGGGGTGTCTTTTTTAAATCGTTTAATAGCCATAATTATTCTCCTAGAATGGAATCTCGCTTAAATCAATAGGTTTGTCGTCGATGTCTTCAATAACAACATCGTCGCTCTTTTTACTTGAGCCTGCGGGCGCGCTTGCGGCACCGCCGCCAGCACCTTCGCTTGGACCGTCAAGAAATGTTACGTCAGTCGCGGTTACTTCCACGCGGCTACGCTTTTTACCAGTTTCTTTGTCGTCCCAGCTGTCTTGGCGCAAACGTCCTTGAACCAAAACGCGTCGGCCTTTTGAAAGATACTGAATTACTAATTCGCCTAGTTTTTCCCAAGCGGTAATTTCAAAAAAGTCTGCGCTGTCACTTTCGCCACCGCGGTCAACCGCGATACTAAAACTAGCGATAGTTTTGCCTGTGCTGGTCGTACGCTGCTCGGGGTCGCGAGTCAGTCGTCCCAGCAGGATAACTTGGTTAATACTTCTTGCCATTGTATTACTCCTCTTCTTTGCTTTTACGTTCGTCATCTGAAGAATCAGCGCGGTTTTTAGCGGCAAGTTCTTGCTCGGCTAGAGCCCTGCGACCCTTCTCGTCAACTGTTACCAATAGGTAACGCAAAACTTCGTCGGTAATATTGAGGGTGTTGCTGATTTTTAGTGGTGCGTCGCTTGGAAGCGAGATGTCCATGTAAACGTAGACAGCAAAACCTTCGTTTTTAATCCGGTAAGCAAGTTTTTTCTTGCCCCAGTTATCTTCAGTGGTAATTGTTCCACCGGCAGATTTAATAAGGTCGCGTACTTTGGTAAGTGGCGCTTCAATATCGACCTCTAGGTCGGGATGAATCAGAACGGTTAGTTCGTATTCTTTCATTATAGATTTCCTCCTCTGGAATCCTTATGGATGCTTGCGTCACAGCGCAAGCCGAGTTGATAACCCTTTGATTATAGCAAATTATTGTGGATAAGTCTAGCAGATACACCGTCACTAATAATAACTTCATTATCTTTAAGTAGCTTCACATCATACTTGCAGGCCTTGATATATGGCGCCAAGACAGACTTCAATTCGTCGGTGTAATGTGCCGAGACGAGAAACGGAACAATACCAAGCCCAGTTAGGTCGCTTAGGCCAACGATGTCCCTATCTTGATGCTTCCAGTGAGCCATTTCGATAGTCGGGCAAGCAACGTATGCGCCAGCGCTTTCACCAACATAAATAGCGCCTTTATTAAGGAGCTTGTTTACGATTTTATCAAAGCCACTTTTTCTCATAGCGTTCAGTAGGTAGAAACAATTGCCACCTTTAACGTAAATGGCATCGATATCCTCAAAAACAGTCTCTAAATCCGTACCTGCTACCGACTCTAAATCCACCATTTTAACGCCTAACCCAGCAGCCTCAAAAACTAACTTATCCTTGAATATATAGTCCTTTTCTACCAAAAGCCGTGGTTTTTTTGCATCTATAATATAGGCGATATTACGAGCGCCTTTATCTTTCAAAAAAGCCACCAGCCAGTTTTGAACTTCGTCAATCTGCGACAATAACAAAATTGTTCTCACGTGATTAAGCCAAGGTCCTGATGCAACACAATCGGCTCAAACCCATCAATTTCATCCTTAAGCATCCCGGTGGGTACATCATTATACAGAAAAACTTTTCTGTTCAATCGAAAGGCGTCGTACATCTCAAGAAATGTCGCGCCGCCGATATAATTTTCTTGTCCGTTCTTGTCAAAATTCAGCACAAGCACGGCGTCATTTTTCTTGATTACTTCTTCGCTATGCCTAATCATACTGGCTTTCCATTCTGAATGCTCTTTCTGACCTAGTTCTCGATATCGCGCCTCGGTTTCGGAATCATCAAAACAGTTCGGTAAAGATACCTCGTGACCAGCCTCTTCTAAAGATTTTTTAATCGATAGTACTTTATCGTAGAATGCTTTGCTGCAGATAATAAAAATTTTCATGCTGTAATTATAGCAAATAAAAAGGCCGTCGCGATGGACGACCCTTTACTATTACAAGTCTTCTAGCCTAAATCGTCTGTCATGTCGCCGTTGATTTCGTCCATGCTGGAAATCAGGACTTCACGCGGACGTGCACCGTCGGCTGGACCGACAATCCCCTGGTCTTCCATGGTTTCAATCAAACGAGCTGCACGGGCATAGCCGACGCGCAGACGGCGTTGCAACAGGCTGGCGCTTGCCTTACCACTGTCCATTACGACTCTGATGGCGTCTTTGTACATATCGTCGTCACTACCGCTGTCAAAGTCCATCACGATGCCACCCTTACCGTTCAGTTGAACGGGCTGCGCGACAACTTCGTCGTTATACTGTGGCGGTGATTGTAGTTGCAGGTGCGCGGTAATTCGTTGGACTTCGGCTTCGGTCACCAGGGCGCCTTGAATACGTTTTGGCTTACTCATGCTTGGCGTTAGTAGCAACATATCTCCTTCTCCCAGCAGTTTTTCAGCACCACTTTGGTCCAAGATAATACGCGACTCAACTTCCTGCGAAACCGTAAAGGCAATCCGGGCTGGAACGTTAGCTTTAATCAGACCGGTAATAACCGTGACACGCGGACTTTGAGTGGCTAACACCAAGTGAATTCCCACGGCGCGAGCTTTTTGAGCCAGTCGGACAATTAGCGCCTCGACATCGCGGGCGGCCACCATCATAAGATCCGCCAACTCGTCGATAACAATCACGATGTATGGCATAGCGCCACTCTCGTGTTCTTGTTCGATACCCTCTTCGTCAGCCACCATAATAGTTTTGCCAGACGATTGAATTTTTTGGTTGTAACTCTTGATATCTTTGACGCGGTGCTCCGCCAACAACATATAGCGGCGTTGCATCTCGTTAACAGCCCATTTCAGGGCGCTAATAGTCTTGTCTGGTTCGGTAATAACTGGCGTGAGTAAATGCGGAATATCTTGGTATGCGGTCAATTCGACATGCTTTGGGTCAACCAAAATCAACTTCATTTCACTTGGGCTATTGCGGTATAACAAGCTGGTCAAGATTGTATTAATCATGACCGACTTACCAGAACCGGTTTGACCAGCGATCAGAAGGTGCGGCATTTTGTTCAGTTCGCAGATAACTGGCTCACCCGCAATATCTTTACCAATCGCAAAAGCCAATGGCTCGACAGAAGATTTCCATGCCTGGCTGGTTAGTATAGAGTGCACGCGTACATCGGCGGCCTTGCGGTTAGGAACTTCGATACCAACGACTTTTTTACCAGGGATTGGCGCTTCGATACGTAAACTTTGGGCAGCCAAATTAAGCGCGATGTTGGTTTCAAGCGCCGTAATTCGCGTCAATTTAACACCGCTTGGTGGACGCAAAGTGTACTGAGTGACCTTCGGGCCAATGTTAGCGCCTTCCATTTCGACATCAATATCAAATTCTTTTAAGGTCTCGCGAATGGTCTGGGCGTTTTGATTAACGTCACCAGCATCGGCTGGCGACTGCTTCTTCTCCAGCAAATCAATACTTGGTGCTTCCCAGTTGGGATCGCTAACGGTCACTAACGCAGCTTGGTCTTCGGCTGCCCTATCTCGGTTCACACTGCCTCGGAGGCTCGAGAGGCGAGATTGCTTGGGGTCATCGAATTGATTGGTTTCCAACATCGGTACACTAGCGTGCAACTTGAAGTCGCCCATTGTGGCGGCATTGCGCATGACCTTAACATTTTCTTCCTGTTCGCTAATGTCGCGTTTTGAAAGTTGCCATAGTTTTTTGATAACTGTAAATGGCGAAACTCGAATGATAAACAAGACCGTAATCATAATCAGCAATATATATATAAAGGCCGCGACACCGGGATTAACCAGCATTAACACGCCCTGATTGAGCAAATCGCCAACAAAACCGCCAGTTGTATCACCGTTTTTGTTTTTCAACAGGCCAAACAAGGCCGCGAACCAGACAATCGAAGTAACCGTCGCGAATTTCATAGCGAATGGCAACAAGTTATCTTCAGCCCTAAATATCTCAATCGCGACATATATAAATATAAGTGGCACGACATAAACGGCGTAGCCAATGGTATGTAATGTCGCCTGATACATCCAACTCAAAACCGGTCCACCAGCACCGAACCAGGCCACGATAAATAACAGTGACACGGCGATTAAAGCCACTGCCCCCACTTGCGCCCAAAAACCAGTTGGCAAACTATGTTTTGGTGTTGTTTTAGCTGGAGCCTTTTTGCGTGTGTATTTTCTTTTCTTAGCCATAATCTTTTCTATTATATGCGCTTTTAACGCTGTTTGATAGGTATATTATTGTCTAATATATTCATATTATAGCAAAATTTACTACATTTTGCAAGAGGCTTATGGTTTGCGTCAGTATTAGTAGCCGCGGTTTTCGGCGCGGACTATTGGATCGATTTCGTCAGTATCGGGCACCTGTGGTTCTGGAAACTTCTTTGTCTCCAATTGGTCGAGACGGAAAGTATTGCCACCGACTGGCTCTTTTGCCGCAGCTGGTCCTTCGCGGCGCTGTTGACCGGCTGGACTGCCTCCACCAATTTCATTGATAACAGGGATAATAATCGGCGTACGGCGCGTTTGATCGTACAAAATGTGCGTGATATCGTCTTTAAGCTCTTTTTTAATGACATCAAGGTCGACTCGTTTCGTACTGAATGACCGAGCAACTTTTTGCTTTAGGTACTGACGAATTGTGCCCATCAGTTCTTCGCTGTCGCGTAGGTAGATAAAGCCACGACTGATGATATCTGGACTTGTCAGTAGACGGCCGGTACCACGTTGAACGGTTAGAACAACCACAAACATACCTTCGGTCGCCATGTGAATACGGTCTTTTAGAACAACTTCCGACACAACCGCGCCGCTGTCGTCGTACATGACTCCGCCAACGGGCACGCGGCCAGTTTTCTTGGCGCCTTCATGCGTAACCTCAACAACATCACCCGAGTCGCAGACAAACAAGTTGGCTCGTGGAATACCGGCCTCTTTTTCAGCCAGTTCGGCGTTATGGACTAACATGTGGAACTCACCGTGAATTGGCATGTAATATTTTGGGTTTAGAGCATTAATTAACCGAACGTGGTCGTCATAAAAACCATGTCCTGAAAGGTGCAGCGGTCCAACGCCCGTCAGGTGCGATTTACTGTTTTGAATAACATCGCTACCCTCGCGCATCAAACCGTCAACCGTCCGAACAACGTATTTTTCGTTGCCAGGAATTGGGTTTGAACTAAAGACGATAACATCAGTGTTTTTAATCTTAATAAACTTGTGGCTACCTGAAGCCATGCGGTTCAGGACAGCGTTAAACTCACCCTGTGAACCAGTACAAATAATTGTAACTTTGCTGTCAGGCAGCTTGACGATGTCTTCCATTTTAACGACGACGTCTTTTGGCACCTTAATGACACCAGCCCGGAGGGCTACCTCTAGGTTTTGAATCATGCTATATCCTGCAACCGCAACCTTGCGATCATGCAGCTTAGCTTCTTCCATAATCATCTGAATACGGTGAAGTTGGCTACTAAAACAGCTGACAATCAATCGGCCGTTTGGATATTTATCCATCACCTGACCCATGCTGACCTGAATATCCAGCTCGCCATGAGTATGGCCACCTTCTGATTCACAGTTAGTCGAGTCGCTTTGCAGCATCATAATGCCTTCGGTCGTAGCAATCTCGGTCAGACGATCAAGGTCAAACTTTTTGCCATCAACTGGTTTTTCTTCAAAACGCCAGTCACCAGTGTTAATAATCACACCCATTGGCGTACGGACAACAACGGCTGTGGCGTCAGGAATCGAGTGATTAACGCGCGCAAGTTCGATGCTGAAGTTATCGCAGAGCTGAATGCGTTCATGAGTTTCTGGATCCATTTCGTGATAGTCGGGTTCATAACCACTCGTTGCTTCTTCCATGGTGCGTTTGACCATACCGATAGTAAACTTGCTGCCATAGACTGGCGCAGGCAACTTGTGGGCAATGTGGCGGAAGGCGCCAATGTGGTCAAGGTGTCCGTGAGTAAAGACGATACCGCGGATTTTGTGCTTGTTCTCTTCCAGATATGAAACGTCAGGGATAATGTAGTTAATACCAGGATAGTCAGCACCTGGGAACAAGAAGCCACAGTCGATAACGACAATGTCATTCTCGTATTCTAGCGCCATCATGTTTTTGCCGATGCCCATTTCGCCAAGTCCGCCGATAGGTATGACCTTCAGCTTTGGACCGTTGGTCTTGGGCTGACGCTTTTGGTCGGCTGGACTAAATTGACGGCCGTCGTAGCCGTTATAGATTGATTTGTTAACGGGAACATTAATAAGGTGCTGTGAAGCCTGCATATTAACGCCTTCGCTAGTGCGACGTTGCGCCCTAAAAACCTCGCCCTTGCGGGTTTGGGTATTAGCTAGCACCGTATTATTTGATTTTGGCCGTGGCTGTTGACCCTGCTGGGGTCGTCTGTTTTGATTGTCGCGATTATTATCGCTTTGGGGGTTAGTGAGTCTTTGTTGACCCATATTTATTGTTTCTCCTTTTCTTTTTCAAGAATTTGAATTATTGTTTTTAATTTCATAAAATCTTCGATTAGTGTAGCCCGCAGACTGCCGTTATATAACGCGGCCGCTGGATGATAAAGCGGCACGACAACTATCTTTGTATCGCCAAAACGAATTCGTTTTGGCTGGCCGTGAATCTCACTAATCTTTAAGCCCGGCAGGAAATATTCCATGCTGTGCCTGCCTAATGTCACTACGATTTTTGGAGCAATGACATCTAGCTGGCGCACCAAGTATGGCCAAAAGGCCTTTTTCTCCTCTGGTAAAGGGTCTCTGTTGCCTGGTGGACGATATTTTACAATGTTAGTGATGTATACGTCGCTACGTTCCATACCCGCGGCTTTTAACATTTCATTTAGGAACTTTCCGGCCGCGCCAACAAAGGGCAAACCCTGTTCGTCCTCGTTTTTGCCCGGCGCCTCGCCGATAAAAACGATGTCGGCGTCGATATTTCCGTCGCCCATCACTAGGTTCGTGGCCGTCTTGGCCAAATCTGGGCAGATATTATTTGTGATAATATCCGCCCTAATTTGTTCAAGAAGTGCCTGCTTTTTGTTCACTTTACCCCTATTACAAGACTGCGTTTAGTAAATTTAGTATAGCACAGCCCTACCATGTTGGCAAGCCCTAGACGTCTTTAAGGCTAAGGCTGAGGCGGCCACGGTCATCGATACCGATTAGTTTTGCCTTAACAATCTGGCCTTCTTTTAGTACGTCGGTAACTTTTTCGACTCGGTCGTGCGACAATTCACTGATGTGAACCATGCCGTCAATGCCAGGCATGATGTTGATGAAAGCGCCAAAATCCTTGATGCTAACGACTTTACCTTCATAAACGGTGCCGACTTCTGGCTCTTCGGTTAGACCCTTGATCCAGTTCATCGCTTTTTCAATCGCAAGCGTATCAACGGCGGCAATCGTAATCATACCGTCATCGTTAATATCAATCTGCGCGCCAGTTTCGGCCGTAATTTGCTTGATAGTCTCGCCACCTTTACCAATAACAGCGCCAATTTTGTCAGGATTAATCTGAATCTTTTCAATCCTTGGAGCGTATGGGCTAAGTTTTTCGCGAGGACCAGCCAAAGTTTCTAACATGTGTTTCAAGATGAAGGCTCTGCCAGGTTTAGCAGTTTCAAGCGCTTGGCGCAAGATTTCAACAGGTAGACCGTGAACTTTCATGTCCATTTGAATCGCTGTGATACCCTTTTCGGTACCGGTCACCTTAAAGTCCATGTCACCAGCAAAATCTTCGGCGTCGGCAATGTCAGATAGCACGTATGGCTTGTCGCCGTCCATCATTAGACCCATAGCAATTCCAGATACAGGGGCCTTCAGTGGCACGCCGGCATCCATCAAAGCCAAAACTGAGCTACAGGTAGCGGCCATCGAAGTTGAACCGTTTTGGCTCATAATTTCGGTGACGCTGCGAATCGCGTATGGAAAATCCTCGACAGCAGGCAAAACCGGCATAACGGCGCGTTCGGCAAGATAGCCGTGACCGATTTCGCGACGGCCTGGACCACTAAGGCGTCGAACTTCACCGACGGTATAACCAGGCGCGTTGTAGTGATGCATGTAGCGGCGCTCAAAGTCGTCCTGCTCCATCGAATCAACCATTTGCGAAAAGCTAAGTGGCGCTAAAGTCACAATGTTTAGCCCTTGGGTAATACCACGCGTAAAGATAGCTGAACCGTGCGTGCGTGGCAAGACGCCAACTTCACTAGACAGCGGTCGGATTTCGTCTAATTTGCGTCCGTCTGGACGAAGTTGATGTTCGACGATGCCTTTGCGGGCATCTTTATGTAAGGCCATCGTGAAAGCTTCGTCATATTCAGGACGTTCGGTGGCGTAATCATCGCCAAGTTTTTCTTTCATAGCGGCGTGAAACTGGTCACGCAAGGTCGATACCAATTCGTTGCGCTCTGGATATGGCAAGCGGATGTCCTCACCTAATTTGCCGTCAACCCAGGCATCAACGGCTTTTTGAATTTCGGCGTTTGGCAGGATTAGTTCGTATTCAAGCGCCGTAACACCAACTCTTTTGGCTAGTTCTTGTTGAGCCTGGATGGCTGGCTGGTAAGCCTCGTATGACCAAGCTAATGCCTCGGCGACTAGGTCTTCAGAAACTTCGTTAGCACCTGCTTCTACCATAGTAATACCGCTGGCGGTACCGGCGACAACTAAGTCAAGGTCACTGGCTTCGCGCTCTTCGGGGGAAGCGAAGGCCTTAAAGCCACCATCAACCTGGGCAACACGAAGTCCGGCGACTGGACCGTCAAATGGCGCGCCCGTAAGTGTCAAGGCGGCCGAAGCGGCAATCATAGCAACCATGTCGGGACGGAACGATGGATCCATTGAAAGAACGGTCGCGACCGTCTGGACTTCTTGGCGGTAGCCTTTGGGAAATAGTGGACGAATTGGTCGGTCGATAATACGGCCGATTAGGATAGCCTCGTCGCTTGGACGACCCTCGCGTTTTACAAAACGGCTGCCACTAATTTTGCCGCTGGCATAAAATTTTTCTTCATAGTCAATTGAGAGTGGAAAATAGTCCATGCCACTGATTGGATTTTTGCCAACCATTGCCGTTCCCAAAACAACTGTCTCACCGTAAGTGACTAAAACACTTGCGCTGGTTCGAAAGCCAACGCGGTTTACTTCGAGCGTTAAGGTGCGACCAGCTAGCTGAGTCTCTACTTTAATAATATCTTTTCCGTACGGGTTTATAACTGCCATTTCTTGGCCTCCTTTTATTACCCCTCCAGGTTGATAAGTAACGGGTGCAGATTTTCTTTCTTCAAGAATTCCTGTATCCACCACTTAAGGCTGGATGGGTTGTTTACATTAGTAATTATAACCTATCTTTTAACAAAAAACTCCGCAAATTACTTGCGGAGTCCGAGTGCTGCTACTGTTGCCTTGTAGTCATCGAAGTTTTTACGTTCTAGATATTTCAGCAATTTCTTGCGGCGTCCAACCATCTGAATCAACCCGCGACGAGCCATGTGGTCGTGCTTGTTAGTATTTAGATGCTCGGTAATTTCTTTGATACGAGTCGTAAGAACCGATGCCTGCGCCTGAGGCGAGCCAACGTCGGTTTTGTGAGTTTGCGTCAAAGCGATTGCCTTGGCTTTGTTATCTGGTGTTATCATCAGATACGCATTGTAGCAAAGTCTGTTCGTATTTTCAAGAGTCAACCTCGGACTTCACGACCACATCTTTACATTTTCGCTAAACTATGGTATAGTTTCGCACAGTTTCACGTCTGAGTTATCTGAGGCGTTCGAGACGAACCTTCAGAAAAGACACCCACCCCCGACACAACACTGGGAGACACAATGTCCACCGAACTCGACGCACCCGACAGCACCATGAACCACAGAGAGCGTATGGCAAGGAGCATTCCCGTCGCCATCGCCGTGGCGTACGCGTTCCTGACCGTCGTTCCTCCTTTCTTGATGAAACAGGACGTGACCACGTTCAACAACGCGTTGCCGGCCTTTCTTGCTGGCGGAGTGATCTTCTTTGGCATCTGGGGCATGATCTCCACCGCCTTCAAGCGCGACCCAGACACCAGAAAACCGGTAGCTGGTCGTGGTATCAAGGCACTGCTTCTGCTACCAACAACCGCGTTGGCTACAGCCATCACCTGGATGGGCGCGCACTACGCCATGGTCATTGGGGGCGACGACCAGACGAGTTACCACTTCCATAAGACTGGAGCCGGAGTGGTCGTCGGACTGGCTGGGATCATTGCCTACGCGATGGTGCTCCAGATGTTCGCATCTGCACGTGTCGTTCGCAAGTTGTGGTGGCTAGTTGTCCTGATCCTGCTCGTGGTGTCGATTGCGGCACCGTGGTGGTGGTCTGGCGCTAAGGTTGGCGCGGACTACTACTAGCCGCTTCAGACCCGGGGCAGTCCATCGCGACTGCCCCGGGTCTATGGGCTTGTCTTTTCTGAAGTTTGACCATTGACTTTTAATCTGTAAAATGCTATTATTAACCCATGTGGGAAGCTAATCTAGCCTCTTCGCACGGTGACTTTACCGCTCGAAGAATCCTTAACTACGTCCTCGCCACAATGGTGGCGGCTTTTTTGTGGATTGTTTTTTCAGCCCCAATCACCCACGCCGCGACTGACGCTAGCTGGAATGGTGCGTCAATTACCTACGACGGCAACCCCTATAGCGGCCCAGCCGACGCCAGTACTGTTGATAAGTTAAATCTTTTAGAAAATACTAAAGTCTATACATATGTAGACCCAGCGCCATCAGGTACCGGTACTAGTACCAGAAGTGCATCGCGTAATATTCATGTTATATATTTCGCTCCTGACGTTGACGTCAGTACAGCGACCGGCGCAAAATATAAAACATACATATACCAGGGTCCCAGCAGCTTCTCTAATCCAACTAGCCCAATAGATATATCAATTGATGCTCAAAGCACCAGTCCTACAACAGGCACTACGTCATCTTGTGACGTCAAGGATGGACTTGGTTGGATTATCTGCCCTGTCACAAAAACACTCGCCACCGGTATGGACTGGGTATTCAAGACCCTAGCTGGATTTTTGGCTGTTAGACCAGCCGAAACTGGACAAGATACCGTCCTTTTTCGAGCCTGGAGCTATATGCGCAGTTTCGCCAACGTAGCCTTTGTTATCGCCTTTTTGATAATCATTTATTCGCAACTGACTAGCATCGGATTGAACAACTACAGTATTAAAAAGCTACTGCCCAGATTAATTATCGCGGCGGTCTTGGTAAACCTGTCTTACTATTTTTGTTCGATAGCTATCGATATCTCTAACATTTTGGGCTATTCGCTTCAGGATGTATTTATACAAATCCGCAATTCGTTAGTTGGCACCAGTGGTAATAGCTGGGACCTAATGAGTTTTGAAAGTCTGAGCGGTTTTGTTCTATCTGGCGGAACGATTGCGACCGCTGGAGGAATTGCTCTTTTCTCTACGTTGTCAACCTATCAGATAGGCGGTAGTCTGTTCTTGCTTTTGCCAGGCCTAGTCGCTGGACTTATGGCCGTTTTGGTCGCCCTTGTTGTCATGGCCGCCAGACAAGCCATTATCACGCTGCTGGTTATTGTCGCGCCACTTGCTTTTGTTGCCTATCTACTACCAAATACCGAAAAATGGTTCGATAAATGGCGCAGTACATTTATGACACTCTTAGTGCTCTTCCCAGCATTCTCACTGATATTTGGCGGTTCACAACTGGCGGCAGCGGCAATTATTCAAAACGCTGACTCGATTAATGTCGTTATCTTGGGCATGCTGGTACAAGTCGCGCCGCTATTCATCACTCCGATGCTAATTAAGCTCAGTGGCTCAACAGTCGGTCGTATCGCTGGTATGATTAATAACCCTAACAAGGGAATTATCGACCGCACTCGCAACTGGAGCAAAGAGCGTGCTGATGGCGTCAAGGCTAAACGACTTGGTACTCCAGCTAGACGAGCGGCCTTTTTGAAGCGCAACGCTCAGCGTAACGACCATAACCGTCGCAAGCGCGAGGCATGGAAAAATACTCATACCAGTATGGCGGATGCCAGGTGGTCAAATAGTAAGGACTTTAGCGACATAGACCAGGCTACCCGAAAAGCTTCTGACACGAAGTCGTTAGGTGAAAGCATGTCCGAAGCCCGCTACGGCAAGGCAAAGGTCAGTAACGTAGAAATCCAAGAACTGGACATTAAGCTACGCAATGCCAAAGCCGACTCGGCTAACGCCGGACAAGCCGCGGACGTACAATACGAACAGTTCAAATCTTCGGCCAGCGATCTAAACATAATCCCTAATAGACTAAGAAGTTTAGCTCAGTCCGCACTAAGACACTCTCAAGAATCAGGCGTATTAGCACAGCAATTGCGCAATGCTCAAACAGTTCAACAGCAAGAGTTTGCTAAAGTACTTCGCGGCAACGAATCTATGCAGATAAGAGCTGGTGGTATAAATCATCAGGGCTCAGAATCTGCGCTAGCAGCCGCTATTAGCGCCGTAAAGGAAGCCGAGAAGAAGGCGGTGGCCGAAGCTGCGACGGTTATCGAACACTATAACCTTGATGCTTCTAAGCGCCAAGGCTTCGCAGTCGGCAAATTAGCAACAATCGAAGGAATAGATGACGAAGGTAACCTACGTATATTCCGTGCAAATCAGAAATACACCCGTGATGCGGTTATTGAAACCCAGATGTCAATCGGTACAGTTAATGAGGTTGAGCAGATTATCGAACTATCCGGCACTGACTTATATGAATACAGGAAAACTATTGGTGATGCGCTAGCTAAAAACAGCGGCCTTCGAGCTCAAGCCTTACATATTGCTGGTCAAACTATTGACGACATAAAGAAGGGCGCTATGATACCGGAAGACTACGATGGCGAACGCAGAGAGGGCCAAATTGACCTTAACTTCGTCACAAAGCGCGTTATCGAGAAAGGCAAGATGTCAGAAAGAGACTTTGCCAATATGGATGCTGATGCCGCCAAGCGATTTACTAAAGTCATTGCGCAAATGCTTCAAAACGGCGACAGCCCAGAAGAAGTTGCTCTCTTCAGTCAATCAGCGCGAGAAGCATTCCTGGGTGACGAACGAGCAAGTATTAAGGGCGCAACCCGCAAACACTTATTGGATATTGCACGAGCTACAGACCCGAGCTTTGATCCCGATCAACAATCTGGCTCAAACTCTTAGCATCGTCGATGCCCCACTCACTTATACTAGTGCGGCGCAACTGACTACAGTAAGCACCGGTGCCTAGAGCCTGACCAATATCTTCGGCCAAAGTTCTGATATAAGTTCCGCTACTGACATGAGCTCTGACGACTAAATTGGGATAGTCATAATCAAGTATTTCTAACTCAAAGACCGTAACTTGCCTGGTCGGCATAATCACCTCTTCGCCTTTGCGCGCTAGTTTGTAAGCCCGTTCGCCGTTGATTTTTATAGCGCTATAAATTGGCGGACGTTGCGTGATTTCGCCTCGAAATTGCTCGAGTGCTTTGTCTATTTCAGACCGCACCACAACACGATCAGATACATCGGCAATCTCGCCTTCAGGATCGCCCGTCGTACTGGTTTGCCCCAGCCGAAACGTCGCTTCGTAAACTTTATCAAGCTTGCTGTACTGGCCAGCGTTCTTGCACTCTTTACCAACCACAATAATCATTAGTCCCGTCGCGAATGGGTCCAGCGTGCCAGTATGTCCGACTTTGACTTTCTTACCGGCCTTTTGGCTTAAAACTCTGCGGACTCTGGCTACTACACCAAAACTGGTCATACCAGCTGGCTTGTCAATTAGAATAATTCCGTCCGTCATAATTAACTAAGTATACTAAAATCGCCGAGATTATCGGCGATTTTATTTTTATTGTCCAGGAATCTTAAACTGTCCCGGATTGCTACCGTCAGCAGACGGCGCAGGCGGAGGCGTCATAGGTATTACCGGTGGTTCTGGCGCCAAAATATCACCAAGGCGTTCTGGTTGAGTCTGGCTAGCTGGATCAAGCGCATAGGCTGGTGAAATCGTTGGTGGTGGCAGAGTTGAAAAATCTGGTAGTGGTGGCGGTTGAGGCAGTGTCGCGGCGACTTCTGGCGCGATTGGGCCAGGTACCGTGCCTAAGGCCGCAAGAGCCTCTTCACGCGAAGAGTCATCGCGGTTCTTTGCGTCAATATCAGCCAGGCTTGGACCGCTAAGAGGCTGAACAACCGTCTCGCCTACGCTACCGGGTTCGGCTGGCGCAGTTTCTGTCGGTGTCGTACCTGCAAATATATCTACGCTTGGGCTTCCGGCATCTGCCTGTTCAACACTGTTGATAGGCGTATTGTAAGTTGGAGCGTCACTCAAATATGAATGTGTCAGAATTGTCTTGTTTTTGTCGTCAGCCTCTTGATGACGAGAATCTTCTTCTGCTTGTTCGGTAGTCGCATTAAGCGTACCACCCAACGAAGGGGCTGTTGCTGTAGCTGGCTGCCAGTCGACTCCACCACTTAATTGTGGTTCAAGCGCATAGGCACTATTAATCGACGTGGCTGGTGACTCGACGGCTGCAGCTGGCGATAATTTAGATTGATCGGCCAATACCTGTTCGGCTTCAGTGGCGGCTTCTTGCTGATTCTGGGTTTTAACTTGGTTGGCAATATCTTCAAGAGTTTCACCTCCAGTGTGCGCGATACTTAAACCACCGTCAGAAGGTTTAGCAGTACTATCTGCCGGTTCATTAGTCGTTTGTTCATCAAGCGGTAAAGTTTCGTCATCTTTTGCGTCCGCTAATTGGCCGATTTCATGTGATTCCTGAAGCTTAGCGGCAATTAATTGCTGGTCAGCACCAGCCGCCATCAGCTGAGCAGCGGTCGTCATCACCTTTGAAGAAGTGTGCGTATTACTAAATCTATCAGTTGAGGCCACTATTCCAGTCAGTAAGGCGGTCGCGGTTTGCTGATCAAGTAATGGTTTATCGGATTTCAACGATTCTGTTAAGTTAACCAACATTTCACACAGACTGCTGGCTTGTTCATCGCGCCAATCAATACTGCCCAGCTGGCTAACTTGCTCACCGGCGCTTACCGTAATGACGGTTGCGTCGTGCAAAATCTTACCGTGAGCCTCGAGAGCTTTGTCGAGGTGGTCTTGATTATCAACACCTAGCGCCAAGACCAACTCAACGTTATAATCGCCTTGGCTAAAATCGAGATCATCACTTGTAATCGTCGTGCGGTAAGGTGTTATAAAAATTTTAACAACATCGCCGTCGACCTTGTAACGCAAGTGGTCGGCTTTTTCTTTATCCAGAGCAATAATAAAATCTCGCAAACTGTCGGTTGTGGCTTCAAAGGTCTTTTCTGGGTCTAAAAATGTGATAGCAGGTGGAATAGCGCCGCTAAAAACGGCCGTGGCGTGCTTATCGAGCTTGTTCAAAATTAACGTCAAACCAAGCGCTGCCGACAGAGCGTCAACCGATGGGTCACTACTGACCGTCACCAAAATATTGGTTGAGCTTTTTATCTTATCGACAACTTGTTGTTTTATTTTAACGTCATTCATGATATTTCCTACAGTTTTTCTTTTTGTTCTACCAGTGGCAGAGTTTGATGTAACTATACCATAAGTATTTTAGCCACGTCAATAACCAACTCACCTCTTTACAAATAGAGGCTTTTCCTCTATAATTACCCGTTGATTGTATCTATTATTTTTAAGAGCTAAAGGAACATTTATGCCAATCATTAAATCAGCCATTAAGCGAGCTAAACAAACTATTAAACGCCGCGACCGTAACGTCGGTATTAAACATGATATAAAAAGCGCCGTCAAAGCTTTTCACGCCAAACCTAGCGCCGCTACCCTAAGCGCCGCTCATAGCGAGATTGACACCGCTGTCAAGAAAAACCTACTCAAAAAGAACACCGCTGCTCGTCGCAAGGCTCAACTATCAAAAATAGCCAAAGATGCTGGCGTCAAGCTTGCAACTGGTAAAAAGGTTGCCACTAAAGCTCCTGCGGTCGTTAAAGCAGCTCCAAAAACCGCTGTCAAAAAACCAGCCGTTGCTAAAGCTACCGTCACCAAGAAACCTGCTGTCAAAAAAGTTGTCGCCAAAAAAGCCCCTGCTAAAAAGCCAGCTGCTAAATAGTTTGATCTAACATTAAAATAACCTCCGTCTAGGAGGTTATTTTAATGATGCTACCTGTTGAAGGGCACGTTCAATCAGCAACCAAGGGTCAGCCCTGGATAACTTCATATCGTCATCTGCCAGCGCAAAAATATTGATTACCTTACGTGCCCCACCCCTACCTAATTTCTTGGCGCTTGAAGATAGCTTTGAGACCACATATGGATGTACGCCAAAATCTTTGGCGATATTGTCAGAACCCCCCGCCGCCATAACTGCCGCCAGTTGAAAGGCTTGGCTGGACAGAAGCGCAAATAACCTAAACGGGTCTTCCGATTGTTCAATAGTCTTTAGCATCGTAGCTAGTTTTTGCCTGTCACCACGTAATGCCGCGTCGAACAAATTAAACACATTTTCGGCTGAGCTAGTTTCGACTATTGCCTCAATCGCTTCGTCCGTTATGGCGTCCAGTAACGACACTTTCTCGATGGCGTTATATAGTTGCCACTGATTAAGACCAGCCCGCCTAACAATCAGCTGAGCACTTTTTTTATCCAAACTTGCGCCCATTTTTGTTGCTTCATCTATCGCCCAAACCTCGGCCTTCGCGGAGTCACCGTCGCCCCACTCGTTACATTCTATAATTTTAGCGATTTTTTTGAGTTCTTTATAAGTAGTCGTGCGCTTGTCGGGTTTTGTCTCAACCAGGACCAATTCAATATCGTCCGACACTCCGCTCAACCATTCAGCCAGTTTCGCCCAGGCTTCTTTGCTTTCTGATAAATCTTTAATGATAACTAGGCGCTTATCGGCGAACAAACTGACTCCCATTAATAAATCTGGTAATTGGCGGAGCTCCAACCTGGCCCCATCTACCTTTTCAGCCGTACCGTCAAAATTAGCAATCATACTCTTTAGCGTACGCTCGATTTCAAATGCATTTTCGCCAGTTAGTAAAATTATCATTGTTATTATTATAGCCTTAAAGTTTCTGACAGTTCGGACAGATGTGCGTGCCGCGACCAGCGGCTTTAAACTTGATGATTATTGTTCCACAGCGCGGACATTCCTTGCCTTCACGCCTAAAAACGCGTGCAAAATCCATATAATGACCCTTTTCGCCACTAGCATTGATATAGGTTTGATTGCTACTACCACCTTTAGCGATTGCCAAGTTCATAACCGCCCGTACGTCATCGTATAGCGCCTGAAATTCAGCTGGAGTAATACTTTTCACTAAACGCTGAGGATGAATTTTGGCTCCCCACAAACTTTCGTCAGCATATATATTGCCTACTCCAGCTATGACAGACTGGTCTAGCAGTGCCGCTTTAATACTTGTACCAGGTCGCCGACTAAACCGTTCTGTAAACTCACCTACTGTAAAGTCAGCTTCAAGCGGTTCGGGACCAACCTTTTTCATAAAATCAATGTTCGGCACTTCAAGCGTCGGCAGTAGTCGCATCCAACCAAACTTACGTTGGTCGTTGAAAAACAGCCTTGAGCCATCTTGAAAGACAATCGTTACACGGGTTGATTTGTCTGGTAACTTCCCGATCAAGCTTTCAGACGGATGCCCCGCACCAAAGCGCTCCTCACCGACAAATACCAACTGACCCGTCATCTTCAGGTGAATTACCAGCGTGTAGTCTGTCGACAAATCAATCATCAGAACTTTAGCCCGTCGACGAACATCCTTAACTTTGGCTCCGATTAGAAATTCCCGAACATCAATCAAAGAATTGGGGAAACTTTTTGGATTATCGCTATCGGCAGACTTAATCAATCGACCGATAATTAATTTATGCAGACCGGCGCGAACAGTCTCGACTTCAGGTAGTTCAGGCATTATCCGCCTCTAATAACGCCGCTAGGTCCGCCTTGGCCTGTTCGGTGTTACCGTACAAAATAGCTTTCATGCCAGCCATATTGGCGCCTTCTACGTTTTCAAGCAAATCATCAATCATGACACATTCCGACACATCAACGCCTAACCGCTCGGCTATCATCTCGAATATTTCGCTTGAGGGCTTGGTTACGCCGACTTCAGCTGATAAGACGACGGCATCAAATAGCTGCTTACGCTCGGTGACTGGGATGAATTTATCGATGCCTGTAACACTAATATTACTGAGCAAGCCAATCTTAAACTTGTGCGTGTCCTTTAAGCTAATCAGCCAATCAAAAACCGATTGGTTGCGTGTTCTGTTCCAGTAACGCTCTTGAAATTTATCAACCGTCAAACCCGTTATCTCAGCTGCTAGCCGGTCGTATTCTTCTTTTGTAATATATCCGTAATCAGCACGAAGAGACAGGTCTGTGATTTCAGACCTCTTATTTGGAAAATCATGCATCAGCAACTCCTGTGCAGGGATAACCAGCACACCAAAACAATCAAAAATTATTGCCTTTATTGCCACAAGTTTCCCTCCTTAAATATCAAGGTTATAAATCAATTTTTCGAATTAAGTCAGTCGCTGTAGGAATTTGCCTAACAAATAATGCCCTCAACTGATCAACGTTAGCATCAAGTGAACCTTTTGAACCACGGCAAGTTGATGTCCATAGATTCTTAACGTTCTTGTCGTTTTTCAAGATTACAAACTGATAAACTTGGCCCGTAGCACAAATACCGCGAGTATCATTCTTGTCACCGCTTAATTCGTCACCTTTTACTAGATTGGCTCGGTCAAGCGAAAAAACAAATTCTTCATATGCCGGGATGTTGTTACTAAGTACTACTTCATCGAGTTTTTTATCCAAATAGCCCGTGTACGTTACTAGCCTTCGACTAGACGGCGTCACAGTAATTTGATAGGAACGAAATTGTTCGTCAGCTACAATTGAGCCACGCACAACCATACGAACCGACCTGTCGGCTTCAGTGTTAAGTAGGGCTTGCCTACTTGAATCAACTTGGGACGTAGTATCAACTTTGGAGCTATCGTTTTTGAAGAATACGGCGCGCGTCAACGACACCAATGAGGCAATTAAAACTGCTGCGATTATTAGTACGAGAGCGATTGGAAAAATTCGTGATTTTCTGTAATTTGCCATGCGTATATTCTAGTATCTTTTAGGCCTAACGTCAATCAGTAGTGATACTGGTAAGCTAGTCATCCGCCTGGATACTTTCTAAAAATAACCTCTGCTCAAAGCCGCCACGCTTATTAGCCTTTTTTGCCCGTAAGGTTTCTATGTCTGCGCTGTCAAATTTAAGAATGTCGTCAAGCGCTCGCAAAACTTCCGCCACATCAACCCTCTCGCCGATATCACCATCAGAATCCCTTAGCTCTGTTGATTCTTCAATCAACTTATCAAGCAGCGCCTTTCTGTACTCCACAGAATCTAGTATTCTTGTTACCGGAAATTGACCGTCGTCTTTTATAATCTTAGGAATTCCATCTCGTACGAGTTTATTGTAAATGGTTTTTTTCATTACAACTCTCCCCAGTTTTTGCCTATGTTAACGTCTACGCGCAGTTTGATGCCCAGTTGTGGAGCGATGTTTTCCATCGTGTCTTTTAGTAATTCGGCGATTTTATCAGCGTTTTCCGCTGGCGCTTCGACTAAAATACTGTCATGAATCTGCAAAATTTGCTCGCCCAGGCCTTCCAGTCGGCGGTCGACTTCCAGCATTGCTAGTTTCATCAAATCTGCTTCTGTACCCTGAATTGGCATGTTTGCGGCTGCTCTCTCAGCTCCTTGCCTTACCATAAAATTGCTGCTCAAAATATCGGGCGTTGGACGACGACGGCCAAAATAAGTTTCGACGTAACCGTCGGTTCGTGCCTTATTTAAGGTATCGTCAATATACTTTCGAATTGGCGCGCGTAGTTCAAAATAACGATCAATAAATTTCTTAGACTCTGTGAAGTTCATACCGGTCGCGGCGCTAAGTCCGTGCGGGCTCATGCCGTAAAGCACACCAAAGTTAATCACTTTGGCATCACGGCGCTGTCGCTTGGTGACGTCATCCATCGGAATACCATAAACTTCACTAGCCGTCTTTATGTGAATATCAACGTCCCCATTAAAGTCGTTAATCATTTCATGATCACCTGCCAGGATTGCCGCTAGGCGAAGTTCAAATTGAGAATAATCGGCGCTAATAAACACTTTGTCGCCATCAGGAATAAAAGCCGACCTGATTTCTCGGCCAAGTTCGGTCCGAACTGGTATGTTTTGCAAATTTGGATTAGTGCTGCTCAGCCGTCCCGTGCTAGCCACATCCTGATTGAATGTTGTATGGATGCGATCTTGATTATCGGCCAGCTTCGGCAGTGCATCAACATAGGTATTTTTTAGCTTTGCCAACTCGCGCGTACGTTCAATTAGCTCGATGATTGGGTGCTGTCCACGCAACTTATCAAGCTCTTTTTGGCCAGTACTATAGCCGGTTTTGCCCTTTTTGATACCAGCTGTCGGTAGTTGTAATTTAGTAAATAACACCTCAGAGAGTTGTGCAGGACTTGCGATATTAAATTCATCACCAATCATTGAATACATTTCTTGTTCAAGTTTGGCATGCTCCTGTCCCAGGTCTTCGCTCATTTTATTTAGGATTGTCGGATCGATTTTAATGCCACGATATTCCATCAAAAACAGAATGTAAGTTAGCGGAAAATCAAACTCGCGCGCAATGCGGGCTAACTTTGGTTCAGCTTCTAGTACAGCTACCTGCTGGTTATACAGACTCCAAATTGCCGCAATTATCGGCTGAGGCGTTTCTATCAATTCCTCGCCAGTAAGACCAGCTAAGCTGCGGTCACGTTGCAATGGATTTATCAAAAAAGCCGCCTGGTGGATATCGTGCAACTCGCCAAATCTAATAAAGATATCCTTAGCGGCCAACTGATGATACAAAATCTTACTATCATAACTTATGACAGTAGCCAGCTCAAAAACGCGCCAAACACTGCGATCCAAATCATTAATCTTTGCCCGAGTAATTGTTTTATCATTTAGCGACAACCAAATCGTATCATCGTCAACGTACAGAACCACTGGACCATCAATGTTAATAACTTCAGGCCAGGGCACCTCTTGCAGCACTGTCGGCTGAAGCTCGCTACTGACTGGGATAGCGGTTGGAGTTATCTGTTGCATATGTTTAGGTAGGCGTCTAACGAGTGATGTAAATTCTAGGCGCTTCAAAATAGCCACTACTTTATCAAGGTCGATATCATTAATATCGGCCACATCCCAGTCCAACTTAACTGGCGCATCAACCCAAATACGACCTACTTCCTTGCTGATATATGCTAATTCCTTACCGTCAATTAGCTTTTTCGCGACGGAAGGCGTAATTTCATCAAGATGCTCATAAATATTATCGAGAGTCCCATAATCTTGCAGTAACTTGACTGCTGTCTTTTGGCCAATCCCAGGTACTCCTGGCAAATTATCCGACGAATCACCTTTGAGCGCCTTTAAATCCAAGAATTGTTCAACTCTGATGCCATATTTGCTTTCAAAATAAGCGACGTCAAACTCTTCAAGATTAGCTAGTCCGTTTTTTAAAGCGTAAACTTTCGTTAGCGGACCGACTATCTGCAAGGCGTCTAGGTCACTAGTTAGCAGACATGTCTCAATCCCCTTCTCGGTAGCTTCTTTGGCGAAAGCACCCAAAATATCATCAGCTTCGTAATCGTCCAGCTCGTAAAGTGGCCAACCGAAGGCTTCTAGGAGTTCAAATAAAATCGGCATCTGGGCGTAAAAATCGTCTGGCGCTTTTTTGCGACCAGCCTTGTACTCGGGATAAATCTCGCGCCTTTTCCGAATATTAGTGCCCTTTTTGTCCCATGCCACCGCCACATAATCTGGCTCGAGTTTTTTTATAAGCTCAATAGCCAGCGACGCAAAGCCATAAACACCACCGGTTGGCGTACCATCGCTTAGCGATAGACCGGGCATCGCATAATAACCGCGGTAAAATACCGATTTTCCATCAATGACCACTAGCCTCTTTGTCATGGTATAAGTATATCCTAATAACCTGTTAAACTATAGTTATGAGTCAACAAGAAAACCTAAAAATTATCGCTTTTGTCGGACTGGCTGGTGCCGGTAAAAGCTCCGCCGTTGAATATTTAACTGATAAAGGCTACCCAAAAGTATATTTTGGTGGCATCATCCTAGAAGCAGTAAAAGACGCCGGACTTGATGTTAATCCAGAGAACGAAAAGTTAATCAGCGGACAGTTGCGCGAACGTGAAGGCAAAGACGTTATAGTTAAACGAATTATTGCCCAAATACACGACTTAACTGCCCTGGGCCAACATCACGTTGTCGCCGACGGCATCAGTAGCTGGACTGAATATAAGGCCATGAAGGCCGAATTTCCTGGCGAACTAGTTGTAGTGGCGATTGTCGCCCCTAAACACCTGCGCCACCACCGCTTAAATGTCCGTCCAATTCGTCCCATGACCGACAACGAAGCTAATCAGCAAGATTGGTTTGAAATCGAGAATATCGAAAAAGGCGGTCCAATTGCTATCGCCGACTACACAATTATCAACGACGGCGAGCTTGATAACCTTTACACCGAAGTTGATAAAATTTTAGAACACGCAGATTTTAAAT
>Ga0302287_10000164_pt1 | contig 41431 bp, 26 predicted proteins | sample III_Fen_E2_4_FD_200452 | JGI IMG/M metagenome (GOLD analysis project Ga0302287, IMG submission 200452) | Peat permafrost microbial communities from Stordalen Mire near Abisko, Sweden - III_Fen_E2_4 | ecosystem: Environmental > Terrestrial > Soil > Wetlands > Permafrost | place: Sweden: Abisko... | reverse complement strand
CATGGAGCTGGTAAGTCCACCAATCAGTACCCAGGCGATGCCGTTTTTCCATTCAGACGCAGCGCCGGAAGCCAGAGCAATGGGCAGTAGCCCGATAATCATGGACAACGTGGTCATTAATACCGGATGAAGCCTGGTACGGGTGGCCATCAAGAGTGCACGTGTAGTCCGGTTTAACTGAATGACACAAACATATTGTTGGTTTAATAGTAAGTGATGAGTCATCCTTGATGGAACGAAAAGAAATTAAACGGCAGTAGAAGAACTTTCCTTGTCTTTTTTTGCATCATTGAAGCGTTTCCACCATTCTTCCCTGTTTAAATGTTCGTGGTTATGGTGATTACCAAACCCCCTGTTAGTCTGTCTGTGGCCCCCACCTGTCGGTATAACACCCGAAAAGAATATCTTGGAGAGGATGATTAATCCGGCTGTCTGCCAGAATGAAATGACCGGACCGTGAAATAATACCGGTATTAAGGAATTCCACAGGTACATAGTAAGAAACAAAACTAAAATAATCAGGCCGATCCGGAGTAAGGTAAAGCCTATAAATTTGAATACTTTTAATGCTTTCATATTAATTGTTTTTTAATAAGTTGTATAATTCATTTAAATTTTCCCTGAGGGCCAGTACGGCATATCGTTTCCGTGAAATCAATGTGTTTACGCCAACGTCAGTTTCTAATGATATCTCATTGAAACTCTTTTCATCAAATTCGGTAGCCCTGAATACGCTGCTTTGTTCTTCGGGTAATTCCGACAATGTTTTTTCAATCATTTCCCAGATCAGGATTTTTAATTCTTCGTCCTCGTGGGAGGTGCCCAGTTCTGGAAGTATATCGACCAATGAAACCGGACCGTCATCATCATCAACATAGTTTTCAATCATGCTGAAGGCTACTGCTTTCTTCTTACGAAACAAATCCGTAATGCGGTTGTCGGCAGCCCTGTAGAGCCAGGCTGTCAGATTGTCAATTACAATGCTTTTCTGGAGCCCAATGGTGAGCTGGTAGAAAACATCCTGCAAAATATCTTCAGCGTCTAAATTATCGGTAATCTTTTTGCTGATATATCCGAGCAGTCGTTTCCGCTCGGTATTATAAACATGTTCAATTTTATCCGATTCCATTATATTCATTCGTGTGGCTCTTTATGTCTGTAGACGAATCAGTATGAATTATATTTTAATAAAAGGTGAAATAAAATAATATAATTTGTAATTGCAATACAATGAAGTAGTTATAACTGAAGTTTTTTATTTTTACTGTAGGTTGTAACTGATATCGTTTGCTTTCATTGCACTTCCAACTAATCTACGATACAAAATTATACCAAAAGCAAACGATTAAAAATGAAAAATCTGTGAACGTCCGGTTTTTCACGACGAAAATCGTTAATAATGTGGTGAGGAAAGAGGAAAGATCTAAGACAAAAGATCAAAGACATAAGAAGAGCCAAGAGCCAAGAGTCAAGACAAAAGATCAAAGACATAAGAAGAGCCAAGAGTCAAGAGCCAAGAGTCAAGAACCAAGACAAAAGATCAAAGACATAAGAAGAGCCAAGAGCCTAGAACCAAGACAAAAGATCAAAGACAAAAGAAAAGCCAAGAACCAAGAACCAAGACAAAAGATCAAAGACAAAAGAAGAGCCAAGAACAAAGAACAAAGATAAAATATACAATATATTAGCATCTCGAAAATTATTATATCAGATTACTTTGATCGTTGTATGGATTATGTTCAGCGGGGAGGTAAATTGACTTGTTTTTTATCCAATCAGCTTACTCCTTCACAAAAGACTGGATAATGTGTCTAGAATGACCTAAAAAATAAAGATAAATGTTATCATAAATAAACAAAAATAATTACATTTACACCCTTTAATAGATTCACATTTTACTGTTTGAAATTTTCAATTTATTGTAAATGATTTTGTAATTTAAAATGGTACTATTTAGTAATATAACTTTATTAAAATAATTCAACATCCTTTCCAATGAGAAAAAAACTTTTCCATGTATTTATCTGTGGAGTTATCCTGTTAACTGCCACAACATCCTGTAAACAAACAAAAAATACTACTGAAAACATGGACGCCCTTGCATCTCATATCGATTCTACGACAAAAGCAGGATCCGATTTCTTTCAGTATGCCAATGGCCAATGGTTTAAACAAAACCCCATTCCGGCCAGTGAACAGAGCAACGGCATCTTTCAACTGATCCAGGATACCATCAATGCCCAGGTTCGTAAAATATGCGAATCGTCAGCTGCCAATCAGAAGGTTGAAAAGGAAAGCAATAAACAGAAAATCGGCGACCTGTTTTTCTCGGGAATGGACAGTATTCAGCTGAATAAAAAAGGAATCAGCGACCTGAAAAGTGAATTTGCCCTGATGGACAAGATTAGTGACATGAACGGTATCATCCGTGAAGCTGCCTACATTCACACGGTCTCTTCAGCTCCGCTATTCAATATGTACATTGCCCAGGATGATAAAAACAGCAGCAAATACCAGGTATATATCAGCCAGGGAGGATTGAGCCTGCCGGATCGATCTTTTTATATCGATACAGATGCACGTGCAAAAGGCATTCGTGAAAAATTTGTAGTGCATGCGGCTAAAATGTTTACCATTATGGGCTTTAATGCAACTGCTGCAAAAAATGCATCTTTTAAATTAATGGATATGGAAACCGACATCGCTAAATCATCCCGCAAACGGGAAGATACCCGGGATCCGATAGCCAATTACCATAAGATGACTTTCGGTGCATTGAAAGCTTTAACTCCAAACCTGGACTGGAAGATTTTTATGAATACCACCGGACTGACAAAAGTAGATAGCGTCGTTGTAGGGCAGCCCGAATTTCTGATTGCACTAAATCTTTCTTTAAAGAAATATACGTTAATCGACTGGAAAAATTACCTGAAATTTCAGATGCTGGATGGATTAGCCCCGTACCTGGACGATAAAACCTATCTTGAAGATTTCAGCTTTAATAAGACCACATTAAAGGGTATAAAAGAACCTAAACCCCGTTGGAAAAGGGTGGTGGAGCAAACCGATGGGTCCCTGGGTGAACTGATCGGGCAAGTGTATGTGGCAGAATACCTGCCGAATGGAACGAAAGATAAATTAGTGGAAATAGGAAATGCCATAAAAGTTGTTTTTGCCGAACGGATCAAATCACTCGATTGGATGAGCTCAACCACCAAAGAGAAGGCATTAAAAAAACTCAATGCCGTGATTATGAAAGTGGGTTACCCCGACAAATGGAAAGACCTGAGTGACCTGCACGTGGACCGCACCTCGTATGTGAAAAATGTCATGGCGGCCAATAAATGGGAATTCAACTATATGATTCACAAATACGGTAACCCTGTCGACCGCACAGAATGGGATATGCAACCACAGACCTACAACGCTTACTATAACCCGTCGAACAACGAGATCGTTATTCCGGGATGCAATATTATTGTTCCCGGTTATGAGGGTAAAATGGCCGATGATGCTATCTTGTATTCGATAATTGGAGCTACTTTCGGACACGAAATTACACACGGTTTTGATGATCAAGGTTGTAAATACAACGAATCGGGTAATCTGAGCAACTGGTGGACTAAAGAAGACAGTCTGAAGTTTTCAATGAAAACGAAAATGATTGTAAAACAATTCAACGATTACGTAGCTGTCGACAAACTTCATATCAACGGTGAACTGACACAGGGAGAAAATATTGCTGATCTGGGTGGAGTAATCATGGGTTATGAGGCATTCAAAAAGACAGGACAATACAAAGATAACGAGATGATTGCAGGGTTGAATCCAAATCAACGGTATTTTCTGGGTTATGCACTGGCATGGATGCTCAACATGCGCCCCGAAGCGATGGCAAACCAAATCAAGAGTAACGAACATGCACCGGCAAAATGGAGAGTGCTTGGTCCATTATCCAATATGCCTGAATTCTATTCCACCTTTGGAGTTAAACAGGGTGATGCTATGTGGCGCGCTGAAAACCAAAGGGTGAAGATCTGGTAAAACGTTTTGCGTTCCGCGTTCCGCGTTCTACTTTCTGAAGCATTAGGCACGATTGATAAACTATTTGTTTTATAAGCGAATATAATGCCCAACCTCCTCTCACCCCTCCAAAGGAAGGAAATGTGTTGAATGAATAATTGTCTATTAAGCACCGTGTAAGTATCAGGGAAGTTCGTCATTTCCAGATACCCCTATCAACCCACTCTTGCACCCCTCCAAAGGAAGGAAATGTGTTAAATGAATAATTGTCTATTAAGCACCGTGTAAATTTCAGGGAAGTTCGTCATTTCCAGATACCCCAATCAACCCACTCTTACGCCCCTCCTTTGGAGGGGTTGGGGGAGGTCGGTATGATTATTTGACATATCAGCTTTTTATCAGCTTTCTAACGATCATTCCTCCTTTGTTACTAATCTTCACCAGATAAATCCCACTCTTCAGGTTCTGAATATTTACATACGTTTTTATCGACACCAAAGGTTGTTCCTGAATTAATTCTCCTTTTAAAGTGCGAATCTCTGCGACTGCATCTTTAACATCGGATTGTATAATATAAAAGAAATCTTTAGCGGGAATTGGATACATTATTTCTTCCGAAAGGTTATATGTTGGTATCGAAGTCTTCCAATTTAAATCTATCGGTGGATACGTTATAGAATCTCCAATATTGGGCAACCCATACATTTTTTCAATGGTGTGGAGTATTGAATAATGGTTTATCTTGATTGAATAAGTCCCCGGGATTATCATTTGTCCTGTCAGGATCGTTGAAATTTGATTTGAAGCTGTATTATTATCTTCGTCAAAGGTAAGAATAAACAGACTGTTGTGTGACTTAGCCCATTGAATATAATTGTTCAGATGATTTGAAATCCATGCATCACCGGTAGTAATCCTCGACGGATCTATACCATTGTGCATATCATTCTGTAAGTTGGGTACTACAAAACTAACCGTAGGTAGTAAGTTGAAATCAGCAGGAAAAGCGGTAAAGGGTTGATTTGTTCCCTGAGATACCTGGTTGATTCCATTTCCCACCCAGTTCGTAACAGGATTATGTTTCCGTGCATAATATCCTGATATTTCGCCATTAAATCCTGCTACCGGTAAATCTTCCGAATAGGTTACAAATGTTTTTCCGGAATTTATCAACTGACTTCCCAGGTTGACCGTTGTGAAGGGGTTACTTGCAGGAATTGCATCACCGGTAATGCCCTGGGTACTGCCCGAATAGAGTGCCAGATAATTTGGCTGGCTTGGATGCGTAATGCCATACGAACCGGTAAACAGAGCCGTTGCAATATCATTGGTCAGTGAGTTGATATAAGGAGCTGCTGAAGAACCAATAATCTGATTGAAATTATGGTTCTCCAGAATCAAAACCACTATATGATCAGGCTTTGGAAGAATTGATTGAGCCGGTATTGAGCCGGATTGAATTATTAGTAAAAACAAAATAAACCTGAATAATAGTTGGTGTCTGTTCATATTTTAAATTTATACCGGATAATATTCGCGGCAACTGTATAACAGTTAATAATAGAAATGTGTTTTAAACCTGGGAACTTTAGACGAAATAAAAAACATTCAGAACTCTCTGACGATAGTTTTAAACCCCCTTTTTGCTTAAAGAAGTGTCGAAGTCTGAGACGATCTTATTTAGAAAGCACAATCCAATAAACTCCTTTATCAATTGAATCAGTCTACTCCTGACAGGTAAACCTAATTCTATATGCAAAGCATATTACAACTGATGGACTTCGGAGTTCAACCTGTTAAATACATATTAATTCAAGGAGATATTCTGCCTGAAAAATAAAACCGATACTTGTCAGCTAAACGATTAATACTACATAACTTGTAGCAGTTCATTCAAATATACCTAAATATTTCCTTTTATGGTCAAATATTGGCTTAAATATATTTCTATAATCTATATTTTTGTAACGTTAATCTTATGATGGTAACCTTGATGTACCATTCAAATAAAGGAAATCTGGATTTTTTTGATTCTGTAGAAAGTGTTATCCCTTAATCTATAATTTTCTATTTATCAATTTATAATTATTCACCTTTAATTAATTATTACATGAAAAAATCTTACCTTTTAGTGTGCCTTTTCATGATGTTAGGCATAAGTATTAAAACAATGGCTGCAACCGATCCGGGAACTGCCAATCTGAGACATCAATGGAAATTTGATGATGGAACTGCCAATGACAACGTTGGAACTCTTAATGGAACGTTAATGGGAACTGCAGCTGTTGCGAACGGTGATCTTGTAACCGGTACTGCCGGGTGGGTTGAATTTGATGCAGCAGCGTTAGCTGTTAATAATTACACCGAACTTACTGTATCGGCCTGGTTTACTTCTGTGGCGGGTACCAATAAAAATTTTCACTTTCTGTATTATTTCGGAAATACTACTAATAATGGTGGAAACCACTTCACCGGTTATACTCCTGCCCGTGGCAACGATGTCAGTCGGTTCATGCTAAATACAAATGGTGAAGCGATAGTAGACGATACTGAATTTGATGATGGTTTACTCCATCACGTAGTTTGTATTGTTGATGCAACAACTTCTAGTTATTATTTGGATGGTAATTTAGTGAATTCTGTTCCAAATGGTAGTAGTAAGCTGACTGATATTGGAACACAGTTTGCCTACATTGCAAAAGGAGGATGGTCCAATGACCCAAACTGGAACGGTTTACTTCATGAAATGAGTGTCTATGATAAGGCCCTTACAACCGATAATGTTAAATATTTATATTCTTTGAATGCACCTGTTGCTGTTGTACCGGTTGAACCCGGCACAGCGAACCTGAAACATCAATGGACATTTGATGATGGCACTGCTACCGATGTTGTAGGAGGAGTTAATGGAACCTTGAATGGCTCAGATGTTACATTCTCGGACAAATCTCTAAATTTAGCGGGGGGATATGTCTCTCTTGATGGTGCAGCCCTGGCAATTAAAACGTACAAAGAACTTACGGTAGAATCCTGGTTTACTTCAACATCCGGAGCAAATAACGGGTTTCATTTCCTGTATTATTTCGGTAAAACCAACGATTCGGGACATTACTTTTTAGGCTTTACTCCCGATCGTGATGGTAATCCCGGAAAATGCGGTCGTACTATGATTTCTACCGGAGATGGTGATAATGGTGAAGATGGTCAGGCTGTAGTTAACACTCAATTATTTAATGATGGCAGACAACATCAAATGGTTTGTGTCATTGATAGCATTGATGTAAATAATAAGAATATTACTGCCTATTTAGATGGGAATTTATTGGGAACCAACTCTCTTGGTACGAATACTCTTTCTAAAATCGGAACTGAATTTGCCTACTTTGGAAAAGGTGGATGGAAAAATGATCCAACCTTCAAAGGGTTGATTCATAAAATCAGCATGTATGATAAGGCACTTACACCCGCTAATATAAAATCACTTTACAATGCAGGACCTGAAGATATAAGAACAGGAGTTGTTCAACCAACGAAAATGATTCATAATGTGTATATAAACAGTAATCAGATTGTGGCACAATTCGAATCGGCAGGTGCTGCTTCTGCTCAGATTGATGTTTACAATACACAGGGTGCATTGCTTTTAAGTGATAAATTCAGTTGCAATGCCGGTCTAAATAATAAGACTGTTTCTGCCAATTACCCGGCAGGGATTTATGTGGTTCGACTGACTGTTGCCGGAAAAACAGGTTATACCAAACTCGTAAAATAAATCGTATTTAGTTCTCTTTTTATAATTCTTACGAGGGTGGTCCTGAATGTCAGGTCACCCTCTTTTGGTTTGAAGAGTTTGGAGAGTTTGAAGAGTTTGGAGAGTTTGAAGAGTTTGGAGAGTTTGAAGGGTTTGAAAGGTTTGAAGGGTTTGAGGAGTTTGGAGAGTATGGAGAGTATGAAGAGTATGAAGAGTTTGGAGAGTTTGGAGAGTTTGAGGAGTTTGAAGAGTTTGAGGAGTTTGAAGAGTTTGAAGAGTTTTGGGTGTAATTTTTGAAAGTGTGTCCATGAGGTGTTTGATTGAACAGGTAGGAACTCATAAATTCTTCGTATGTTTTGATGTTTAAAAGTATTGTTTATTGAATTTCAATTTTTCGTAAAATAAAAAGTAGGATTAAAAGATAATTTCAACTCTTATTGTCATTCGTAATTCATTTAAATTCAGGAAGCTTCTATTATTAGGAAATTATCTCATCTTGTATTTTAATGAGTTTAATAGAAATCAAATTTCATCAGTCACTTTTGTATGTTCGCAGGAGTGATTATTTACAAAAATGTATTAAAACAGTTTTCTTGCCTGTACTCTGTTTTGCTTTCGATTTATAAAGCCATGTTGCCATTAATAAACACCTGATTTACATTTTTATATAAATATATTCAACTTTGTTCCGAATTTTATGATTATTCCTTGAATTGTACTGTTTTGGTTGGTAATTGTCTATTTATGGTCAAAATGTGCTAAGAATACATCTTTTTTTTAGTTTCATTTGTAACGTTTTAAAAAATAAACAAACAACTTTAAATTAATTGCAAATGAAAAAAACTACATTATTTCTAACGTGTTTCCTGGCAACAGGATTAACCGTAAGTGCTCAGGTACTGGACACTATTTACAACGCAAAAAGTCTGTTACCGGCTGCTGCTTCCTGGAATGAGCTAAAGCTGGATAAATCAATATCTGATTCAGCCGCTGTCATTACTCAGGAAATTCAGGGCGGGGCATTGAAGCTTAAAACCGTCAATGCTAATAAAAAAGATTCTAAACTCGGATGGTACAAAACAGGGTTGGGTCTTGACCTGAGTACCGGTTATACGATCGAAATCAAAGCTAAAGTCAATGATGCTGCCAATAACGGAGCCTTTAATATTCAGGGTTATGATAATCAGGGAAAAGGTTTTCGATTAGGAATTTACAAAACGTTCCTGGCTAACCAAACGAATCCTTTGGCTGCAACAACCTCAGTAGCTTCGTTGCTCGACAACTCTGCAGAATTCCACACTTTCCGTCTGGCAGTAGCTCCAACCGGATTAGTAACCGTTTATCGTGATTATGTACTGGTAGGTACTTTTCCATTGTCAGATTTCTATTTCGATAATATTATCGTAAACGGTGGTTTTGAAAATGGAGCAGATGTAGCCGATCATTCGAATTTTCCTGATTTCTTAAGCAGAGGGCTGCTTTATAAGTCAACTGTCCTTACAGATAAAAGAACCGGTAGTTATGGGTTGGTAATGAATAGCAACGGATTGACGGAGAAGACCGGTGGCGATTATAAACTTGCAACGCAAGAGAATGCAAGAACCCGCGACATAGCCGTGAAACCAGGTACAAATTACGACATTTCCATTACCCGTCGTCGTTCTGCCAAAGATCCATGGGCCTGGCGTGATATGGGTGCGTTCTACAATTTTCAACAAGGAACTGAAAAAGGTGTTGATGACCGCAATACCAATGCGTTTTTTGCAAGTACTAATGACAACTTCTGGCAAACACATAACCAAACCATTACTACTTCAGATACTACAAGATCAATTCGTTTTGAATTTCCTTCATGGGTTCGTGACGGGAATACAACAAATATTGCTTCATTCGATGATTTTGTTTTCCGCGAACAACCGACTTTAAAAGTTGGTGTTACAACTGCACCTGCATTATTTGCTTCCAATTCTCTTCCGGCAACTTATACTAACCTGATTAAAAACGGTAGTTTTGAAGATTTCAATGTGGATAATGCGGGTAATCCTATTACTATAAAGAGCAAAGATGGCCTTAGAGATAGTGTAGTAACATGGGCTTTAAGCGACCTTACAACCGGTAAGGATAATAATCCAAATCGATTTGATGCATTATGGAATGGTAATGTTCGTATTCAACGTCATGATCAATCGGAAGATGGTCTTAATGCAGGAAATGGATCTCAACTATGGGCTCATACCGGAAATGCTTCACTTCGTTTCTCTACATTGGGTCAAAACGGCAATAATTTTGATTTTACTCAACAATTAAAACCAAATACAAAGTATCGTTTCAACTTCTGGCATAAGAGCCCTAAATGGGATGATTGGGGCTGGTTAAAGGTTAAACTTGGAGATGGTCCTGATATTTGGGGTCACGAATTAAAAGGTAGAAATAATGTCTGGGCAAATTGCGATTTGGTTTTTACAACTGATGCGACAAATACAACTCTTCATTTGTACACGAATGCTGCCTCACACGGTGACTGGTGGAATCTTTACCTGGATGATCTGGTATTATATGAAGTAACCGATGCAACCGATCCTGATCAATTCGCAGGCAAAACAAACCTGATTGAAAACGGTGACTTTGAAGATACCGCTCATAGCAATGATGGATCAGTATACAACTGGGCGTTGGCATCTTCAGAAAAAAATGTTGACAGTAACTACCCTGTGAAATGGAATGATGTATGGGGATCTTATGTTCATCTTCAGGACAGACAAAAAGGTGTGGACACCGGAATTAAATATGCTCACAGTGGTACCAAATCTATGCGTTTCTCTTTCCTTGATGACCAGGGTTCAGCCAAAGCATTTGAAGGTATTACCAATGATTCGCTTCCAAGCACTTACCGTGTGAATTTAAACTTCAAGAAAGAACTTGAACCAAACAAAACCTATACTTTTGTATTCTGGATTAAATCAGCAAACTATGGCGATAATGGAAGAGTGATTGTTGCAAACGGTAATGTCAAAATTTGGAATGATGTACTTAGTGTAAGGAATATCAACTGGAGTCGCCAGGTTGTTACATTCAGTACAACGGCAGCAAATCACACACTGAATCTGTACAGCGATTTCGGTGGCTGGTTTAACTTCTATTTGGATGATGTTGCCCTCTATGAAGAAAGTACCTATGTTCCTTACCAGGCAAACGGAGATTCTTACCTGTTCTTTGGTAAATCGCAAGGTACGGAAAACACCGATGTGGACATTCAGTATGTTGCTATAAACAATACCGGTGCTTTTGCTCCTGAGAGCCCTGTTACCGGAACTTCTGTTATTCCTGCAGTTAAAAACCTGAAGGTAACTTCTAACGCAGGCACGCTGACTATTAATGCAGGTAAACCTACATTTGTAAGAGTTTATGATATCGCCGGAGCTCGTGTGGCTGAATTTAGTGTTCAATCGACAAAGGATCTCACACTTCCTCAAGGCATTTACGTTGTAAAATCGGCTGCTGAAGTAGTGAAAGTAGTGAATAAATAAAATTCTAATGCTGGAATTTACACTGTAAATTATTTTACGGGTGTTACTTAATGGTAGCACCCGTATTTTTTTTTGAAGAGTCCTGTAAATACGGGATGTCGAATACTCCATTTGGAGGGTTTGAAAGGTTTGAAAGGTTTGTGGTTGGTGTTGCTGGGTTGATTAGGAAAACGCACAAAAATACTACGTATGTTTTGAGGTTTGTTGGAGTGTTTTTACCCGTAAACGGGATACTTCTTTAAAATAAATTTGTTTCATCTTTTATAAGACAGAATATTAGCGAAATCCATTTTAAACTTTGGTATGAAAATGTATCGTTTATATTCAAACTCTGAATTTTGAATAGTTAATCAGAACGGTTTAATATATAATCCCATTGGTTTGATTTGCTTTAATTGAATAACACAAAAGCACCTAAAGTCTCAAAGAGTTGATGCTTTGAAGCTTTAGGTGCCTTTCTTAGATAATCATTATTTAATGGTCCGGTGATCGTTTGTCTTTGACATTCTAATCTCCGGTTTTAATTACTTATTCAGGCTTATTCAGCCAACTTTACCGAAACGCTGTTTCCTTTTTTCCATTTGCTTTCGTAAGTGCCCTTATCGGTGACCACACACACCTTATATTTACGGCTTGCGGGCTTTAATTTGCCATCGGTGGGAGTAATGGTTATATTGACGGTTGAGCCTTTTAAAAGGGCTGTAAATGTAAAAATCCTGTATTCGCCATTTTGGTAATCAAAGCCTTCTCCTGCATCTTCATAGAGTGTCCCGGTAGCTTTACCATTTTGGTCCAGCGATACCAGCAAGGTCAATGAGTCAAGGTGGTATTGGGTGGTATTCTGAATGATGTTGCCCATAGGAATGATAGCTCCCTCTTTGATTTTCACATCTGCCTGGTACTTATCGGTCGTGCTGTTTTCACCGGCAATGGAAATTATCCGCCAGCTTCCTTTCGGTTGAATCGGTTTCACGGCCCATTTCGGAATAACAAGCAGATCGTTTCCAACCAGGAAGGACTGTTCTTCTGTCCGTAATGCTTTATCCTGAGGATCAGCAAAGAATACGGGTCTCATCACCGGCATGCCGGTAGTAGATGCTTCATGAAACAAGGTATAGTAATAGGGCAGTAGCCTGTAGCGACGGTTGATAGCGGTACGGGATACATTTTCAATTTCTTCTCCAAATGCCCAGGGCTCTTTGTTGTTGGTTCCCTGACAGGCATGACCTCTGACAAACGGGAAAAATACTCCCATTGAAATCCATTGTCCGAATAAATCAGGGGTAGTATTCCTGGTAAATCCACCTATGTCCGGTCCACTGAATGCCTGTCCCGAAAGACCCAGATTCAGGGTCATTGGAATGGATAATTTCATATCTTTTACCGTCCCTGAGTTATCCCCCGTCCAGGTGGCACCATAGCGGTTGCTTCCCAAAAAGCCGGCACGAGATAAAACGAAAGGTCTTTTTTCCGGATTTGCATTCAGAATACCTTCACGGGTTGCTTTGACCATCAGCATTCCGTAGACATTGTGGTATTGCAGGTGACTGCCTGCCGGTAATCCTCCGCCACCACGGTGCCAGTTTGATTCGGGCATGGTTCCATCAGGTCCTCCAAATACGGCAGGTTCGTTCATATCATTCCAAACCCCGTCAATGCCGGTAGCTATAAATTTTTTATACAGACCACTCCACCAGGTTCTTGTCTCTGGTCGGGTGAAGTCAGGGAAAGCACATTCCCCTGGCCATACTTTCCCGTTAAATTCTTTATGTTTTGAATTTTGTACCCAATTGTCACCTTTGCTTCCAGAATCATATACTGAATACCCTTTTTCAGCTTTTACGCCCGGGTCGATCATCCAGATGGAATGATATCCTTTTTGATGCAAATAATCATTCAATCCTTTCGGATCCGGTATTTTTTCCTTGTCAAAAGTAAAGATCCTGAAACTATCCATATAATCGATATCCATCCAGATGACATCGCATGGTATTTTTTTTAACCTGAAAGTATCGGCTACATTTTTGATGCGGGTATCGGGAATATACGACCACCGGCATTGCTGGTAACCCAATGCCCAGAGTGGGGGCATTTCCATATTCCCAATCAGGTTGCCAAGTTCTTTAACTACTTCCTGCGGTGAATTCCGTTTAATGACGACCACACGAAATGCAGGACCATCTGAAATAAACCTGATGCTGTCGGTCAGTTCGATTTGTTGCTTCCAGGTATTGTCGGCAATGACTCCAAAGGCAGTGCCATCTTTGTTCACACCCATTACCCAGGGATGACTCTGATACAGCCGTTTCCCGTTGTCTTTCCGGTATTCTACATTGTCGGTATTCCAAAGGGTTGTCTTATTGCTGTTCCGTAACAAGGAACCGGTATTCTCACCTGTTCCGTACAAACTGGTGCCTGGTGCTAAAGGAATGGCTGCGATTGATTTGCCCCCCTTTGAATAAAAATGAACTTTTATTTTACTGTCCGCTGGGATATCACCTGTAACTTTTGGTTCCGTAACGAAAGCAAGTGAAATTTGTTTCGTCTGAAAATTGTAATTCGATGGATAAAAAACAAACACATCAGTGCCTATTAGTTTATCGTTTTGGGCAGTTGCATAGTTTGAAAACAAACACATAATTGTCAGGAGATAAATTGTCGATACTTTCTTTTTCACTGTCATAATTTTAGTAACATGGTGAATGGTTAGTAATAATAATTTTTTTATAGTACAAGGCAAAGATACTGAATTTTGATTTAACGGGCTTAAATTTGACTGGATATTATGACGGGAAACTCTTCATTTATTAAGGACTCAGTAAACTAATTTGAAATGATGCCTGAGTTCAACTGCGTATAAAAAGCATTGGAGAACATTGTACGTAAAAAGAGACTGAATCAGGTTTGTTGAAACAGTCTCTTTTTGTTTGTTAAATTAGTGTTCTGTTGTTCAGTCGCTAAAATAAATATGATTTATAAGTTCTATTACATAAGATCAGTTGACTTCGAGTCTGATAATACTGTCGGTCAATTTATTTCCAGATCAACTTTTACTTTTCCTGTGTTTCAACCTTTATACGATTTGCTTTTATCCAGTTGCTTTCGTGAGTACTTTTATCAGTCACAACACAGACCTTGTATTTTCTGTTGACCGGTTTCATTTTTCCCTCTTTAGAAGGAGTTATTGTCACGTTAACGACGGATCCTGTTTTTTTAGCTGTAAACGAGTAATTCCGGTATTCTCCTTTCAGATATTTAAATCCTTCTCCTGCATCTTCATAGAGTGTTCCTGATGCCCTGCCGTTACGGTCTAACGACACGAGCAATGTCAATGAATCCAGGCTGTATTGGGTTGTGTTCTGAATGATGTTACCCATAGGAATGATCGCTCCTCCTTTTATCCTGACGGTCGCCTGGTACTTGTCAGTCGCGCTGTTCTCGCCGGCGATGGATACTGTTCTCCATATTCCTTTTGGGAGAACCGGATCGACAGCCCATTTTGGGATAATCAGGACATCATTCCCGACTAAAAAGGCTTGTTGCTCTTTTCTTAAGGTGGTGTCTTTCGGATCGTCAAAAAAGACAGGACGCATAACCGGCATTCCGTTTTTGGAAGATTCATAAAATAAGGTATAGAAATAGGGTAATAAGCGGTATCTGCGGTTCAAAGCGGTACGGGAGACGTTTTCAATTTCAGCTCCAAATGCCCAGGGCTCCTTGTTGTTGGAATCATTGCTGGCATGCCCCCTCATAAACGGGAAAAAAGCACCCATTGCCACCCATTGGCCAAAGAGGTCAGGGGTTGTCTTTCCGGTGAATCCACCCAGGTCAGGACCGTTAAATGCCTGTCCGGATAATCCGAGATTCAGCGACATAGGTATGGCTAATTTCATGTTATCCACCGTTCCCGAGTTATCTCCTGTCCAGGTGGCAGCATAGCGGTTGCTCCCTAAGAAGCCTGATCGTGACAGTACAAACGGTCGTTTTCCTGGATTAGCATTCATGATCCCTTCGCGTGAGGCTTTTACCATCAACATTCCATACACATTATGATATCGTACATGTGGTCCTTCCGGGAGTTCCCCTCCGCCACGATGCAGGTTATTTTCAGGCATGGTTCCATCGGGTCCATCAAATACTGATGGCTCGTTCATATCATTCCAAACCCCGTCAACACCTGTATTCATAAAGTTTTTGTACAATCCGCTCCACCAGGTTCTTGTTTCGGGCATAGTGAAATCGGGAAAGACGCATGTCCCCGGCCAGACTTTTCCGTTATAGACTTTTTTGTCTGAACTCTGCACCCAATGATTGCCCATCGTTCCTGATTCGTAAACAAAGTAGTCTTTTTCTACTTTCACTCCGGGATCAATCATCCAGATGGAATGAAACCCTTTTTGATGTAAGTAATCGTTCACTCCTTTTGGATCCGGAATCTTGATTTTGTCAAAGGTGAAAACCTTAAAGCGTTCCATATAATCAATATCCATCCAGATGACATCGCAAGGTATGTTTTTGATCCTGAATGTATCTGCCAGACTTTTAATACGCGTATCGGGGATATAGGAGTAACGGCATTGCTGGTATCCGAGCGACCAGAGCGGTGGCATTTCCATTTTACCAATCAGATTCGCCAACTCTTTGACAACTTCCTGAGGTGTGTTCCGTTTGATGATGATGATCCTGAATGCAGGCCCCTCGGATATAAAACGTATGCTATCCGACAAATCGATTTGTTGTTTCCATGTATTATCGGCAATCACACCAAAAGCAGTTCCGTCAGCATTTACCCCAAGTACCCACGGATGGCTCTGGTAAAGACGTTTCCCTTCAGCAAGACTGTATTTATAATTGTCGGTGTTCCAAAGTGTGATCTTTTCACCATTGCGGATCAGTGTTCCTTTGGTTTCACCGGTTCCATACAGGCTGGTTCCTTTAGAAACGGGCAAGGTAGCATAAGTCTTTGTCCCTTTTGTATAAAACACCGGTTTTAAATCCCAGTTCTCCGGGATATTACCGGTCGCTATTGGTTCTTTTAACAGGGCGAATGATGGTTGATGGGACCTCCCATCGTAATGCGAAGGATAGAAAACGGACACATTGTTGCCGATAAGTTTATCTGATGTGTTAGCGGCGGGAACATATCCAAAACAATAAATTGTTAACAGAAGGATAATGAATAATCTTTTTCTCACTTTGAAAACTGGTTTAAATAATAATTTAAGAATGCATAATGCGTAATCCAACAAAAGTATGAATTATTTATTTATTAAAAATTGAAAACAAATAAAAAGGTGTAATAATAAGGATCAGGTGCATGTATCCTGACCCTTATTACTCCACTTTGAAAATTAAAAAATCAAATCAAAAAATCAAATCTAAAAACCTATAATTTAATAATTTTTTCGGTCAGCTTCTTGCCGGTAGCATAATCTATTGAAACAAAATAAACACCTGAATTAAGAGATTTCACATCAACAGAACTTTTATTTGAGAGTGATGATACTGACAAAACCAGTTGACCTGACAGTGAATGAAAGGATACCTTATCAATATTATCAGAACCTGAAAAGTTAAGTTTATCAACTATCGGATTCGGATAAATGGTAAGGGGGGTCGTGTTCAGAGTGGCAGTTGCTGTTGTAGCACAATCAACAGAAGTAACTGCTGCTCCATCAGAACTAAAACATGCTGAAGTAGTTATGTATGTGTCAGCAGCCTGGAATCCGGTACTGTTGTTAATAATAAAATTAGTAGCGGTAACTGATGCATCAAATGTATACGAGCTCCAACCATTTGCATTCACGGTCAATTGGACTCCGGGCCAGGCGCCTAGTATCGGACTTCCATTTACATAAGCATACAGGTAAAGTGCATTCCAGGCAGCCGGTTTTTGAATTTTAACCGTCATGCCGGATATACAGGCAACAGTAGTTAGATTATATTTCCCGTCGGCATTTTTTGTAGTTGATGACTGTATACATGAACTTGCAGCAATAGGATAATCCACTGTCTGTTCACCGGCACCGGCATTGTTGAAAATTAAAGTAGCTCCGGTAAATGCGGAATCGAAGGTATAGGTATACCAACCGTTAGTTTCGGTAAGTGCAGCACCCGGCCAGCTTCCCAATGCTTCAGGGCCCCAGGTATATAAACTGACAGCTGTCCAACCCGCCGGCTTCTGAAATTTTACCGTGATCTGTGCTACGGTGATTGTTGATACCAGCAATAACATGAGTAGAGAAATAAAGTAGTAACGTTTCATAAAATTTAAATTTTAAGGATAAATACTAATTACTATTTGAAATTAAATTTGTGATTCATAGATTTTATAAATTTATTATGCCAATAATTAATTCTTCAGAACTACATACATATAAGGTAATAAAGTGATCTGGGTATTCAATGTGACCGGAATACCGGTAAAAGCATCTTTCCATATTCCACCCGCAACTGTTGCCGGTATAGGAAAGCTTATCGTCGTGTTTCGAAGATTACTTACCACAAATACCGTTTCTTTTCCCGATGTTTTGGTAAAAGCACATACATTCGTGTTGTCATACGATGCCATTGTCCCCCTGCGAAGTGCTAAACTGTTGTTACGGAATGCAATAATATTTTTGTATTCGGCCACCATGGTTGGATTTAATGTCCAGTCTATCTGCTGATTGGTAAAAGGAAATGCCAGCCGGGTAGGAGTGCCTACTTCCTGTCCATTGTAAATCATAGGGACACCTTTCATATAGGCTGCCACTACAAATGCGGCCATAGATCCTGTTTTTCCCCCGAATAAATCAAGTGGAGTACCATCCGAACTGTTTACATCATGATTGGTTGTATAACGCACTACCAGATTCATTTCTGAATTTGCTGAAGGGAATTCCTGTGAGTTGATATTGTCGATATTGGTCGCAGGTTGACTACTACTGTAGATTGTTTTTAACTGACCGTAAAATCTAAACCCGAATGTGTAATTAAACCCTGAAGTGTAATGATCGTTCCGTGTACCTTCAGCAAGCATGAGGAGATTATGTGTTTTAATGTTCCGCAATGTATCAATGGCCTGTTTCCAGAAATCAGCAGGAGGTCCATCGGCATAATCGCATCTGAAACCATCACAGTTAGCGGTATATACCCAGAATTTCAGGGCTTTGATCATGGCTAACCGCATGTCGGCATTCTTAAAATTCAATTGTGCCACATCGGTCCATCCACTTGGACTGACAATGTCTCCGTTTGTATTTGTTACATACCAGGAAGTATTTGAAATCCAGGTATTATCCCAGGCCGTATGATTGGCTACCCAGTCCAGAATCACGCTCATTCCCCTGGTATGAGCCCCGTCAATCAGATTCCGCAGATCAGCCAGTGTTCCGAACTCAGTATTTATTGCTGTGTAATCTTTAACGCAATATGGTGAGTTAACCGATTTTAATGTACCTACAGGGTAAATTGGCATTAGATAAATGATATTCACACCAAGACTTTTAATTGAATCGAGTCGGGATATGACTCCCTGGAAATTATGTGACGAACTGAAACAACGCATGTTCACCTGATAAATAACAGCATCCCTGGCATCGGGAACACCTTGAAACGGGGTGCCATACTGCGCAGGATCGGTATTTGTATTGTGAGTTGTTGTGTCAATGATATCCGGAGTTTTTGTACAACTCCCGAATGATAAAAACGTCAGTAGAACTAATATATTCAACACTGTTTTTTCTGGTTTAAATTGAAGTCTGTTCATGAATCTTTTTCTTTTTACAATTGTTTAATACTAATTTTGAGAACAAAATGTGCTTATGAAAATACGAACCCCGGTATTTAAAAACAATTGTATTTATCAAAATAATTTTAAAATGATGACACCTGTGAAATCATTTATCAGATTGAATATCCCTGAATCCTCCGTTTGAAGGATTCAGGAATATTGCTACCCACTAGTTTTTCTTTAGTTTATACGAATATTGTCCCGGTACGTGCAAATCCAGTGTAATGGTGTAATTGCCATCCGAAGGAACTGTCAGGTTTGATAGTTTGCCATTGTAAGGATACAAAGGATTGTCGACATACCCCAGTTTACCGTTGGCATCAATTCCAAAGTCAATTTTCCATGCGTTGTTTGCACGAAATTTAAACGACCCGGCAGTAATCATGGCACAGGTGACTGTCCACACTTTTGTCGTTGGATCGTAGGTTAATGGAGTATCTGTTGCCCATAATCCGGGTGATGCATCACCCAGGATACTCCAGGTTATTTTCGTTGCAGTCCAGCTCATATCGTTCAGGTTCGCAGATAATTCGTAATATCCATCCGAAGGCAGATTTAAATAGCCAGCTGTTTTATCTTTGCTCAAAAGACCTGCACCACCGTCACCATAAACAATATGGGTCAGGTCGGGATTGCTGGTGTATTTAATTTCGGTTGAACCACCGGCAGGTATATAAACATATCCTTCATACAATTTACCTGAATCCACCGAAACAATAGTAGGCGAGGCTGCAATATTCCATCCCGGACTTGTAACCCACAATACCTGACCCACTACAATGGCAGGTGGAACATACGGATTTACCGACAGGGTTATTGCATTCGAATAAGCGGGACGATCAACGTATGATTTTACACGCACAACTACCTCAGCGACTACTCCCGGAGATAATCCTAAACTATTGATGGCAATGTTGTTCAAATCAACACCCAGCATTGAAAATGTCAATAGATCGTCACCAACAGGAATATCTGTCGCTTTTGACCATGGAGTGGTTGAGGCAGTATCGGATGGAATATCAAATTGCAGGCTGTATGTAACAGCTGCTTTTATTCCATAACTGACAGGAGCCCAATTAAATGTAACGACAGGAAGAGAGTCGTTTGTTGCTGTGATCACTACAGAATTTGTTGACCCTTTGAACGTGCCCGGAAAATTCAGAGTCCCCAGCCTGGTTATTACAGCCTGGTCGTTGCATGAAGCGAATAAAATGAAGGCAAAGAACACTGATAATGCCTTTATATAATGTTTTTTCATAAATGATTCATTTTAATAGTGAATTTAATGTTCAATAAAAAATCAGTTTTAAAAATATTCAACCCGGCAGTATTCCGTATATCTTAAAATATCCACAATCCGATAGTTAATCTGTACATATGTATTGCTGCCGTTTTGAAATTGTATCTGTCTTTAATATCCTGTATTCTGTTTTAAATTTGTATTGGCATTCAACGCAGAGGTTGGTATTGGAAACAGGTTGTAATGAGCATCAACGGCGGGTGCTAACCCGTGAGCCAGAATAAAGGTCCCAAAACGGATCATATCTTCCCGGCGGTGTCCTTCCCAGGATAATTCAAAGCCTCTTTCATTATAAATGTCGGTCAAGGTCGGATTCGCGGCTAATCCACTCAGACCGGCACGAACCCTGATTGCATCCACCAACGGTTTTGCAGTCGCTGCATCATTGGTACGTACCATACATTCGGCTTGCATCAACATGATATCGGCATACCGGTAGATTGGAAAATCGTTGGAGGCTCCTCCACCATTCATCGGTAATGCCGGATAGAACTTCTGATTCCTTGCCCCAGCATTTGGTTCTGCACCCGGATTATCCAGATTTGTCACCTCCAGGGAATAATTAATAAAACCGGCTGGTTTTGGACCATAAGGAGTCGGTCCGTACCGGAACTGATGTTTACGAATGTCATTATCACTGAATTTTTTTACAAAATCAGGCAGGCAAATGGTGCCATTCCAGGCACTGTATCCCAGAATATTTGTCCCGTCAGTACCACCAAAACTTCGAATTGTCAGGATGTTTCTCCCTACGATATCTACTTTTGTATAGATAGCCAGAATGGTTTCATCATCTGGACATACATCACCAAACAATTCAAAGTATTTTGATCCAAGTGGGTTTGTAGCATCCAAAGCACCCGAATGAAGGGTAAAGCCGCCTTCGGAGACTTTATTACACGCGGCCAGGCATTCAGCCCACATAGGAGTCCCCGTATTTACTTCTGCATTCAGGTAGGTTTTTGCCAACAACGCATATCCGGCCCATTTATTAAACCTGCCATAATAATTACCTCCCTTTGTGGTTGAAAGCTTGTCCACATTGTCTTTTAATTCGTTTACCACGAAATTAAAGATATCTTTCCTGCTCTTTTGCGGCATTTTGTCTACCGTAATATTATTGTCAGTATAAAAGGGTACATTTCCAAAGTCATCCATTAGCAAATAATAGAAGAAAGCTCTCATTACTTTAGCTTCTGCAATCTTAGAAGGATCCGCATTGGCCTTTTGAAGTAAATCTACTGCGAGATTCGCCGAGAAAACTGATTTATACAACCAGTTCCAGGTATTATTAATCTGTGAATGATCCGGCAACCATTCGCGCAGGTACATTTGAGCGAAAGTCAACTCCCAGTCACCTGTTGTCCGGTGAGGCACAACCTGTTCATCGGTGGACATGCTGTTCACATCGTACCAACCATTGTCGGCGCCTACATATCCGAGTCCACCCCAGTTTCCCGGAATTTGCGAATAGACATTCGCCAGTGCTACATCCGCACCCGTGGAAGTTGAGTAAAATTCTTTGGCTGCAAATTTATCATATACAACTTCTTCTACATTTGTACAGCTCTGCATTATCAGGGTAATCAATAATGCCAGGGTGATTATCTTTTTCATTTTTGTCTGATTTAAGGGGTTATTTAAGTGTCACATTTAATCCGATAGCAATACTTGAGATCCTTGGATAAATCCCGTTATCGTTTCCAAATCCGGTACCACCGGTGGCACCTATTGCACTGGCTCCACTCACATTCAACTCCGGATCGAGTCCGGTATATTTTGTAAATATTGCCAGATTTGTTGCCGTAAATGATAAACGCAGGTTCCTGATGAATTTAAGCTGCTTCGTATCAAAATTATATCCAACTGTCAGGTTGTCAAATCGTAAAAAGGATCCATCTTCCAACCATAAATCAGAAGAAAATGGTGATGTGAAAAGTCCGGTTGATACTGCACTTGCCAATAGGTTTGACTTACCCAGGTTTTCGAAGTAACTAAAGGAGGAACGAACGGAGTTGTAAATTTTATTCCCTCCCTGTCCCCTGAAAAGCATTGATAAATCGAAGTTTTTATACGATATAACAGGAGAAAAAGCATAGGTGTACGTGGGTAGGGCTGATCCTTCCATCTTACGCAATGGGCTTCTGTCTCCTCCATCATAGAGTCCATCAGCTGTTTCACCGACAATAGTTTCCTTATTGTTTGCATCTTTTCCTGCATGTTGAAGGATGTTGAAAGTTCCAACCGGTTGACCTACGATCAGGTAACTGCTCGTACCCCAGGGTACATAATCTGTATTTAAAGGAACTCCGTTAAGGCTGCCACTCAATTTAAGCACTTTATTTCTTAATAAGGACAAGTTCCCGTTAACAGAGAAATTAAAGTCTTTTGTCTTAATAATTGCTGCATTCAAATTAAAATCGATTCCTTCGTTTAAAAGACTGCCAACATTTGCTACAATACTCGAAAACGGAAACGGAGGTTGTGGCACTGTATAATTAAATAAAAGATTTGAAGTAGTAGCCCTGTAAACATCCACCGATCCAGATAAACGACTGTTAAACAATGCGAAATCAATTCCTATATTTGTTTGTGTACGGGTTTCCCATCTTAAATCGGCATTGTAATTCTGAGTAACTCCAAAATTGGTTATCTGATTACCTGCAAAATAGGTCTGTCCGTTTGAACCGACCAATTGAAGTGAATTCTGCGGATACAATCCTTGTTGATTCCCAGTGACTCCATATCCGACTCTGACTTTTAAATCATTTAAAAAATCTACCCTTTTCATAAATGATTCTTCACTCAATCTCCAGGCGCCTGATACAGAAGGGAAATTGCCCCATTTATTATTCTCTCCAAATACCGTTGAACCATCTCGCCTGATGCTGGCTGTTAATAGATAACGGTTTTTAAACGCGTAATTAATCCTTCCTAAAAAAGAGATCAGTGTACGGTCGTTCTTATACGAGCTGATATCGCCGGAATTAATTCGCGTGAAATCTCCCAGTTGCAGGGCATTGTAAGTGGTAATATCATTAATGAATCCTTTCATTTGAGTGAAGTTCCCATTATAGGTTTGTCGTTGCCATTCGTATACAGCAATAGCATCCAGACTGTGGTCACCAATGACTTTTTTGTAATTCAGGGTGGCATCCATTAACCGTTCATCTTCATGATAATTATTGATGTTGGCTGTCCCATGTTGATCGATGGCTGAGGCAACGGTGGATGCTGCCGGTAAATAATATCCGGTATTTCCATCCAGCTTTCTCCAGCTTCCAAACCAGCCGATTGTCAATCCTTTTGTTACTTCCAGGTCTGCCTTGAGACTCCCGAACATTTTATTTACAGTTTGATTGTTTTGCACAGTCTGAGCCACTGCATACGGATTGATATACTGAAACAAATTGGTATCTGTAAAATACGTTCCATCACCGTTTAACACCGGGTCAGTCGGTTTGCTTACATAGGCATTACTGATCAGGTTCGACGTAAAAGCCGCCCGTCCGATACTTGCCACGCTACCGGTATTTGCTACTGTACTGCCACTCAGATTTGCAGAGAGGATCAGTTTGTTATTCAACGCTTTTTGAGTTGCCTGAAAACGTCCTATATAATTTTGATTGTTTGAATGGATGACTATTCCATCTTGCAGGATGGCTGCAACAGACGCCCGGTAATTGAAATTGGTTGATCCCCCTCCGATGGCTATGCTGTGATTTTGAGTTGATCCGGTTTTTGTTAATAATCCATACCAGTCAGTGTTCGAACCATGATCTGCTGATACAGGTACTCCCCACAACGATCGTTGAGTACGCCACTGGTCGGCAGTGAGCATATCCAGTTTTTTTGAAATCATATCAATAGATACTGTACTGCTGTATTCGATCTGCGAAGTTCCTGCTTCACTTTTTCTGGTGGTTACTAATATCACTCCGGGTGCTCCACGCGAACCATAAATTGCTGTGGCAGATGCGTCTTTCAAAATGTCTACACTTTCTATTTCATTCGGCGGTAACTGGTTTAATAAATCAAGGTTCCCCTGAATACCATCAATAACCACTAATGGGTCACTGCCACCGATCAATGAAGTAATACCCCGTATCCTGATTCCCGGACTGGTCCCCGGTTCACTGCCTGTTTGTGTAATTACTACCCCGGCAGCTTTCCCTGCCAATTGTTGCAGGGGGCTTGTGGTTGCTCCTTTATTCAGATTCTCTTTCGTGACACTCGAAACCGAACCCGTCACATCTTTCTTCCTTAATGTTCCGTATCCAACTACGACCACTTCCTGTAAATCGGAAGTCGCTTCAACCAATGATACTGAAGTCCCAAATTTATTTGCAGCCAGTTCAATGGACTGATACCCCAGGAATCTGACTCTTAGGATCGATTTTTCGGAGGCTACTTTTAAAACAAAGTTGCCATTAAAATCAGTTGTTGTCCCATTCTGCGTGCCAACTTCCAACACACTGACTCCCGGCAGGGGCTCTTTCCGATCATCTAAAACTTTACTCTTTACGGTGAATTGTTCTTGCGCAAATCCTGTAAGTCCGGCACACATAAACAAGATGCCGAAAAGTAGAAATTTCAATTTCATACAATTATATTTAAAAGGTTAATTAATTAGACATTCCCTCTGTCTATGTTTTTGTCATAAAAAGAGTAAATGATCTTATATCGATTTTTCACATTGCAAATATATAAGTAGTTGAATTGAATTCGATCGACGACTACACATAATGTACGGAATGTACCTGTAAGATTTGGAGTAATAAACAGTATATCAACAAAAAAGGCATCCGTTGGATGCCTAAAAAAGTACTTGAAGTGTACGGATTCGTCAGTTTTATTTTACTGGATTTCTGTTTTTATAGATTCAATTTCCATTATTTTATGTTCAAATAAATCATTTGAAATAAAAGACCTGTTCTTTGCTTTTGTCTTGTAATTTTTTACCGTGGATAATGAAAAGTCAAGAAATTGTGCAATCCGTTCACTTTCAGTGATGCCAAGACGTATCAATGCAAAAATGCGGATTTCGGGGGTGAGCATTCCATCCGGTTTAATGAAAATCCTGTCTTCTTCTTTGAAAAGTTGATTGTAGCGGGTCACAAAGTCAGGGAAGAGCTTCCTGAAAATCTGGTCGAACAAGTCGAACATATCTTCCCGTTCTTTCCGCAAATCGGTGGAAGCTGATAATTCAATCAATTCATCAAATTGCCGGTTCCGTATTTTGCGGACTACCATTTTACGAAAATCTTCCGTTCTATCGATGTAAGCAGAATTCGTGCTGAAGAAATAACCGATGTATTCGTCCTTTATCCGATGTACCTCCTTGAGCCGTTCATTGATGTGAACCAGATCCACGTTCTGTTTACTGATTTTCTTCTGCACGTCGGTCAACTGTTCATTCGATTCAAGCAGATCGGTATTTTGTTTTAGAATCATTAAGCGGGCCGAGTTCAGTCTTTTCTTCTGTTTTAAAATAATAAACCAGGAAACCATGAAAAGTGCAAACAGAATAGAAATTATTCCGGCATATATCAATAGTTTATCTTTTTGCTGCTTTATAATTTCAAACCGGCCGGCTTCTATAATGGGAAGTACCCTGCCTACTTCAATTTTTCGTTGACGGGCATTGTAGAAATTGGCATCATCAAGTGCCAGGATGGCATACGAATATGCCCGTTGAATATCCCCCCGGGTATACAACAATTCGGCTACCTGTCGTATGGCCGAGGTCTCTTTTGTTGCCATTTGCAAATCGGCTGTTGCTGCTGCCGAAAAATAAAGTACGGCTTTGGTGGTATCCCTTTTGATTTGATAAAAATATCCGAGAGTAGAAGTAACTATCGCATAATCATGCAGTCCGGGATGCCGTGCTGAAAGATATTTTTCTGCGATAACTATTGCCATAGGATATTTATCCACCAGTTGGCTTTCCCTGATCTTGGCCATATACCATTCCGGACTTTCTTTTCTGAACAATGAAATTGAATTTCTACAATATCGAAGAGATTTTTGCCTGTATTTCGTTCTATATGGCTCGGTGACAAAATCAGCCATATCAATATTCAGGGTGGATAAAAAGGCATACATGTCGGCCTTGCATGATGTGTTGAGATGAGTAGAGTCGATTGAGTTTGAAATTTCGGAAGCTTCCTTATACAATCCGGCAGATACACAGCTGAAAGCCAGGTTTATTTTCGACTCGGCAATGAAGTTCGGGTCTTTGATCTTTTCGGCATACCCCAACATCCTTTCGGCAAAAGTATAGGCTGAATCATATTTATAAGAACGATACTCGTTAAATAATGCCACACTTAATTGATACCGGTTGGCTAATGAACTGTTTGCCCGGTAAAACTTTCCTTCCAGACTTTTTATTCTTTGTTTCTTTATTTCTTCAAAAGAAGCACGTTTTTCAATGCAGGCATCCAATTCTTTTAGTGCAGCATTGATTTTGCTTTCTTTGGCCTGTACGAAAACAGGAATAAGGATTAAAATAACGAAAAGCGTTTTTTTTAGCATGGGAAATTCCAGATTAGAGACTAAGGGTATTGGTAATGAAATGGCTTTTCAGTTTAGAAAAAATGATTTATACATTGCAAAGTAATTGATGCTGAGTTCGTGATTGCAAATCTGTTTTCTGAAATAGAATGGCAATACGTTTGCAAATTTATAAATAATTATGGATAGAAAAGAAAGAAATACTTTTTTCTTGATTGTAAACTGAATTAATGTGTAAAAAGATTTAAAGAAAGTTGTTTGCCCGATGTTAAATAATTAATGATTCTCCGCAAAGACTCCTGATTATAAGATGATATAGTGAAATAAAACATGTTGTTCTTATTTTTACTCTACTGTTCGTTTCGGAAATTAATTCGTAAGAGTATAAACTATAATTCGTTTTGTTATTATTCTTAAATTGCTTTTAAATTGCTTTTAAATTGGTTTTGGATTGGTTTTGGTAACTTTATTTCATCCATTTATTCGCACTAAATATACCATATACCTTTATAGATATATGGCATATTTAGCGCGAATAAAAGAATGTTAAGTGGCAGATATATCGGAATAGCTACGGATCCAAAACCAATCTAAAACCAATCCAAAACCATTCAGTGTTAGAGATGTATTCGGAATACAAATATAATAAGAAAATTAGATTTGCGCAATTTGTCCAACATAAAACCGGAAACTGAAAAAAAAAGAACAGAATTAATTTTTGGTAAAGTATTTTATGCCTGTAATCATTAAATAATAGATATAACAATCCAATTTTACGGTTCAACAGATGTTATCTCACTATAAAATACATATTAGTTCTACTATACTAAATTAGAATAATGCAAAAACAATACAAAAATATAAAACCACAACTCCGACAAGTCGGAATCTGCGATAGACACAATTGAACATAAAAACAGATTATAAAAGAACACAAATCCTCGTGACTGATTGTTGATCCAATTTGAGAAACTGCTAAAAACGGAAATCGCGTTACATTATAATCTAAAGTATAAAAAAAAGTCATTGTCACTCGGGTAAGCGGGTAACAATGACTTTTTAATTATACTGGAAACCAGTCAATAGGAGTTATTTGATAAACTTATGCGTTAATTTCACTCCGTTATTTGATGCGACAGTGACAAAGTAAACACCTTTGGACAGTTGAGAAACATCGAAAGTCTTAGTGCCTGAAAATTTATCATTATTTTGAATAATTAATTTTCCCTGTATATCAAAGATAGATACCTGAGTAGCTTCCACGCTGCCGGAGTTTAGTGTGACAGTTGTTTTCACCGGATTCGGATAAACTGTTAATCCATCTGCAGAAGCCCGGGTATCGATAATGGCAGATAGCACTTCGTCAGGCAGAAACAGTTGTGAATATGGAATCACCTGCCGCTCTTGCTGATCACTTTGCCATTCGAGTTTGATGTTGGCAATCCCTGAAATATTATTATACTCAACTTTGATATCATATTTCTGACCGGCCGATAAGTCAATACTCCCGGAGTAGGCAATTCCTGAATTGTTTAACCACTTATCAACTATCAGTTGATTGTCAATCCATACTCTGCGGGCATTTGCCGACGTAATATAAAAGGTGTATGTGCCTGTATAGAGGGGCAGTATTTTTCCCGTCCATCGTACCGTAAAGTTATCAGCATTTACCACTCCTGCAGGTGAAAATTCTAACCAATTGAAATTTAAAACACTGTCGATACGTTGTAATACATAAGAATTGAAATTCAATCCATTAAAATAAGTTCCCAGCAGACCATGGGTTTCACCTGCACTGGCAGCTTCAATGAATTTGAAATTATTTACTTTGCAAATTGTGCCAGAGCCTTTATACACAAAGTATATGTTGTGCAATCCCTTTACGTTTGTTACCGGGCAGGTTATGTCTGCATAGGAATTCAGACTGCCGGTACTCGTTGTAGTGGCAGTGCCAATGAGTGTCCCGGTTGGACTTTCCAAATGTATTTCGATTGTATTTCCGGCTGAAGTGCAAGCAAGCCTGAATTGCGCCGATTCAGAACCTTTAAAGCCGAAGTCTACGTTGTTGTATCCGCTGTAATATCCGCTTTTAGTTACCGATAAGCTTAAAGTGCCTTCCGGACATATTTCAGTTGAAACCCCTCTTATGTAATCGAAATTTTCAGCTTCAAGGGTCTTGTATGCATTTTTAGCCAGAGTTGTTGAATATGGACAGTTTACCAGAAGTGAAACAGCCGTAGAGGCGGCAAATGCAGGAATGATTTTGAGAGCGCTATCAGCAGTCAGGGTAATCGTTTCAGCAGTTCTTGTCCCCCAACTGGTACTGATTAAACCCTCTGAGTTCCTGTTGTTATATGCCACTCTGGCATTAAGTTGCAGCCAGGGGATAAAGTCTGTTCTATTGGCATCGACGACATAGCGACGGGCATAACGCATAAAAATGCCTTTGAATCCATTCAGGTCAGGGCCTGCTTCCCAGTTAAATACACCGGAATTTGCCATAGTCACTTTTGTATATTGGGCAATACGTTGTGCCTCGGTCAGGTAGACCGGGTCTTTCGTATAGTTATACAGCATCATGGCCGCTCCAAGATATGTACCCTGGTTGTAGGTAGAGCTCCAGTTGCCGACTGCACCGGTACTCGGATTGTAATTGTCGTTTACTTTCCCGGTGGCGGGCATAAAGAGTTTATTCCTGGACCAGGTATACAGGGCAATTGCTTTGTCATAATAGCTTAAATCGCCGGTAACCTGAGCCAGATAACAACATGCTACCATAGCCGGACCGTTGATGCATGAGTTTGTTCCTTCGGTACCCTGGTTCCAGGTCAACCAGCTGCCATCATGAATGGCGCGTGCCCACATTTTATCAAATTGCTCTTTTGCCTTTATCTGATAGGTCGTATTTCCGGTAAGTAAAGAAGCACGGGTACAGGCAATCACCATCCAGGTGATATCATCATTATAACTGTTCCACATCCAATCAGAATTGTGTTTGATTAGAAATTGACTGTACATGGTGGCAAATAAAGTTGAGTATTTGATATCCCCAGTCACTTCGTAGGCATCATCTACAATTTCCATCATTTCGGCAACGCCCCAAAAGCCCTCACGTGCAATGACTTCATTTCCTGTCCTGTTGTTGTCGATATATTTTGTTTTCCAGGCAGTGAATGTTTTATTGGCAACAGCTGCGGTTGGTGCCACGTCCTGTGGCGCCTGCAAAACAAATGACCAGCTTTGTGAAGCAGTTCCCGAAGCAGTATACAATGTCACATTTGCACCATCGGTAGCACCGGCATTTGATTCGTTAAGAACAAACGTGGAATTGGCAGCACTCCGGATGATAAAAGTACCGTCACCTTGTAGTGCCAATGACCATTGGACATAATTATTATTTGTATTGTTAAGCTGATCTACATTTGCCGAATTAACCGGAATTGTTGTATGTAAAAGTTTTCCACTTGCCACATTGGTCAGTGTATACAGATTAATACCTGCAGAATCGACTCTCCAGCGTTGGGTGTCACTGTTTGTATCACTCCAGGTGTTTACATTCCCATTATTGGCCAACGAACCATTCGCTACATCCAATAGTTTATTTGATGCTTTTGATACAATTTCATAAATACTTCCTGAAGTAATGCTTGAAGACTTTGTCAGGGCATTGTACACGATCCGGGCCATAGATGCGGCACCCTGATCGTTCGGATTCAGGTGGTCGGTGAAAAGATTACCATAAGGCAGCAATGGATTATAAAAATCGATGACCGTGGTTTCCCGCATGCTGTGAACCTGATCGATCAAGGGTAGTATCTGGTCGTGAATAACTGTATTTTGGGCTGCATTTCCAAAATAGGAGGTGGGATAACAAATGTAAACTATCGGGTTTTTCCCGTTGACTCTGAATGAATCAATCATGGCAGCATAATCGGTAGTAAAATTACCAATAAATGGAAGGTTTGCTGTTGATGCATCATCTGTACCAATTGAAATGATTAGAATATGAGGATCAAAGTTTCTGGCTGTGGCGAATTGAGGTTTATTCCAAAAAGGTGAATTTCCTGTTTTAGTTATTACCGAACCGCTAACTCCGCAGTTCATCAGCGAATATCCACTGCCCAACATGGTTCGAAGCTGTGCCGGCCATGCTTTTGTTGCCGGGTTCGTTGTACCGGCACCTGCGACTTGACTGTTGCCAATACAGACTACGCGCGTTTGAGCAAAAAGGGTGCTCTGTGTTAAAACTGTAAAGAGGAATGCGTAAAAGAAGAGTCTTGATTTTTTCACTTTGTAAATTATTGGTTGAATTTTGATTTTAGGTATATGTTATTCCATTTTAAAAGAGATGTACAGGTAATGAGTTTATTGTTGAATGCATAAGTAACAGAAAAATATTAAACCTGAATATTTATTGTTGAGCTTTACGTGAAATTTAAAATGTCAACTTTGATTTCTGTAAAACTAAGTATGCGTAAGAGATTCATAAATAATTAGGATTTTAAAATTAGATGGTTTAATAATTATCAAATGTGTTTTATTAATTCAATTCATTTTTTAGTTGTTGGTTCCGGATGTAGAAACCGGTAATTATTTTAAATAGTACAAGTACATCATCAAGGATCTACTCTTCCCGACAATTTCAATTAAATAAACAATAAACTGCAAATATATATGATTATAATGTTTTTTTTACTGCTGAAATTGATTTAATGAATTTGAAAAATGACATTCTTTACTGTTTTTAACCTCAAAAAAGACAATCCGGGTAATTATCGGGGTTTGGGATGGGAACTTCATTTGATACTTATAATTCCAATCAAAAAAGGAATAGGTACCCGGCGTTTGTTTTCTTCAATATACGACATAAATATTAATTCCACTTTTTAAAATTCAATCAAAGTATCATTTGTAATACTATGAATATTAAAAGAGTACATGTAAACCATAAGTTTTATGAAATGCGAATTGAAAAGAATTAATAACAGTAAAGGCTTCACTCAAAGTGAAGCCTTTACTTGAAATTTTGTCGTGGACAAAAAAATGGTGTGATTAGAAAAATGTGGGATTAATTCGAAATGCTGAAAACTAAAGACTTATCTTGAAATATGTAAGTAAATTTTGTTCTGTCCTTTTATAGTCATATCAATAAAACTGGTAGTCTAATTGATATGACTTCTAATTCCTGCGGCTATTTCATTCATTTCTTCCGGACTTAGTTTTAGTTTCGGGTTCTTGAAATTCATGTCCGATTCTTTATTAAAGGGAATCAGATGAATATGGGCGTGAGGGACTTCTAATCCAATGACCGCTACCCCTACACGGACACAAGGAACACTTTTTTCAATTGCTAATGCAACTTGTTTGGCGAAAAGAATCATCCCACTCAATAGTTCATCTTCCAGATTGAAAATATAATCCACTTCCAGTTTCGGAACTACAAGCGTATGTCCCTTTGATAAAGGATTAATGTCCAAAAAAGCAAAGAATCGTTCGTCCTCGGCAATCTTGTAACAGGGTATTTCTCCGGATATGATTTTACTGAATATTGTCATTGTTGTAGGTTGGTTAAATGGTTGACTGGTTGACTGGTTAATTGGTTTAAAAAGTAAGGATGCTATTTTTCATATAACTAATTAACCATTAATTAATCCAATAACTACAAAGAGATTTCCATTACTTCAAATTCCAGAACACCGGAAGGAACTGAAACAGTCGCTTTTTGACCTACTTTTTTACCGAGCAGACCTTTGGCTATTGGAGTGGTAACCGATAGTTTTCCTTCTTTAAAATTAGCTTCGCTTTCGGACACAATCATATAGGTCATGATTTGCTCAGTCTTTGTATTTTTAATTTTGACACGGGTCAAAATCTGTACTTCTTTCGTATTGATTTTTGTTTCGTCAATCATACGCGCGGAAGCAACCATTTCTTTGATGTTCGAAATTCTCATTTCCAACAATCCCTGAGCTTCTTTTGCAGCGTCATATTCCGCATTTTCGGACAAATCACCTTTATCGCGGGCTTCGCCAATTTGCTTTGAAATGGCAGGACGTTGTACTCTTTCCAGTTCGTTTAATTCCGCTACCAGTTTTTTGTAACCATCTGCGGTCATATAATTTGTTGCCATAACTTTTATTATTTAGTAATCCTTTTTTGAAGTATAAAACAAAAAGAATTCCGACCATTACTGCCGGAACTCTAATTCTTTGTGTTCTTTTAAATTCGTGACAAATATACAAGCTTTTTTTAATTTCAACCTAATACATCCAGGTTTAATTGTTATAAAAATGGAAAAATATTTTATATTCAACTATTCTTCAGTCGTAAACGATGATCTCATGTACAAAAATACGCATTCTTTTTGTAATTTGATCTTGTAAGGAATCTTTTTTAGGGGTATATAAAATAAAACAATGGGTAACTTCACAGCCACCCATTGCACATTTTAACCTAAACCTTAACTATGAAAAATTTATCTGTTTGTTTACTCTGCAAATGTGAGAATAATTTTTTAATCGTACAAGCATTCCCCCAAAAAAAAATAGATTTTTTGCAAATTGATTGCCAAAAAGCAAAAATAACAATGATAAAAAGTTCATAATTAGAAGATTGAATTTAAAATATTATTTAGTTAAATAATGCAAAAGTGATATTCTTTCATAATTTAATTTTAAAGTGTACCTTTGTGCTACTAATTGAATCTTTCTAAAATGAACATAAACGAATCCTCTGTTGCTCCAACGGACTTTAAATCCGAATTGAACGACAAAAAACTTTTTATTGAAACTTACGGTTGTCAAATGAATGTTGCCGATAGTGAAGTTGTAGCGTCCATCATGCAAATGGATGGTTTTGAGTTAACCGACAAAATTACAGAAGCTGATGCTATTTTTGTAAATACCTGTTCTATCAGGGATAATGCCGAACAGAAAGTAATAAACCGACTCAGGTACTTTGAAACACTTAAGAGAAAAAACAAAAAGCTGATTGTAGGTGTCATTGGTTGCATGGCCGAACGTGTGAAAGATGAGCTTATAAACGATTATGGTGTAAATATCGTAGTCGGCCCCGATGCTTACCTGGATATTCCCAATCTGATCGGAACAGTTGAACAAGGCAATAAAGCGATTAATGTTAATCTTTCGACCACTGAAACCTACAGTGAGATTCTGCCAACCCGAATCAGTAAATCTATTTCGGGATTCATCTCCATTATGCGCGGCTGCAATAATTTTTGCTCGTATTGTATAGTGCCTTACACCCGTGGACGTGAACGAAGTCGTGAAGTGGAAAGCATATTAAGCGAGTTGCATGATTTGCAATCAAAAAACTACAAGGAAGTTACATTACTTGGTCAGAATGTAAATTCATATCACATCGAAAAAGACGGTGAGACGATTGAATTCCCTGATTTGCTTCGAATAGTGGCTGAGGCTGCTCCAGAGATACGATTCCGGTTTTCTACTTCACATCCGAAAGATATGAGTGACCGCACGCTCGAAACAATCGCCATATATGACAACCTTTGCAAGTCAATTCATTTGCCTGTTCAATCGGGAAGTGATAAGATCCTGGCACTTATGAAGCGAAAATATACCCGTGCATGGTATTTAGACCGTATTGCAGCTATTCATCGGATCCTTCCTGATGCTTCTATCAGTACCGATGTGTTTTGTGGCTTTCACAACGAAACAGAAGAAGACCATCAGGAAACACTCTCACTTTTACGTGAAGTCAATTTCGATTTGGCTTTCATGTTTAAATACTCGGAACGTCCCGGGACATTTGCAGCAAAAAATTTACCGGATAATATACCGGAAGAAGAAAAACTAAGGCGGTTAGCTGAAATCATTGATGTTCAACGCGAACTTACCAATCAGAAAAATCAGCTGGACATAGGTAAAACATTTGAAGTATTGGTAGAGGGTTTTTCCAAAAAATCAAAAGAGCAGTTATTTGGGCGAACTTCACAGAATAAAGTAATTATTTTCTCCCGACTTGGACGTCGAATCGGAGAAACCATTCAGGTGCGGGTATTGAGTGCTTCTTCGGCTGCTTTAATCGGGGAAGTGGTAGAAGTCTGAAATTAGTCGTTTTAATTAATCTAAGAATTTGCCTAGTGAGAACTTGAATAAAACGATCTCTCTGTAAAAGGAAGTAGAAAAAGCAACCGTAAAATTGAGTGTTAAAATAGTCTTAAATCACAACAACTTTGGTGTAAGAAAAATAAAAGCAATATAATTCCATTATTCGGATCATTATATTGCTTTTTTTAATGAATTAAATTCTAACATCAGTTTTCTTTAGAAGTATAAATAGTTTTTTTTAAACATTCTTTTTATGCAATTATAGTAGGAATAGGTGGGCAACCTTTATCTTTGTATTTTGCATAAAAAAATAATATTTATTTATCTCAATCAGAATGCTTTCTTATCAAGGATTCGAGTTATTAAAGAAATTTTTCCGTAATAGCTTGCAGTATTGAAATCAATGCACTACTTTTGCGTAAAATTACGAAAAGACATTATTTATTGTTAATACTAACACTATTAGTCTATTACAGTTTACGAGTGCCTGTAAATAATATAAAAACTTACTTTAATAAACATATTACAAACTAAAAAAAAAATCTATGTGGTTAATTGATTCCTCAATTGGGAGAAAGCTTATTATGAGTATCTCGGGAATTTTTCTCGTACTGTTTTTACTATTTCACAGTCTCATGAATATCGTTGTGATTATATCTCCAACAGGGTATAATGCAATATGTGCATTTTTGGGGGCGAATTGGTATGCAGTTTTAGGTACAGCCGTGTTGGCAGGTGGATTTGTAATTCACATTTTGTATGCCTTGTTTTTGACTTACAAAAACATGCGTGCCCGTGGTAGCGAAAAATATGCTGTCACTAAAAATCAAAAGAGTGTGGAATGGTCCTCTCAAAACATGTTCGTGTTAGGGTTAATCATTTTTGGTTTCCTGTTATTACATTTTTACAATTTCTGGTATAAAATGCAATTTTCCGAATTGACAGGGATTGAAACAGGAGAATTTAAGCCTTCTGATGGTGCTGCTTATGTTCAGGCATTATTTTCAAGCAAGATTTATTGTGGTGTTTACCTGGTTTGGCTTGCTGCATTGTGGCTTCATTTAACTCATGGTATCTGGAGTTCATTACAAACCATTGGTATTAATAATAAAATCTGGTTGCCAAGAGTAAAAGTAATAGGCAATATTATTTCAACCATTGTGATTTTAATGTTTATGTCCATTCCATTGTATTATCTGTTCAGATGTGGTTCATGCATTTAATGGTAAATTGTAAATCAAAAAAAAAGTAACTAATCATATGACAAAGATACAAGATTCTGCTTCGGCGGAAACAACTAAAATAGATGCCAGAATTCCAGAAGGAACATTGGCAGAAAAATGGAGCAATTATAAAGCTCATCAAAAGCTTGTAAATCCATCCAACAAACGTCGCCTGGATGTAATTGTGGTAGGAACAGGCCTTGCAGGAGCTTCTGCTGCGGCTTCCATGGCTGAAATGGGTTTTAATGTATTGAATTTTTGTATTCAGGATTCGCCACGTCGGGCACACTCTATTGCTGCTCAAGGAGGTATTAATGCTGCAAAAAACTATCAAAACGATGGTGATTCGGTATACCGTCTTTTTTATGATACAATCAAAGGGGGTGATTATCGCGCCCGGGAAGCAAACGTGTATCGGTTGGCTGAAGTATCGAATGGTATTATCGACCAATGTGTGGCACAGGGAGTTCCTTTCGCCCGCGAATACGGTGGTTTACTAGACAACCGTTCTTTTGGTGGAGCACAGGTTTCGCGTACGTTCTATGCAAAAGGACAAACCGGACAACAGTTATTATTAGGTGCCTATTCTGCACTGAGCCGTCAAATCGGCAAAGGTGCCGTCAAATTATATTCCCGTTACGAAATGTTGGATGTCGTGATTATCGATGGCCGCGCCCGTGGAATTATTGCCCGCAATTTAATTTCAGGTAAAATCGAACGCTTTTTTGCTCATGCCGTAGTTGTCGGTTCAGGAGGTTACGGAAACACGTTTTTCCTTTCCACCAATGCCATGAATTCAAACGGATCAGCATTGGTTCAAATGTATAAGAAAGGGGCTTATTTTGCAAATCCTGCTTATGCTCAGATTCACCCTACTTGTATTCCGGTTCATGGAGACAAACAATCGAAACTGACTTTGATGTCCGAATCATTACGTAATGATGGACGTATCTGGGTTCCAAAGAAAAAAGAAGATGCCGAAGCTATCCGTGCAGGAAAGAAAAAAGCAACTGATCTGGCCGAAGGTGATCGTGATTATTATCTCGAACGTCGTTATCCTGCATTTGGTAACCTGGTTCCACGTGATGTAGCTTCCCGTGCTGCAAAAGAACGTTGTGATGCCGGTTTTGGAGTAGGAAATACAGGATTGGCCGTATACCTTGATTTCTCTGATGCGATTAATCGTCTTGGTGAAAATGTGGTTCGTGAACGTTATGGTAACCTGTTTCAGATGTATGAAAAAATTGTAGATGAAAATCCATACCACACCCCAATGATGATTTATCCGGCCATGCATTATACCATGGGTGGAATCTGGGTGGATTATGAACTTCAGACTTCAGTAAAAGGATTATTCTGTATCGGTGAAGCCAACTTCTCCGATCACGGTGCGAATCGTCTTGGAGCTTCTGCTTTGATGCAGGGATTGGCAGATGGATATTTTGTATTGCCTTATACCATTCAGAATTATCTGGCGGATCAGATTCAGGTTCCACGTTTGAGTACCGAACTTCCCGAATTCGAAGAAGCAGAAAAAGGAGTGAATGATAAAATAAAAAAACTCATGAGTATTCAGGGTAAACACTCTGTGGATTCTATTCACCGCGAATTAGGATTAATCATGTGGGATTTTGTTGGAATGGGACGGAATAAAGCCGGGTTGGAAACTGCCCTTGAAAAGATTAAAGCAGTTCGTAAAGAGTTCTGGACCAATGTTTACATTCCCGGAGTAGAAGCTGACCTGAACAATGAACTTGAAAAAGCACTTCGTGTAGCTGATTTCATCGAAATTGGAGAGTTGATGGCCCGTGATGCTTTGATGCGTGAAGAATCATGTGGAGGTCACTTCCGTGAAGAATACCAGACACCTGAAGGTGAAGCATTACGTAATGATGAAGATTTTGCTTTTGCTTCCTGCTGGAAATTTACAGGAGAAGGAAAAGAACCTGAACTGTTGAAAGAAAAACTCGAATATGAGTTTATCCATCGTCAACAACGTAATTATAAATCATAAAGTAATTCGTAAAAACATAAAAATGGAAAAAAGCATAAATATAACGCTGAAAATCTGGCGTCAGGCAGGTCCGAAATCCAAAGGAAATTTCGAGATCTATAAATTAGATAATATTTCCACCGATAGCTCATTCCTCGAAATGATTGATGAGCTTAATGAGCAATTAATCTCTGAACGAAAAGTGCCGATTGCTTTCGATCATGATTGCCGTGAAGGAATTTGTGGAATGTGTAGTTTATTTATTAATGGACAACCTCATGGACCTGATGGCGAAATTACAACCTGTCAACTTCACATGCGTAATTTCCATGATGGACAAACCATTACTGTTGAACCCTGGCGTTCAGCCGGTTTTCCAATTATTCGGGATTTAATGGTTGACCGTGGTGCATTTGATAAAATTATTCAGGCCGGAGGATTCGTATCTGTAAACACCGGTGGTGTTCCTGATGGTAATTCAATTGCCATTAGCAAAGATATTGCTGATGAAGCCATGGATGCTGCATCCTGTATCGGTTGCGGTGCATGTGTGGCTACCTGTAAAAACGGATCAGCTATGTTGTTTGTTTCTGCGAAAGTCAGCCAATTGGCATTATTACCACAGGGTAAGGCAGAAGCAGCTCAACGTGCAAAGGCCATGGTTGCCAAAATGGATGAACTTGGTTTTGGAAACTGTACTAATACAGGAGCCTGTGAAGCAGAATGTCCTAAAAACGTTTCTATTTCTCACATTGCCCGTTTGAACAGGGAGTTTTTGGTGGCTAAATTTAAAGATTAATCGTCTTAAATTGATATATTTGAAAAGACCGCTTCGTGAAACGAGGCGGTTTTTTTTGCGTACTGTACTAACTATCTACTTAACTTTTTTGGTGGGTTCATTCAACATTAAATTGTCTATATTGTTTCTGTTTGTTTTCTCAGGATCTTGTCTTCAGGATCTTGTCTGCTGATTACACAGATTTACTTTTAGTAAGTGATTTAAGTCTAAGATTGTCCACAGATTATACAGATTTACACAGATTACATTGTTAAAAAATAGTAAAGTAAATGTCTACTGTCAGAACTACCATCTATTAGATAATTTTTCAACCAGATCGCTAGAGTAGATATCTTTGTTTTCGAAGTCAATATTCGAAAGGAGTGCTCTGTCAATTAATTTTTGTCTGGTTAATTTAGTGCTTTTAGGTCTTTGTAATGATTCATTGATAAGATTTTCAACCTTTTCAAAAACACTGTCATCATTCAATATTATTAATTGTTCAATTATTTCCATTTGTTGATCTGGTTGTGATGAAATTGATTCATTTTGTTTTTGTTACTAAAATAAATAAGTTTCTGTTCCCAATTTACAGACAAGTCAAGTATCTTTGCACCTTCATTTAAAAAATAGGATTATGGCATTAATATTATCAGTGCGGGGCTTTACACCCCAAATAGGAAAAGATTGTTTTTTAGCAGAAAATGCAACCGTAGTGGGCGATGTTATTATGGGTGAAGGATGCAGCGTGTGGTTTAATGCTGTGCTACGTGGTGATGTGAACTCCATACGGATAGGTAATCATGTCAATATACAGGATGGATCAGTATTGCACACGCTGTATGAGAAATCGACAGTAGAAATTGGTGATTATGTTTCTGTTGGTCACAACGTCACAATCCATGGAGCGAAAATAAATGATTATGCGTTGATCGGTATGGGAGCTATTTTGCTGGATTATGCCGTAGTAGGAGAGGGGGCGATAGTTGCTGCCGGGGCGTTGGTATTGAGTAATACCGTTATTCCGCCATACACGCTTTGGGCAGGGGTTCCTGCTAAGTTTATCAAAAATGTGGAACCTGAACAGACTAACGAAATGAATCGTAAAATTGCTCATAATTATGCCATGTATGCGGGTTGGTATAAAGAAGAAAAGTAGATTGAAGAAGGTAAAGAGGTAAGAGAAATGAAGAAAGAGAGATAAGAGGTTTACAATGTGTACAAAATTTATGTTGATACTTGGGAAGGATTAATTGATGCAGGAATTTTAGAATTTTCATTTTATTTTATATTAAGTGAAAATATTTACATTAAAATATATATCTTTGCCATTGAAAGAAAATAAAATATAAATTTATGTTGATCGCCGACCTGTTAAAACAAGAATGGAAAAAGAGCTACAGAGCCCCCGGGTTTTATAAAAATCTGGCAGTAAGTATAATGCTTGGCTTTTTTGTGCTTTATATGGCAGCAATTTTTCTTGTCCTTGGATTTTCGTTGAACGTAATTCTGGAAAAGGCAGACAGTAGTCTGAATCCAATGGAATTATTCGATGGTGCCATGTTGTATCTGATGTTGGCAGGTATGGCTCTCCGTTTTTTTATGCAACCGTTGAATACATTCAATTTACCACCCTATCAGTTTTTACCCGTCAAACGATCCCTGTTAATAAATTTGCTTATATTAAAACCTTTGGCGAATCCGGTTAATTATTTTTTATTGCTGGTGGTGGTGCCATTTGCTATCAAATCGATTATTGGATACTACAGTGTATTCGTGGCGATACGATTTATTGTGAGCTTTATACTCCTGATCTGGTTTAACTCGTTGATGGCTTCTTTTCTGAAAAGAAAATACGGTGGAGGTTTGATTTCGTTTTTTATAGTTATACTTGTTATTCCGGGCTTAGCGGCATTGGAATACTTTAAACTGTTTTCGCTTTTTAATATATCCAGATTAATATATGGTTTTATCATTTTAAAACCAGTTGGGTTAATTGTTCCTGTGATAGCAGTAGGAGTATCGTATCTGTCAAATAAGTGGTTTTTTTCACAAAATTACTATCCTGAGAAATTTAACAGCAAAATAAAAGGGGATAAAACAATTGCTGCCGACTTGTCATTCTTAAACCGTTTTGGAATTATCGGAGAAATTATCTCCCTTGAGATAAAATTGATACTGAGACACAAACGAACAAAACAGATTCTGTATATGTCGGTATTATTCCTTTTTTATGGATTGATTTTCTATTCCGGTAAAACGTATGCTCATAATTACGGGATGCTATTTTTCGCCGCCATGTTTATTACAGGTTTTCTTATGTTGATGTTTGGGCAATGGGTCATTAGTTGGGATAGTTCGCATTTCGATACCCTGATGACGAAAAATATACCGGTAAGAACTTATTTAAACGCAAATTATTATTTGCTGATGAGCTTTAATGTGATCTGTTTTAT
>Ga0302287_10000157_pt1 | contig 42544 bp, 31 predicted proteins | sample III_Fen_E2_4_FD_200452 | JGI IMG/M metagenome (GOLD analysis project Ga0302287, IMG submission 200452) | Peat permafrost microbial communities from Stordalen Mire near Abisko, Sweden - III_Fen_E2_4 | ecosystem: Environmental > Terrestrial > Soil > Wetlands > Permafrost | place: Sweden: Abisko... | reverse complement strand
TGATCATTGTATCCTCTTTTGCCAGCGAAACCGCCCTTGTGCGGGATGGTTTCCGCTTGATCCCGACCGATTGGTCGCTGGATGCGTACCGTTTCGTATTTACGAACCCTGACCGCATTCAACGTGCCTATGCCAACACCATCTTTGTTACCGTTACGGGAACCTGCCTATCCCTTCTGATGACCACGCTCACGGGGTATGTGCTTTCGCGGCGGGACTTTACCTGGCGGAATGTGTTTTCCTTTTTCTTCTTCTTTACCACCTTGTTTAGCGGCGGCCTGACCCCGTGGTACATCATGTGCACAAAAGTGCTGCATCTTAAAAACACCTACGGCGCATTGATTTTACCCATGATGTTCTCGGTTTGGAACATGATCATCGCCAAAAACTATATGCAGGGCATCCCGTATGAAATCAGTGAATCGGCGAAGATCGACGGGGCGGGTGAGTTAACCATCTTCTTCCGGCTCTACCTGCCTATTGCCAAACCGTTGCTGGCAACGCTCGGACTATTTGCCGCGCTGGCTTACTGGAACGACTGGTACAACAGCATGCTGTTTAATACCAAAGAGGAATACCAGTCCCTGCAATACTTTTTACAGGACATGCTCAGTTCCATACAGGCACTCAAACAACTGGTGGCACAAGGAAATTCGGAGCTGGCAAAGGGCGTTACGCTGCCAACCTCCGGCATGAAAATGGCTATGACCTGCGTGGTTACCGGACCCATTATCTTTCTGTACCCGCTGGTGCAGCGCTATTTCGTCAAGGGGTTGACCATTGGCGCGGTCAAAGGTTGAACTATGAACCCTTGAGACTGTTGTCTCATGAAATAAAAACACAGGAGGGAATCCCATGAAAAAGGCGGTATCCTTGTTGCTGGCAATGCTGATGGTTTTCGGCAGCGTCGCTCTCGCTTTGGCAGAGGCAACCACCACGGAGAAGAATCCGTGGTCCAATCTTGATCTATCTCAATACGAGGAGATCAACTTCTATGTTGTTGGCGTTCAGGGTGACGACTGGCAGGAAATCGTAGATCAGGCAAACGCACTGATGATCAAAAAGATCAACACGAAGGTCAACTTCATTCATGTGTCCTGGGGCGATTTTCAATCCAAGTACTCCCTCTTCCTCTCCGGCGATGAGGATATTGATCTAATCTATGGCGCAGCTTGGTGCAACTATGCCGACTATGTCAAGGCTGGCGCATACAAGGGATTTGACTGGGACTTTGTACAAAAGTATATGCCCATGACGGCTCAATCCCAGGCGGCCTCGTCCTGGAAGGAATGCGAATCTAACGGTTTGTATTATTGCGTACCCCGTGACGATTCCAGCATTTCCTGGACAGGCGTGCTGACCAAGCAAGCACTGCTCGACAAATATGGCTTCAAGGCTTCCGACATCAACAGCTATGACAAGCTTATTGAATACTACTATGCCATCGCCGCTGGCGAACAGGGCACAGGCGTATACGCTTTCAACCCGCAGGGTTCCTATCCGATGGAAGGTCCGTGGTACACGTACCGTTACCATTACATGGATGTGAACGCCGGCGCTGCCGATTGGATGGTTTGGAAGTACGATACCGGTAAAGCCTTTGATGTGAACGATCTCAAATGGTTTGCCGATACGGACGACTATCTCTCCTACTGCTTGCAGATGGCCGATTTCTACAAAAAAGGCGTGTTCCCCTCGAGCGTGATTTCCAATGATACCATGCTGGATGACAACTTCCGCGCCGGCACTTCCGCAACACAGTATGCCGCTCCCTCCGGGCTTCAGGGCTGGCAGGAATCGATGCCCAACGATACCATCGTGTACACCAACCCCTTCTGGGATGACAAATCGGAAACCCGCCGTGGCAACTATATGGGTTACGGCGCATGCTTCCCGGTTTCTTCCAAAAAGACGGAGCGCGCCGCGATCGCTTTGGATTGCATGAAGAATGATCCCGAAGTAAACCGCCTGCTGGTAGGCGGCGTGGAAGGCCGTCATTATACGCTGGACACGACCACCAATACCTACACCCCGGGTCCGGAAGCAGCGGATTACAGTTGGGGCGGCTGGTGCTACCTGCTGCAACACGATGAAGATCCCAAAGCGAAGCTCTCCGACGAGATGCAGACGATGCAAAGCATGTACGAAGCCGCCGAAGTGCCCTCGGACACTTTCCCGGTGAACGGCTTCAAATATGACTCCTCCAAGTACGATGCGGAACTCGCGGTTATTTCCTCGCTTGTCAACGAGTATCGCTTCTCCTTCTGCTTCGGTATCTTTGGCGACCAGACCGAGGCTAAGTACAATGAATTCATCACCCAGTGCAAGGCAGCAGGCCTGGACGATATCGTGCAGGACTACCGCGATCAGCTTGCCGCTTACATCGCGAAATGAGTCATGCTCTCCGGCTGGAGCGCATCGCACCGGAAGCCGTGGGCATCCCTTCGCGGGATGTCCACGCGCTTTTGGAGGCGTTGGAAGCTTCCGGCTCCGAACTCCATGGAATGATGATCCTGCGACACGGTTTGGTCGCCGCTGAGGGCTGGTGGGCCCCCTATGCTGCAGGACAGGTTCATGGCAGCCAATCCCTGACGAAAACCATGACCGGCTCGGCCTTTGGCGTAGCGATGCTGGAAGGACTGATGACACCGGATACCCGACTGATCGATGTTTTTCCCGAATATGCGCCGCTTTGCGCCGGAAAACCCTACTGGGATGAACTTCGGATGCGGCACATGACCACGATGTCCGCCGGAATGGAACGCCAACCAGCGGTGACCGATCCGGATTGGATTGAAAAATTTTTTACGTTGGATATTGTCCATAAACCCGGAACAGCCTTCTATTATAACAGTGCAGCCTGTTCGATGGTGGGGGCTTGCATCCGCCGTATAACAGGATCAGGACAAAGAGAATACCTGCGCAAGCGGTTGCTAGATAAAATCGGTATCGACGCGGATCACCTCAAATGGCATTGTCACCCCGATGGCATGGAAAATGGCAGCGGCGGCTTGGTTTCCACAACAGAGGATAATGCCCGTATGATGGAACTATACCGTCGCCATGGTCAATGGAACGGGCAACAGGTGCTGTCACCGGAATGGGTCGAGTTCGCCCTGCAAACCCAAAACGATCACCTTGACCTGCCTGTGTCCTATTGCGGCATGATGTGGAAGCGGGAAGAATGTTTTCTGGCGGATGGCGCCATGGGTCAATGGGCGATGCTCTTCCCTGAAAAGGACGTTGTTGTATCACTCAACCAGACCGTTTCCGCCAACGCACAGGGGGATGCCGTACTGAAAGCTATATTTGACTTTGTGCGTGGCCTTGCCGATGAACCTGTTGCGGTTGACCCACAGGCTAACAAGGCGCTCAGCACACGGCTTGGAAAACTGGCCGTGCCCGCGCCGGAATACGCAGAAAACCCAGCTCTGCTACGCAATCTGAACGGTAAACGATTTAAAATTGTGCGGGGGAAGGCATGCTTCTTCGCCGACGACCTTGCCATTTTCCAGAAAACCAATGCGATCGATGTGCTGAGCTTCGGATTTCAGGCGTTGGATGGCAATCTGGTGATGGACGTAGAAACAGACGAGGGCACTGTATGCTGCACCGCCGGGCTGAAAGGGCAGCGGATTCTCCGTACCGTGTTGACTCGGAATCCCGCGCCTACGCTTGCACTCAGCGGTTGTATGCCAAATGAGGATACCCTGCGGTTGGAGATTCGCTGGCTGGAAAGCTGTCGGGTTCATCGCCTGACCTTCCATTTCATGCAGGATGGCGCGGAGATCATCTCCCACATGGATTCAGTCGGCGGCTTTGATGTACCGGACGAAACGGCTTTTGCCGTGGAAGAGGGAGGAACCCATGCCTAAAAAATTAAACGGGCGGCTGGTGAAGGATGTCAAAATCCTTTTCAATGTGCCCGTTACCCTTCGAGACGGCACCGTGCTTTATGCCGATGTCTACCGTCCGGACGACGATCAGCCTTATCCGGCGATTGTTAACCGCAACCCCTACCTTAAAGACGGTTTTGGCCAGATCATTGGTTATATGCGCGCGTTGGAACTGGCCGGCGCGGGCTACAATGTGGTCATCCAAGATGTGCGCGGCACGGGGCATAGCGAGGGCATCTGCGATCCGGCAGGGCATCAGGATGAGGATGGGTATGATACCATCGAAGCAATCGCAAAGTTGCCATGGTGCGATGGTCAAGTCGGCATGTTTGGGGAATCGTATCATGGATTTTCCCAGTTGGCGTGCGCGCGTTCCAATCCACCGCATCTGAAGGCGATCTGCCCTTTCCAAACCTCATGGACCAAGTTCCCTGCGATTTATGATTTCGGTGTTTTCTCTCCTGTACTTTTCGGATGGATATACGGCCGTTGCTCTGATCGGGAGAAGTATTTCCCCGGGCAATATACCCGGGAAGCGCTTGCAAAAATGGCCGATTTTGGCGCACAGGGAGATGCACAGGCAGCGTGGCTACCGCTCAAGGATATGCCTGCCGCCAGCATTGAAGGAGTGCCGGAACTGGCATTTCACCGCGATTTGCTGGAGCATATTGATGACCCTGCCTATCTGACCAGCATAGGTCGGGTAGAAGGGTTTGAACAGACCCAGGTGCCAGCGCTCAGCCTGACTGGGTGGCACGACTTTCTGCGCGACAAAACGATTTACAACTATACCCAGTTTATCAAACGCGGAGGCAGTGAGGCATGCCGCAAAGGCGCTCGACTGATTGTTGGCCCTTGGGTACACGGGTATAATCTCGACAGGGTGATCGAAGGCATCGATTTTGGACCGGAGGCATCCGGCGAGGCAATCGATATCGTGGGTAAGCTGATCCAGTGGTTTGATCACTGGATGAAGGGGAAAGTACCTCCCCTGATGGAAGAAAAGCCGGTGCTGCTCTTCATCATGGGTGAAAACAAATGGCGCGCTGAAAGTGAATGGCCGCTTGCACGCACACAGTATGTGCCGTGGTATTTGCATGGCAAAGGGCATGCCAACACGCTTTCCGGAGATGGAACGCTGTCCATGAAGCTGCCCGAAACCGAGCCTGCCGACCAGTTTGACTACGATCCGATGAATCCCTGCCCCAGCGGCACCGGCGACGTGACGCGCTGGATTACACAGGATCAGCGTCCCAACGAGATGCGTGAGGATGTGCTCGTTTATACCACGCCCGCATTCGAAGAAGAGACCGAGATCACCGGGCCGATTACGGTTGAACTCTATGCTGCCTCCAGTGCGGTGGATACCGATTTTGTCGCCAAGGTGAGCCTGATCCTTACGGATGGCACGGCGCGACCCTTGGGCATGAAACTGGTGAGGGCTCGGTATCGCAATGGACAGGAGGCGCAGTTCCTCACCCCAGGCGAGATTGTCTGCTACCATATCGAGGCAGCCAATACGGCGCTGTTGATGGGCAAGGGACAAGCTATCCGCGTGGATATCACCAGCAGCCTTTTCCCGGATGCGGATCGGAATATGAATACAGGCGGCCGAGTTGGGTATGAGAGCGAAGGCGTAATCGCCAGCCAGACGATCTACCATGATCACGATCATCCTTCGTGCCTGATTCTGCCGGTGATTCCCAAAGCGTAAAATTGGAAAGGACAATACCATGGCAACGCTGCGCTTTACGTTTCCTTCCAAAATTTTACGTTCGCAAGCAAACATTCGCGCAGTCATCCCCAACGATGGGGATGACTGCGCGGTGTTATGGGTGCTGCATGGCGCCAATGCGGATGTAAACGAATGGTTTGACAACTCTTCCATACAAAGATTGGCCAGTTCCCGAAATCTGGCGGTTGTTGGCACCTCCACCTTTAACGGCTACGGCGTGAATATGGCACATGGCATGCGATATGCCGATTATCTGGAAAACGAATGGATACCGGCAGTGCGAAGGTTGCTCCCCTGCCTGAGCCACGCCCGTGAGCGGAATTTTGTCGCCGGTGTATCCATGGGCGGTTACGCCGCGTTCCGGCTGGCAATGAACCGGCCTGATTTGTTTGCAAGAGCTGGCGCTTTCGCCGGTTCTATCGGGATGCCGATGATCTTTGAACGATTTGAGCGGGGGATACAACCCGGCAACGTCGATTTTTATCATGCCTTTGGCGAATACCAGAGGTTGGTGGGCAATACGAATGATGTGATTCACATGACGCGTCAATGCGTACAGCAGGGATGGGTGCCTAAACTCTATATGTTCTGCGGTACCGAGGATTTCGGGTATGCGCTCAACACCATCGCCCGGGATGATTTGCGCCGCGCGGGTGCCGACGTTACGTGGAAACAGGCGCCGGGCGTGCACAACTTCGACTGTTGGGATACTCAACTTCCTGATTTTCTGCAATGGCTTGAGGAGGGTAACGCATGATTGTTATGCAATGCGGGGCACACCTCCCAAAGTTGGGGATAGCGTCCGGCTTTCAAGTGGTATTGCCGGACTCCGCCTGTGTGAGCGGAGAACGGATGCCGCTGGTCGTGTGCCTGCATGAGGATGCGCAGGATGGCGAGCATATGCTCCATACGTTGTGTTTGAATGCGCTGGTGGAGGAGTGCCGTGTGGCGCTGTTGCTGCCGGACGGGCAGAATAGCTGCTTTTTGGACATGGTACACGGGCCTCACTGGGAAACCTATCTGATGGAAGACCTGATACCGTTCGCGCAGCGTACGTTCCCCCTTGGAAATCGGCTCTACCTGCTGGGCATGGGCACAGGCGGATGGGCGGCGGCGCGCCTGGCGGGGCGGTATGGCGATCGATTTGCGGGCAGTCTGGCGATTGACGCAATACCAGACTTTCAACAGGCCTATGCCGAAGGTCGTTTGTCCATGATGCCTGACCTTGAGGCAGCCTTGGGCGATCCGGCGGGGATGCCCGATTATCCGCTTAGCCCTGACACCCTTTGGTTTAAAGATCGACATCATGCAGTTCAGACACTCCGTGAGAGGCTGAACGCGGATGGGAGTGCAACTGCGTGAAGGAACAACGTATTTTTGGCTGGGATTTTATCATGGTTTTCATCGCAGGCGGCCTGATTCGCATCTGTTATCAGATGCAAAACACCGTCACACCGTTGTATGCGGCTAACCTTGGATTTACAGCAGCGTCCATCGGTCTGCTGACCACGGTTGCCACCATTGCATCGCTGGCGTTACGTCCCTTTTTGGGTGGTTGGCTGGATCGTTACAGCCGAAAATGGATCGCTATTTTGGGAACCCTGGTTTTCTCTGTGGCAACGCTTGTAAACGGAATTGCAGCAATTTTCGTTCTGCTGGTGATCGTGAAAGCATTCCAGGGGCTTGGCTTCTCAGCGCACACCACGGCAGTCAACACCATGGCGACCGATGTTTTGCCGGAGGAACGCTTATCGGAGGGCATCGGATATATGGGGTTGACAGGTTCCCTGTCCATGGCGATTGCACCTGCGCTGGCTTTGAGCCTTGCGGGCGGGGGGAATTACCAGACCGCCTATCTGGTGGCTTTTGGGATTGGCGCGGTGGCCGTGCTGACGCTGTTTCTATTTCGGAAAAAACCTGCTGTAACAGCAGGGGAGAAAGTGACTGATCAGGCCAGGGGAATCGCGCGTTACTTTGAACCCAGCGCTTTCAAGCCCTCGGCGGTGATGCTGCTGCTGGGTCTTTGCGCAGCGGCACCTAGCACATTCTTTGCCATGTATGCGCTTAACAAAGGGTTTGGCGCCGACCAGATCAGCCTGTATTTTACCATCTACGCCGTGGCATTGGCGATCGCCAGGCTTTTTGGCGCAAGGTTAGCGAGAATACTTTCTGAACATAGAACCATGCTGTTAGCTACCTTGCTGGATGCCGCGGCATTCTTACTGATTGCTTTTGCAAGCAACATCTGGATGATCTGGCTGGCGGCGGCGCTATATGGATTGGGATACGGCACCATCTATCCATTGCTCAATGCCATGGCTATTTTAAAAGCGCCTCCCAGCAGACGGGGTACTGCGATGGCTACTTTCCTGACCGCAATGGATGTGGGCATCGGGTTTGGCGCCAGTATGTGGGGTTTGCTGGTGGATTGGGTTGGCATGGGCGTATTGTTCCCGCTTTGCGCATTGTGCTGTGTGCTGGCCTATGTGTTGTATTGGCTTTTATTAAGATCGAAAGAGGAGGTGCTTTCCTGATGGTCGATTTGATCAAAGGGTTAACCTCGCCGGAGGCAGCGGGGTTAAAAAGTCAGGATGTACTAGACTATGTTCAAGCGCTAGATGCCAGTGAAAACGAAATTCATGGGCTTGTTGCGGCTCGCGCGGGTCAGGTGTTTGCGGAAAGCTATCTCTCCCCCTACAGTGCCGACCTGCCGCATACCTGCCATTCGCTTGGGAAAAGCTACACCTGCACCGCGATGGGGATTGCCTGTGCGGAGGGCCTTCTCAGCCCTGAGGATTGGGTAACAGATGTATTTGCGGAGGAAATGGCTCGGTTTGGCGTAAAACCCGATGCAAACATGCGTGCCATGAAGTTGCGTCATCTGATGAGCATGAGCTGCGGCATGGAACGGATGCCAGCCCTGAATGAGCACTGGATGGAGAATTTTCTGAAAAGTCCGGTTCAATATCAGCCGGGCACCCGTTTTCTGTACAACTCGGTTGGCAGTTGCATGTTAGGCGCGGCGGTGGAAAAAGCAAGCGGCTGTGATCTGGACGCGTATATACGGGAAAAGTTGTTTTCGAAAATCGGGATTGCGGCAGACTCTTTTGTGTGGAGGCGTTTTGGCAATGGACGACGTGCGGAGCCGGGCATCTCTGCCACCACACGGGCAAACCTTCGGCTGGGTCTGTTCTATTTGGCACAGGGCATGGTGGAGGGCGAAAGAATTGTACAACGGGAATGGATGAAAGAAGCGACCCAAAAGCAGATTGATACCGATAGGCTGCCCGGTGAGGCGGACGTAAGCAATGGCTATGGCTGGCAATTATGGATGTGTCGGGAACCCGGCATGGTTCGCTTCGATGGGGGGCAGGGTCAGTTTTGCATCATGGATGCCAAACGGGATATCGCGGTGGCTATCCACGAGGGGGGAATACACCCCTATGGCGTACAGAAAGTGCTGGATCTTACCGAAGCGCTGATAGCCGGAGCAAGTGAGACGGCGCTACCGGAAAACCCACAGGCGTTTGCGGCGTTAACGGCTTATCTTTCACAACGTAGCTTACCATTAGCCGAGGTAAAACCTCTGCCGGAAAACGCGTCTCAATTCTGCGGAAGCTATGCCATTACCGGAGGTGTGTTGAACCCCTGGATTGAGGTTGCGCCGGTAGATGCGGATTTTTATCACCTTTTCTACGAACCGTCCGTCCGTCCGGAAATCATTGTCATGGATATCGCCCTCACGCCCCGTGACGTTGTGCTGACGCTCAATCAGGACACCGTACTCCATGCGCGGTTGGATGGGCAGTGGGAACGTGGCAGCGCGAAAACGGTTCTTCCTCCACTGGACGCCTATGCGGCGACCGCTCGCTTTGAGGATGACCATACCCTGAAGATATCCCTGCGGTGGCTTAACAGTTGGTGCTGTCCGGAACTGACAATTCGGCTGACAGGCGAAAGCGATCTAGATATTCGGATCGAAAAGGACATGCTCCATCAAGGCTGTGCACCTTTCACCCGTGAAGCCACAGCTCGGAAAATACGGTAGAAGCAAAGCGAAAAAGTCGGTTTTCCATCGCTGGTTGTAAACGAAAATGAGCCTGGGTGAGAAACGTGTTTTAAGGAATACCCAAGACCTAGGGTTCTCCGATCCATTGGATTACTTATAAGCCTTGCTATGGGATGAATTTAGCCAATGAGACTCCGCCGGAATGAATGGCATCGATGCATTCATTCCGGCGGAGTCTCATTGGCTTTGTGTTAAGTAGAAAGTTGCGAATGAAGGTCAACCGATGAACACAGAAAGCGGGAAATCAAACGGCATTTATTCAAAGGCAATCGAGCGAAGCGATGTGACGCCATCGCCTTGATAGGTCAGGTATAGCGACTGTACGCCGTCGGGGAATGCCACATCCGTTGCATATTCCTCCCAGACATTGGTGTAATGTAGCTGAATGCTGGCCAATACCGATCCATCCCAGCGTGATTTGATCTCAAAGTGGCCATCGGCATAACCACGGGTTTGGATTTTAATGCTACGAATGTTTTTGCAGTTGAAATACTTAAAACCAATCGTGGTGGTATCGATAATGCCGCCGATATACCCGATTTCCGGATCGCCATCCCGACCATCCTGCATCACTCTCGGCATTCCGGGAACGCCTGACATCAGATGCTCCTCTTTAGTAAACAGATGGCAGGCGATGTAAGCGGGGCATTCCCCTTTGCCTTCAAGCGGCCCTCCATTGAGGCCACAGGAGGTGATTTCCACCTGCGGGATGGAGCCATCCGGCAAAAAGACGATCGGCTCCGCACAGCCCTGACGGCTGTACCATGTGCCATTGGTCTGCCGGTGATAGAAAATATAGGCCTGTCCGGCAATCTCGGTGATGCCGCCATGGTTGTTTCCGCCATAGGCGACGGGCATATCCGCGGGTTTATAGGTGTCAATGTGGAGATCACAGTTACTGACGATCACGCCTCCATAACAGAAACCGGAGGTGGGGCTCTGACTGGTGGCGTAGCATAGTTCATGCATCACGGTAGAGGAATACACAAAGTAATAGGTATCGCCATGCTTACGGATGGAAGGCGCTTCAAAGAAGGCGTGCCCCTCAAAGCCAGTGCCATCCGCATATTCGCAGCCCGGCACGATGATCACGGGCGGTTCCTCGATGGTTACCATATCCGGCCCCAGCACCGTTACCATGGCTCCGTGACGGGCTTTGCCACCCTTGCCACAAAAACCGGTATACAGGTAAGTGCGATCGCCCTCCGTCAGCACACCTGGATCAAACTGGGGCTCATCGCCCGGCCGCATGCCTAGCCTTGTGCCATCCTTGTAATGCACATAGCCCAGAAACTGATAGCGACCGGCGGGGGAGTCGCACACGGCCACAGACACAATATCCACCTTATTGAGCACGTAATACAGATAATACCGGCCATCCGGGCCAACGGTCACATCAGGCGCGAACAGACACATTTTACCTTCCGCGTTGAGGGGATCAGCGTTGCTTGGATAAATAACACCTTCACAGCGCCAGTCGGACAAATCGTCCACCGGCGCAGACCAACCCATGTAATCCCCCATACAAAACACATAACCGTTGTAATAATCGTGAGAACCATATACATAAACACGGTCGCCAAACACATGGGGTTCACCATCAGGAATGTACTCCCACGACGGGAGATAAGGGTTATAGGCCTGCCTCAGGTTCATCTGCGTATCAGCTCCATTTATTTATTTTGGGTTAGTATACTGATATTGTTAAGAAAAGCAAGATCGGCACGAAACCTACTGGGCGTATAGTTTGTCACGGCTCTGAATTGCCTGTCAAAATGTTCTGGACTTTGATACCCACATAATTCAGCGATTTCCGCAATGGTGTGATTGCTGTTGAGCAGATATTTCTTAGCGAGATTGATGCGGCTGTTGATCACGTCAGCCATGCAGGACACACCAAAGGCGCGTTTATAGCTGCTTGCGAGGTGTCCGGAGCTGATGTTCAGTTTGGATGCCATGAACTGAAGCGTCCATTTTTCATCGGGATGCTGGTATATATCGCTGCGAAGTTCCTGCAATGTGCTGGTGACACGCGTTCTGGACTGATCCTCTACAAGCTCGTTTATTTTCAGAAACATGATTTCCAGCAACTTACCAATTACAAGAGCCGAGGTGTTTGTATTCCTCTCCGCTTCATAACTCATCAGCTGAAACAGGCGATGGTATTCTTTTTCCTGATTGTTGATCGTCATGGGTACGGCGCCCGGGAATCGGGTGGTTCTTACAAAAATCTCATCGGTGGTAAAACGAATCCAGTCGTTGGAATACCGATCCTCACAGGCGCAATAGTAGATCCTTTGTTTGGGCTTGAACAGTGTAATCGTGTTGGCGGGATACCGTACATATTTTTCGTCGACCATAAAAATCGCAGGGGTTTGAGCAAAAACCAGCAACCAGGCATCAAGCCCGTTTGGAATATCATAAACGAAGTTTTCGCGATGGATTGCGTCATATTCTACATATTGCACTTCAACCATAGTGTATTTGCTCCTTTGCCCCTTGCGGTTGCGCGTTGAGACATTGCGGACCTTCTCCTGCCGCCATGCGCTTAAAAGCGCTATGCAAAAGTAATATAACTCATTGACAGATGCTTAGCAAGTACAGCAAAAAAACCCAAGCGGGGTCAACCCGGAGAAAGAGGCTCCCCGGGTTGATCCCGCTTAACGGCGGCTTATTGGTTCGCTTTGGCCCATTCGTTCAGCTGGTTTTGCTTTTCAGTGATGATATCGTTGACGCCAGACTGATCCAGCTCTGTGAGAAACTCGCTGAGCATCGTATCGGTATCGCCAATGTTGAGCATGAGCACGTTGTAATACTTGGATACGGCGTTGTTGCAGGCTGCGATTTCGTCCACCACATTGGTCGGATCAAACACGAATCCAAGGGCAGGGGATTTTTCGCAGGTGTTGTTGCTATCTTTCCAGAGCTGATACGTATCGGCTTTATCAGGAGCCCAGGGGTACGTGATCAGCATATTGGGCCAGAAGGTGCCCATGCCGGACGGCCAACCGGTCGTCAGAGCGTCCTGATCCGCTTTGGCATAGGTAATATTTCCCTGATCGGTCACAACATAATGTTCGCCTTCAATGCCATTGCCACAAAGGTTCGCAATGTCCGGATCGGTGAACAGCGCATTGAGGAAGATCATGGCCGCTTCCTTGTTTTTGCTTAGTTCAGGGATGCACCAGGTCATGCCGGTAACGTTGTCCGACGTGACCCACGGCGTATCGGATAGCATTGCGGCGCTGATATCAAAGCTGAAAGCGCTGGCATTGATGCTTTCGCTGATCTCTTCGGACGCGTAGCCAACGAAGGTACCAAACGCTTCGCCGCTATGCATACCCGAGAAAGAAGCTTCCTGACCGTTGATGGCATCCTTGCGGATAAAGCCAAGGTCAGACCACGTCTTGCCATAAGTGAGCAGCTTCTTGAAATCGTCGGAAGCATAGTAGTTGCTAACGGTCAGGTCGGTGGAGCCCTTTTCCAGTTTCAGGCTCGCATACGCTTTCTCGCTGCCCAGCAGGTCAAGACCGGTAGGATCATAGAGCGAGCCATTGGGGCCGGTGGAGATTGCGGTAATATCCGGATAGGTTGCCTTCACCTTTTTGAGCGCTTCCGTCAGCGTGTCAAGGTTGGTGATATCATCCTTGTTGATGCCGGCTTTGGTTGCCATTTCTTTATTCATGAGGAAGCCCGGCGCAAGGGAATAGGCGGCAAGTTTCGGCGCACCGTAAAGGTGATCGCCCACCTTGGCGCAGTTCAGATAATCGCCGAGCACATCGCGGATGCCCTGACCATATTGATCCAGCAGATCATCAATCGGCGCGATGGAGCCATTCGCGGCTAAATCGCCCACGCTGGTCATAAAGCAGCAGTTAAACAGGTCAATGCTGCCATCGGACAGCAACAGGTTGATCTGCTGACCCCAGGAAGCGAAGTCGATGCAGACAAACTCAATCTGAACGTTGAGCCCTTTTTCCGTCAGCACACGGTTGATTTCCGCCTGAACCTTATCGCGGTCCGCGGCAGCGTTCATGGTGATCATGTAAGCTACCTTGATGGTTGGCACTTCCTGTGCCGAGGCAAAGGATATCCCGGAACAAAGGAGAACCAGAGTCAGGAAACACGCTAGCAACCTTTTCATTTGTAACCCTCCATTATTTGTTTTTGTGGATGTGCTACCCATGCGGCGGGGCTTTCACCTCCTCCAACCCACTCGCAGTCCCTCAAAATAGGCTTCTTTTGTATCATCAGGCATCGGGAGACAACACGATGGCAGCAAAACCCGGCTTTCCTTCATCCTGCGGGGTCATGCCGGGGAGGCAGCACATTCTCGCGTCCTCGCCGTTTTTGATGGGGTTGGGGAAGGGCGTGCCGGTGGCGTAATCTGCAAGTTCAGCGACACGGCGGCAAAGCAGCATATCTTCCCGTTTCATGGCATGGATCGCATGAGCGCCATAAATATCCTCAAAGGGCAGTTTCAACAGTTTGTCCAGCGTTGCGATATAGGTTTCCCGATCAGCGGCGCCATAACCAAAAAGCAAAATGGTAGACCCGATACTGTCGCCCGTGTACAAAACGTGCTGTTCTTCCAGATAGAAGGCCCTGCTGCCCACGGAGTGGCCGGGCGCATTCCATACACGCAGGGTTAAACCTCCAAGATCGATAACGTCCCCTTCGTTGCACGGCACGACATCGCCAAACCCACGGGACAGGTATTCCTCCCCATCAAACCCTTCCGGCTTAACCTTAACGCCATCCATCATACTCTGGCGAAACAGGCGGCCATTGGTATAAGGGCAGGTTGGGATATCTTCCTCCCCCATATGAATGGGCTGATGGAACAGGCTGTTGCCGCCAATGTGATCGCAATGACAATGCGAGATGAGGATGACAAGCGGTAGTTTGGTGATGGAGGCAATAACCCCCGGTAGATCGCCGATCCCATATCCGGTATCGATTAACGCGGCTTTATCCTTGCCGACAATCAAATCACTGTAAGAGCCTTCCTGACTGGTGATGCGATACAGATTCTTTTGCGGATTGATGACGTGATAATACTCTGCCATGACAATTCTCCCATCCTGATGTATCATTCATGAGTTTCGGTTATTTCACAATCCCGTAGGCTGCCGCGCGAATCCTCCCGTGCAGCGTATCGTCGCGCCCCGGGAAAAGATTGTGCATATAGACGATCGATACTCCATCCTCGGGGTCTGCTTCACACCAGGTGCCAAAGCCGCCGGTCCACCCAAAGGAGCCAATGGAGCCATTGTTGTTGCCGGCGGCCTTGTCCATCAGCGTGCGTACGCCGTACCCATAGCCATAACCGGCGTTGTAATCATCGCGGAAATCGACAAGCTGCTGTGCACACAATGTATTGGAGCGCATCAGGTCGATGGTTTTACGCCCCATTACGCGAACGCCGTCCAACTCGCCGCCGCAAGCCAGCATCTGCATAAGGCGGGTATAATCTCTGCCGGTGGAAAAAAGCCTTGGGTTTCCGGCTTCAAATTCAATGCCCGGATTGTGCTTGTCATCCATTGTGGTTGCTGTGGGCACACAGGAGCCGTCTTCCTGCTGGGCGTACAGCGCAACCATGCGCTCCTTGATATCTCCGAAAAAATAGGGGCGGGTGTTATCCATACCCAAAGGCTGAAATAGCAAGTCGCAAAATACATCGTTGGCAGGTTTGTCACATACCGCTTCAATGATACCGGCTGCCAATTCACTGGAAAAACCATACATCCAGTGGGTTCCCGGCTCAAAGGCCAGCACAGCGCCGGAAATGGCCTTGATTTCCTCGCGAAGCGTATAATGACCCCTTGCCCAAAGCGGCTCCATGCATTTTGCCATGCTCTGCTGGGTCGCATTGCCGCCTGTCATGCCCGGCATGCAGTAAGGCAGGCCGCAAGCCATCGACATGACATCTTTCACCGTGATGGGGCGTTCGGCTGGGACAATGGCTACCGAGCCGTCCGCTTGCTTTTCAGCCTTTTTCATCGTCTTCCATTCCGGAAAATAGCGGGAAATCGGATCGCTCAATACGAGTCTGCCCTGTTCATAAAGGATCATCAGCGTTGTATACAAAGGCAACTTGGACATGGAAGCCATCCGGAAAATGGAGGCAGCGGATAAAGGTTTTGTAGCCTGAGCATCGGCATAGCCAAAGTATTCGTCATAGAGAAGTTTGCCATGCTGTGCAATATGCAAGGAGCAGCACGGTAAACCTTTGTCCACCAGTTCTTGCATCAGGTTGTCGAGATACTGATAGTTCATTTCAGTATTCCTCCTCAAATATTTAGCGCTACCGGCGCCGGAAATCAGAGAAACTCAGTTATTGGTCGCTTGGGGTGCCTGCTTTGACCCTGCTTTTCATTTTGTATCCATACACTGCAATCGCAATGGCTGTGGCGGCGGCAAAAAAGTAGAACATCGTATGATAGCCTTGGGAAGTTACAATCAGTCCACCTACCACGGGGGCGATGGCCTGGCCGGTATCCGAGCCAAAATAGTAGGTACAGGAGGCTACGCCATGGCGCGACGGATCGGTTGCCTTCAGGCTGGAAGCCTGAAGAAGGGGTTGCAGTATGCCTTGGCCAAACGCTTTGATGATCGCGGCAATTGTAAAAAACACAACGCCTGTTGCCGGTGTGGAAATGCCCATGACAAGATAAAACAACACGATCAGAGAAAAGCCGACGATGGTGACTAAAAACGCGTTTTTATCGGCAAAGCGCCCACCCCCGATTCGGGTGATAAACAGCATGACCGCATTGACGGTAAAGTACCAGCCAACCGTGCCAAGCCCCAGTTCCTTACCATACAGCACGACAAAGCTGAGCTCCAGCCCGCTGGCAATCGACAGAATAGCGGACAGAAGCGCATAGGGAATGGCTTCTACGGCAATAAAATCTGCCAAGGCGGTTCGTTTGCTGGCACGCTTTTGCTGGGGTTTAACATAGCTTACAAAGATCACGGTCATAATAATGGCCAAGGTGTTGAGCAAAGCGGCAAACCAAAACACATACTGGAAATTATACGTTTCCGCTATCCACATACCAGTGCTTGGGGCTACCGCATAGGCGATGGTTTGCCCAACGGCAAACATGCCAAGCCCTTGCGACATTTTTCCGGCAGGGATGGTTGGCGCGATCAGCGCCATGGTTACTGTGCTCGCAACCGAAAATGATAAGCCGTGTAAAACCCGAAGTGCCATCAACGCGGGAATGGATTGCGTGGTACCATAACCCATCATGGACGCGCCAATCCCCAGCAGAGCGGCAATCAGCAGCCATTTTCGGTTGAGCTGATCGCTGAGCACACCGCTGAAAAGGCGCATACACAGGGTGGCGATGGAAAACGCGCCGATCACGGTTCCGGCAACAGCGGTGCTCTGCCCAAACCCTGTAACATACAGGGACATGGTTGTGGAGATCATCGCAAAGCTGATGGAAATGATCACGTTGATCACGAAGAGAAGGATAAAGGAACGGGAAAACAGAGATTGATTCGGTCGGGTGTTTAGCGTTTGTTCCATGAAGGTTCCTTTCTTACCAGACATTTCGCGAAAAAGCGGCTAACCTTTAACGCTTCCGATCACGATCCCCTTCACAAAACCTTGCTGAAGGAACGGATAGATGATCATAATCGGAATAATGGCAATGACGGCGATAGCCATGCGAATGCCGATGCTAGGCACTCGGATCCCGGCGGAAATGGCGGAATTGGTTGCCGAGTTCATCAAAAAATCGGTGCTGGACATCAAACGGTTGAGAAAATTCTGAATCGTATAAAGATCGGTTCTTTTAACCAGATAATACAAACCGTTAATCCAGTCGTTCCAATAGGCTAAACCGGACAGAAGCGCGATGGTCGAAAGGATCGGCTTGGAGAGGGGCAGAACAATGCGGATCAACATACGCCATTCGCCTGCCCCATCCAGCGTTGCAGCCTCCAGTATTTCCGAAGGGATGCTGGTTGCAAAGTAGGTTCGCATCACGATAACGGAAAATCCGCTCATCAACAGATTCGGCAGGATGAGCGCCCACAGGGTATCTTTCACATGAAATACCTGTGTCCACATCAGGTAGGAAGGGATGATACCGCCATTGAAAAGCATCGTGAAGAAAATCATGAAGGAAAGGATATAGCGTCCGGGTAAGGTTTTGCGGGAAAGGCCGTAGGCAAACAGCGTCGTCACCAGCAGACTCCCAAGTGTGCCGATCACCGTGACGACGATCGTCATTTCATACGCTCTTAACAGTTGCGCCCGCGTGTTCCACAGATACTGGTAAGCATCCAGCCCAAACTCGGCAGGAAAAAACGAATATCCGTTTTGAGCCAGAATCTTTTCCGAAGTAAACGAGGAGATTACCAGCAACAGCAACGGTAAAAGGCAGCTTAGCGCCAAGATACAGAACACTGCATTCGCGATAATATTGATCTTTTTTCCATAAAGCTCCATATACATGCCTCCTCAGAACAAAGCGTTCTCTTTTTCGACTTTTCTGACGACTGCATTAGAGGTCAAAACCAGTACAAAGCCGAGTACCGATTGTATGAAACCCGCCGCAGAGGCACGCCCTATGTCGTTTGTTTCCAACAGTCCCCGATACACAAAGGTATCAATGGTATTGGTAGCGCTAAACAGCATCCCGGAATTCATAGGCACCTGATAGAAAAGACCAAAATCCGAATAGAGGATGCGCCCGATGGAAAGCAGTGTTAAGGTGATGATGACAGGCTTGAGCAGAGGCAGTGTGATATGGGTGATCTGCTGCCAGGGGGATGCGCCGTCAACAACCGCCGCCTCATAAAAGGTTCGGTCAATGCCAATAACCGAAGCGAAATAGATAATGCTGCAGTAGCCAAAGGATTTCCACAGCTGCACAATGACCAAAATAAAAGGCCAGTATTGCGCCTGGGTGTACCATGAAATGCCGGCGTATCCCAACGGGCGCAAAATTTGATTGTTGATCATTCCGTTATCGCCGCCAAGCAGGGCATACACGATGTAGCTGACGATAACGTAGGAAAGCAAATACGGAATCAGGATAAAGGTTTGATAAACCTGCTGCTTTCTTTTGCTACGAACTTCGTTGAGCAATATGGCAACGGCGATTGAAAAAACCGTTCCAAGAACGATAAAGACAAGGTTATAACACAAAGTATTTCTGATAATAATCCAAGAATCCGGGCTGCGGAAGAGAAACTTCAGGTTGCTGATACCATTCCACGTACTGCCCCATATGCCCAGGGAATACTTAAATCTTTTGAATGCCAGCATCAGCCCGGGCAAAGGGAAATAATTGTTGATCAGCATATAGATAAAACCGGGCGCAATCATGAGATAGATGGGCAGATGCTTTCTGATTTCCTTTCCCAGACTTTTCCGTTTGACAGCTTGCGATTGGTTTGCCATTTGGCCACCTCCCAATAATATGCTCTGTTTTGGCGGTATCGTAACCAACGGTTCGATCACAGGCCATCCATCCTGTGGATTGCCTTGCTGCGACAATCAGCGCCAGTCCCCCCGTTGCTCAAGGTCCATATCCTTCAGGTTGAAGGTCACGGGCAATCCCTGAAATTTCCATCCGAAAAACGTTCAGCCTAAGCGGATTCATAGGTTAAGTGAACAGCAATCTCAGTTGTTGATACCAGTATAGGGTGGCTGTATGCGGCTTACAATGATAGATCCAATCATGCTTATAACCTATCTGACGGAAAAATTGATCGATTTGTGAATGTGGGCATATCGAACGGCAACCTTTGCGGCACAGAACGCACAGGTACGCCAATGCGCAAAACCCTCACCCGCCTTACACTCCATGAGATTCCATTGGCGAATGGGGGAAACAGGCAAGTTCAGGATTTGCGTTTGATATTGCATTTTTGAAACCGAACCTGAAAACGATCAAGGGATCGGAGGTTATGTATGAAGGACAAAAATCAAACGTTGATGTACGAAACAGCAGGTATGGTATGACATAAGTTCGCAAGGGCATGGGCTATACCTTTGCGCAATCCCAGTTTGCCAAATCGCTTTTTGCGATTGAACGGCAAAGAGATCATTCAGCGTTGCTTGTTTTTGACAGATACTGCGTAGAGGAGATGTGGGGTCGTTTCCTCAGCGATTTCGCGGGAGTGCCCTATCGAAAAAACAAGGCGCAACAAAAGGGGAGAGGGTCATGGTCTCCATGCAGACCATGACCCTCTCCCCGGTGCTGCACACTCAATGCCGGAGGCTCCAAGGACGATAACGCTGAATCAGTTTGATCGCTCAAACAGAGGAAGATGCGGCCAAGGGTTTTCGAAAGGCTTGATTCTCCAATCATTCCGCCTGATGAACATTTCGGGTTACAGCCTACCCAATACGTTCGAACACAGGCATCGACTCAATCGGAGTAGGCGCAATGACCCACTGCCCACCATCCAGCACTTCGCCATCCCGCATCGCGCGCCATTGAGTACCTTTTGGCAGGTATACCGACCTTGTTTTCATGCCTGGTTCCAGCACAGGGGCGACAAGGTAGCGCGAGCCATATAGATACTGATCCTTCAAATCCGCACAGGTTTCATCGGCGGGAAACTCATAGAACATGGGGCGCATGACGGGCTTGCCTTCCTCATGTGCTTCACGCATGGTTTCACGCGTGTAGTCCCGCAGGCTTTCCCGCAGCTTCAGACAGTTTTCCAAAATGGGATACACCTTTTCGCCATAGCTCCAAATTTCGTTGTCCGCGCCTTCATCCTGCAACCTTTCACCATCCGGTGCGTACACCAGTCGATGCGGCATACGATCCCCGTGCAATCGCATGACAGGGCAGAAGACTCCCCACTGGAACCACCGTACCAGCAACTCACGGAAGTTTTCATCCTCTGTATCTCCACCGAAGAAGCCGCCGATATCTGTTGTCCACCAGGGGATTCCGGCAATACCCATGCTCAGACCCGCGCATAATTGCCTTCGGAAATCCTCCCAGCTGGACTTGATATCGCCGGACCACACCAACGCGCCGTACCGCTGGCTGCCAGCCCATGCGCAACGCACTAGACTGACTACATTTTCCTCGCCGCTTTCACGCATTCCTTCATAAAAACCACGGGCATACATCTGTGGGTAAATGTTGCCGATCTGGGCACAGGAACCGAGATAATAGCGATAGTTTTCAAAATCGTAGGATCCATATTCGGGCTCTGCTTCATCCAACCAATACAGTCGGGCGCCAATATCGTAATAGTTCTGCTTGCACTTATCCCACACGTATTTGCGGGCGCGGGGATTCGTGGCGTCATAAAACATGCTGTTACCCTGATACTGCATGCCCACCTGCTCCCCCAGTTCGCTGCGCACCAGCAAGCCCTGCTGACGCATTTCTTCATAGTTTTCGCTTTCCAGAGAGACCTGTGGCCATACCGAAACCATTAATTCAATGCCCATGTTTTGGAGTTCTGCGGCCATGGCTTTGGGATCTGGGAAAAACCGCTCATCAAAACGATAATCGCCCATCTTCGGCCAGTGAAAAAAATCACATACAATCACATCGATGGGCAGGTTGCGCCGTTTATACTCCCGAGCCACCGCAAGCAACTGCTCCTGATTCCAATAGCGCAACTTGCATTGCCAAAAGCCAAGACCGTATTCCGGCATCATCGGCACAAAACCGGTGGCGTTGGCGTAGGCGAGGCTGATTTCAGCGGGGGTATCGCCCGCGGTAATCCAATAGTCCATCTGTTTGGTGGAACGGGCCGTCCATTCACTGCGGTTGGCGCTAAAATGAACGGAACCAACCGCAGGATTATGCCAGAGAAAACCGTAGCCAAGGCTGGATATCGCAAACGGCACGCTTGCCTGGGAATTGCGTTGGGCCAGTTCAAAGGCGCAATGCTTTACGTTGAGCGTTTCCTGCTGATATTGACCCATGCCGTAAAGGCGCTCGCGCTCGTTGCCCTCAAAGGCTACGGTCAGTTGATGATCGCCCCCTAAAATTGGCTTAAAGTGGCGTGCGCGCAAGTTGAGCGCACCGCCGCAGGGAATTTCGCGCAGCAGGGTTTCTCCACGCTGGTTTTGGAAGGTGATACGCGCCACCTTGTGCCAGTCATCCACCTCCAGACTGGCGGTGATCTTGCCATTTGTGATGCTGGCCGTTGTATCCTCCACGCGGATGGCGGCTTGAACCGCCAGTGGCTCCAGTAACGCATGCCGGGGGTCTTCCACATCATGCAGCATCGCCGAACGCACGCGTAGGCTGTTTTGCCCCCACGGGGTCAGCATCAGTGTTTCTCCATGGTTACGCCAGAGTAAACTTCCATTTTCGACGGTAAAATACTTCATAGTGATTCTCCTTATCAGAAGTTTTTCTGTTTTCAAGGGAGGATGATTTGCCTTTTACAGCACCAGCGGTCAACCCTGTAACGATCTATTTTGACATAAACAGAAATAGGAGTGCAACGGGAAGGATGGTAACAATTGCGAAGGCTGAGGATTATAAAACTACATTGTTTATAGAGATACCGATCATCCATGATGCGCTGCGCCAGATGGAACAGACGCTCGCTTTGATGATGGATAGATGCAGCAAAGGCAGTGGACAGCACCTCCCGCCAGAACACTTACGATCGGGTTGTGATCACCGATGTGTACGGAAAGGGTCTTAGTCTCCTATGCATAAACCGCTTACGGTTCGGATCCGGTTCAAGGGATTGGCTGAAACCCGAAGGTGGAGCTCGAAACAGAGGGGCACGGGTGCTGGGTTGGCGTTGCGGGCGGTGGGGAAAATCAAGATATTCCCACAATCTGCTTTGCGAGACGGAACGCTTGCCGATTTTGCAACCGCAACATTCAGGCTGGCTATCAGGCAATCGATTCACAGCATCACGCGCAGACGGAACGATTTTCTCCTGTTTTAAGCCGCCAAGGAGATCATCCTGAGATGTCGGTATCGCATTCCAGTTGGATGCGTCTCTCTCCGTAATCGGCGGTTTTCAAGGCAACTTTCTCTGCGCTGACCACGGAAACCAGCGTTACATTCCAAAACACATGCATAGGCGCCTGATGGCTCATGAGCGGTACCACACGGGATGGAGGAAGCTCGGAAGAACAGCGATGGATTCGGCTTGATTGTGGCATCCGGCATGGGTGCGCTGATCATTGGCAAACGCATCAAGCTATTCCGCAACGCCATCCGCACCGTTTTCGCCAATCTTGACACGCCATGCGACAAACAGATTCCCAAGCGAAAATAAGGCTGCCATGAAAAAGACCCACTGGGGCCCCCAGATCGTCCAGACGAATCCGCTGAGCTGTGCTGCCAAAATGGACACCACATGATCTAAACTTGTTCCGGTGGAGAGTGTGGCAGTAATCTCTTCCTTCGTGATGGCGATAGACTTAAGGTATACGGCTTTGACAACGCCGATTTGCATGGACAGCCTGTCCATGACAAAGAGCGCGTAGATCATCAGTACCGGCCATCCTGCGCCGGGCAGCACTTTGCTGGTAATGCCCCATACCACAAAGCCATAAATGGTATAGACGAAGATGAACGTAAGAGCATCCACATACATCATGCGTTTGATGCCAAAATGGTCAATCCAGCGGCCAATGGCGCGCATAAAAAAGATGCTGATAAAGCTGGATGCAATCAGCAGTAATGACATGGTATCCGCCCGTTTGAGCAGCAAATCGATAATGACCCATGAACCGAACACATAAGCGATCTGCTTTTGAACGCCGTTTAGCATGGTTAGCATGTAATAATAGCGGTATTGCTTGCGTAAAACCAGCCGAACGCGTTTGCGCGCGCCCAGCGTGGGCACATGCCTTTTAACCAGCAGCGCGGCTGCGATAGCCGCAACCATAAAGGATAAGGCGCCGATGAGAAATAGCAGATTCACTGGGGTATGAAATGAAAAGGCACCGAAGCGGAATCCAAAAAAAACGGTCAGCCCTGCGGCAAACCCAAACAGCATTTTCAGGCTTGCATACTGCCCGACGCGCCGCCCAACCTGCCCCGGTTCAGCCAGCGCCATACCCATGGAATCGGATAATGGCATAAAGAGATGCATACCCATAGAATTGATAAACAGAAAGATAAGCATAACCGCATAGGATGGGGTAAACAGGCCTAAGGCCATCAGGCCGATGCAGGAGGCAAGCTGAGCAATCAAACTGATTTTTGCATCACCCAACATCGATAGCGATGCGATGACCAGCGCGCAGAGCAGGCCGGGCATTTCACGGGGAAATTCTATAAAGGCGCGCTGTGTGGTAGTAACATTGTAAGCTTCCTTGAAGTAATTGGAATACACAGAATCGCTAAGACCATTGCCAAGTGCTGCTGCTGAAATCATAATAAAAAACAACAGCATCTCCTTGCTGATTAACCTTTTTTGCATGGCAGGCTTCTATTCCTTCCGCTTTAGTGCCAGAAATATCTTACCATCCGCATTCACACAGGGCAAGAACTGTTTTCGCCAAACCGTGACAATCGGGGCTAGGTTACTGCGCTAAGGGAAGAGCGCAGGGCGGCAGGTTTACCCTTTGTGTCGGTTGCCACGGGAAGGGGGCGGGATGGAGCAAACAACTTCTCTTCTGCGCGGTTCAGCGAACCGTATCTCCTTGCATTTCGCTCCCTAGGTTGAACAAAGCCTGTATGCGCTGCCCCATACAGGGGCGATAGAAAAGGCCGCATTGCACCGTTCGCATACCGAGAGGCAAGGCAAAAGGCTCGCCGCAACGGACGAGCCTTTTAGCAGGGGTGTGCGGGAGGAACAGACGGGTACGAGTGCGGAACGCCTGCCTTACTTCGATCAATCCATGCATCGGACAGGTCTGCGGTTTCCATGCACTGGTTTCCGATTTCCTTTGCGATTCAGTCTACCCGATCCGCATCGTAGACGATTGCTGCACAACCATAGCGATGCTGCATCAGCCGTTCCGGTTTTTCGTTTTTGCCGACCTCCGGGTCATAAATGGGGTCGTTTTGGGTATGCCCATCCAAAATTTCCCGGCAGCATCGGATGGAATCTTCCAATAGCGTGGGGGGCAGCGCGCTCAAGCTATGGCCGAAGTAGAGCGTCATACCGTCACCCACGCGCCTGCGGAAGTTCTCCAGCGCGGCCAAGTGTACCGAAAGGGACGTACAGCGTTTGGGCCACAAAAATGTATTTCGGTTTACGGCATCGCCGGTGAACGCGTAGTTATCCTCCCAGTTCACAAAGCACATGCTGCCCTTGGTGTGCCCCGGCAGAGCGATGGCTTCCAGCGATACTCCGCCCAGATCGAAAATATCCCCTTCACGGATATCCTGATAGGTGATCGTCGTACCACTGAGCATTTTTTGCTCCGCAAGCTTTAAAAGTTCAGGGTTATCCTCTATCATCAACGCCAGATTTTCCCGTTTGCAATCGGGTGAAAGCGCCCAGGGAATCAGATCATCGTCCAGCTTACTCATATACAGGGGTTGAAATAGCTCCGCACCGCCAATGTGGTCGGGGTCTCCGTGGGTCAACAGGGTGATGAGGGGAAGATCGGTAATCTGACGTACTTTATCATGCAGATCGCCCAACACCCCCATGCCGGTGTCGATCAGCGCAGCGCGTTCCTTGCCCAGGAGGATACCCATGGTGAGGATTTGCCAATTGCTCAGCCTTTCGCCAATCATCCAGAAATTGGAGCTGATCTGATTTTGTTCGTAAATGTTCATTCGTATTCTCCCTATGTGCGGAAATAATCATGGGCTGGCGCGCCTTCCATCAGGAGATGAAGCTCATATTTATCCGGTCTCAGCTTGCTTTCCACATACTCCAGCACGCCGCCTTTCCAATTTGCGATACGCATGCAAAACAACAGCGGCGTTCCGATATCCACGTTCAGCAGCCCCGCATCCATAAAATCCGCTGTGGTGGCGCTGATGACCTCATCCCCTTTTTCAAAGTAAACGCCGTACTGTCTTTCCAAAAAGGCGTAGAGGTTGCCCACCTTTCCGGTGAATGCGTCCAACCCCGGAAAATAATCCTGTCGCAGGTAATTGCTGATAAAGCAGAAAGGCACATCCTGCAAGCAGAGCAAACGCTGCATGCGGTAGATGGGCGCACCTTCCTCCACCTCCAGCGCCCTGGCGACTTTTCCGCTGGCTGCCGTGGCTTCAATGCGGGAACCGCGCAGTGTGAAGCGTTCATCCTCGCACAAAAACACTTCGCGGATACCCGTTACATTATGAAACTTGTGGTAATGATCCTCAGGCTGGTTGCTCAGCACGAGGGTGCCGTAGCCCTGCCGAACGGAGATCAGCCCCTGGCTTTGCAGAAGGCCGATTGCCTTGCGTACCGTAGTGCGGCTTACCTGGAACATTGCCTCCAGTTCCGGCTCCGTGGGCAACACATCGCCGGGTTGATACAACCCCATCGAGATATCACTGCGGAGCCTTTCATATACACTTTGGTAGATGGGAATCTGAGCCATGCGATCACTCCCCCTGACTGAAAACGGTACGTATCGACATATACATACCATAAACATATCATATTCATTTCCTGGGTTCATTATAGCGTAGCAACCGTGTTTGTCAATAGGGTTGGTACCGATTTGGGAATAATTTGTCGAATGTGGGCGTTTAATCTCCATATCTCCTAAAATTTTCGGATTCAGTTTTGTGCAAATTGCCTATTTACAAGCCTATGATTCCTGTGATATTGTGTAAACATCACTTAAAGGTATCTTTTTCAAAAGGTATCTTTGAACGGTTCACAGAAAAGGTGAATAAACAGAGGAGGATCCACATGAAAAACTTCCGTCGAATTCTCGGGCTCATTCTGTCCCTGATGCTCATCAGCGCGTTTGCCGTAACGGCGACCGCCGAAAGCCAACCGCTGAAGGTGTATGCAGTGTCGGTTATGTCCGGCGGTGCTGCCTGGGGCCAGTACGAGGTTGGTTTCAACAAAGCTTGCGAAGAGCTGGGCTATGAAGGCCACTATCTTGCGCCACAAAGCTTCAACTCCGCCGCGGAGCTCGTTAACCTTACCGAAACTGCTATCACCAATGGCGCAAACATCATCCTGCCAGTGGTTGTCGATGCGGAAGCCTTTGCGGATGTGCTGACTCGCGCCAAGGAAGCCGGTATTGTGCTGGTGGGGATTCAGGCACCCGATGACCATCTGGATGCGTATATCGGCACCGACCCCACCAATCTGGGGAATGCTTTAGCCGAGGCGCTCGTTACCTCCGTAGGCGACGGCCCCATCAACGTTGCCACGATGCAGACCTCATTGACTGCCGGTATCCAGCAGGTGCAGTGCGATGCGTTTGTAGCCAAGCTCAAGGAACTGCGTCCTGATGCTGTGGTGCTGGATCGTCTGGAGTGCAACTCCAACGCCGCTACCGCTGCTGATAAAATTTCCGCGCTCTACCTTGCCAACCCGGATTGCAACGCATTGGTCTCGCTGGACAGCTACGCCGGCCTGGGCGCTGCCTCCTTTGTCGAAGAAAAGGGCCTGCAGGGCAAGTTCCACGTGATCGGTATTGATGACGCTGCTGAAATCCTCCTGTGCATCAAGAATAAAACCATGGACTGCACCGTTGCCCAAATGTGGTACGACATGGGCTACAAGAGCGTTTACCTCGCCAAGGCGATCCACGATGGCGAAACCTATGAAAAAGCTAACGATTCCGGCTCCAGCATCGTCTTCGCCGCGGATGTGGATGCCTGGGCGGCCAAGAATGGCATCACCCTGTCCGAGTAACGAGTCAACAACGCTGCCATACGATTTTACACTCCGTTTTATGGCAGAATCCGAAAGCTTTGCTGCCCTCAGGCGAGGTTAGGAATTCAGAACACGGCGGTGCTGTGTCGGGATTCCGAGACAAAACCGGAGGGCGGCATCGCCGCGAGATGGATGCGGTTCGGTTTGAAAATCGTATTTCGGGGCTGTTGCGAGCGATGCAGACAGCAGCCTTCAATTTTGCAGGGGGTCAATATGAAACTAAAGGAATTCAGCAAGAGTCTTCTGGCGCGAAACGAGCTGGGCACCATTTTGCCCATGGCGTTGTTGCTGATTGTGGTCGGGTTTGTGAACCCCGGTTTCTTCGCGGCCAATAACATACTGGATATTTTACGCACCGCCAGCTTTGCGTTTATCATCGCCGTGCCCATCACCTTTTTAATGGCGGGCGGCGGCATGGATTTGTCTATCGGCGCGGCCACCAGCTTTGGCGGTGTGATCTGTGCCTTTGCCCTGAAAGCCGGCATGCCGGTATCCATCGCCATCATGATGGCATTGCTGGGCGGCGCATTGATCGGCGTTTTCAACGGTCTGATTATTGTGCGGTTCGCGCTTCCGGCGTTCATTGCAACGCTGGGTGTGCAGTACGCAATCAACGGCATCATCGCCATCACGACCAAAAACCTTGCCATTTCAGGCTTTAGCAGCGCCTTTAAGGTGCTTGGACAGGGTAAGCTCTTTGGCTCGATTTCTTATCCCATTCTGTATGCGCTGGTGATTGGCATCCTTGGCCATGTGGTGCTTACGCGCACCAAATATGGCCGCTCGGTGCTCGCCATCGGCGGCAATGCCGAAACGGCGTACCTTTCAGGCATCAACGTACGCGGAAAGCAGATTAGCATCTACATTGCCACCTCTGTATTCGCGGCGCTTTCAGGCGTTTTGCAGGCAGCGCGCTTTGCCAGTGCCCAACCCGCCGCCGGTTCCGGAACGGAGCTAACCATCATGGCGGCGGTCATCATTGGCGGTACGAGCATGTTTGGCGGTACCGGCACAGTATTTGGCTCGGCGCTTGGCTGTATATTGCTTGCGACCATCACCAATGCGCTGATCGTGATGAACGTATCCACCTTCTGGCAAAACCTGATTTTCGGCGTGATCCTGATTGCCGCCATCTTTATTGATAAATACCGCCGCAGAGCGAGTGGCGGCGAATAAACCGGGGGAGGCGTTACCATGGAGTATCTATTGGAAATGAAGCACGTAACCAAACGCTTTCCCGGCGTTGTCGCGCTAAACGATGTGTCAATCGGCCTGCGTAAGGGCGAAATCCTGGCGATCTGCGGTGAAAACGGCGCAGGAAAATCCACCCTGATGAAGGTGTTAAGCGGCAGCTACGCCAGCCACGAATACGAGGGCGAAATCTGGGTGGATGGCAAAAAGTCCGACTTTACCTCCGTCGCTACCGCCGAGCACCACGGCATCGAAATGGTCTATCAGGAAATGAACATGATGCTGGACGCCAGCGTGGCGGAAAATATTTTTGTCGGTCATCTGCCGGGACGGTTGGGCGGTGTGAACTATCGCAAACTATACGCTGATACGCAAACCATCCTTACCGAAATCGGCTTGCCGATCAAGCCCAAAGCCAAGGTGCGCGGTTTAAACAGCGGGCAGCTGCAAATGCTCTCCATCATGCGTGCCATCAGCCGAAAACCCCGCATTATGGTATTGGACGAGCCCACCAGCGCGCTTACCGATCAGGAAGTGAACCTACTGATGGATCATATGCAGCGTTTGCGGGACAGCGGTGTATCCCTCTTGTTCATCACCCACAAGCTGGAAGAAATCTACCGTATCGCCGATCGCGTGCTGGTGATGCGCGACGGGCAGGTGATCTCCTGTCGAAATGTGGCGGAGGTTGATCAAAAGAGCCTCATTGAGGAAATGGTTGGCCGCAAGATCGAAAACCTCTATCCCAAGAAGAAGGCACAGATCGGCGATGAGGTACTCAAGGTGGAGCACCTGAGCGTGCCTCACCCTACTATCAAAGGCAAAAACATTGTGGAGGACTTCAGCTTTTCGCTGAGACAGGGCGAAATTCTGGGGATTGGCGGGCTGGTCGGCGCAGGCCGCAGCGAAACACTGGGTGCGATCTTTGGGCAAATTACCAATGGCGTGCAGATGAAGCTGACCGCGTTTGGCAAAGAAGTTGCCATCCGCTGCCCTGGCGATGCGATCCGCGCGGGCATTGGCTTTGTGACGGAAGAACGGAAAAAGTCCGGCTTTGTGTGGGTATTGAGCATCCGTGAAAACATCACGCTGGCTAGTCTGCCGCACCTGCCGGGGCGCTATTTTATCGACCGTAAGGTTGAACGCCGGAAGGCAAAGGGCATGTCCGACAGGCTGCGCATCAAAGCCCCGTCCATCGAAACCCGAATCGTGAACCTGTCCGGCGGCAACCAGCAAAAGGTGGTACTGGGCAAGTGGCTGCTGGAGGAACCCCGCATCCTGCTGATCGACGAACCGACGAAGGGCATCGACGTAGGCGCGAAAGCGGAAATCTATTCCATCATGAGTGAACTCACGGGCACGGGCGTATCCATTATCATGGTCTCCTCCGATATGCCGGAACTGGTATCCATGAGCGACCGATGCATTGTTTTGAGTGGTGGCAAGCTGACGGGCGCATTTGAGGGTGAGGCCATCACACAGGCGAACGTGATGCGCGCCGCCATCGCCCAGTAAACGGAGGCAATATGCGAACCGTTCAATATGAAAGGCTTCGGCCCGGTGAAATCCTTGCGGAAAAGGCACGCCGATCCATTGTATACCTGCCCATTGGCCCACTGGAGTGGCACGGCCCCGCTATGCCCTTTGGCACCGATCCGCTTGCCGCGTGGCATGCCGCAATCCTGTCCGCTCAGGAGACGGGTGGCGTGGTGCTGCCCCTGCTGTACGCGGGCACCGAACGGGAACGCAGTTCCAAGCTGCTTGCCGACGCGGGTTTTGAGGACACCACACAGTACATCGTTGGCATGGATGTGCCTAAAAACAGCATGAAGAGCCTCTACTGGCCGGAGGAGGTGTTCGGCGTCATCGTGCGCGAATACCTGCGCCTGCTGGTGGCACAGGAGTACAGGCTGATTGTGCTGGTCAACGGCCATGGCGCGACCGGGCAGATCACGACGCTGGAGCGACTGGCGATCGAATTCACCAGTACAACCTCCTCCAAGGTGATCGTCGCCATGGGGCTTGCTCATTACGACGCCACGGATGAGGACTATGGGCATGCCACGCGGTTGGAAACGGCAATTCAGATGTACCTCGACCCCGAAAACGTGAACCTAGCGATGCTGCCGCCCAAGTCGGAAAAGTTGCGGAGCACCGATTGGGGCATTATCGACGGCTTTACCTTCGACGGCAACCCGCCGGAGGATAAGTGTGTGGTGTACGACCCGCGCGATGCAACCGCCGAGATGGGTGGAAAATATGTTGCTGCCGGTGCTGCGTATCTGGCAAACATTGTGACAAAGGCGTATGAGGATATTGCGCAGGATTGACAAACACCAAAGGCACATCGCAATGCGGCATATTCAGGGTGTAGAGCCTCTTCACCCTGTCAGATTGTCAAAAAAGTGGGTCAAGGGAGGAAATCCTTTGGTGGGTTTGGGCAAAACCCAACGCTTTACGCCGCAGCGTTTTGACAGAAGCAAGCGAGCAGCCCGAAGGGCTAGAAGGCGAGTGGCAACAACGTATTGCAGAGGTTTTTTGACAGCCTGTCAGGGTGAAGAGCATCTTCACCCTGTTTTCCGTCCTGATCGAGCGTTTTTGTCCGGCAGAGGGAATCACGGGCTCAATCATTCGTATACTGCGTAGGAAAGGACTTTTTCCCCTTGCGCACGGATGCCTGGACGCGGTAGAATATACCTATATGCATTGATGATCGCCCACGTGCCGGATAGGGGTGTAAGCCAAGACGCGCAGCCACGTGCTGTTTCCTGATAGCGTGCAGCTATGAAAGCATCACGCCGCCCTATTGCGCCGCTGGTGTGCTCCGCCCATGCGCTGATGGTTAGTCTGCCTGTTGCATTAACTGCTTTGCATCATATCCGGCGGTCTGTCCGGTCATAGGCCAAATGCCCATTGGATCCGTTTGATGAGGGAGTGCTTACATGGAACGCAAAAAGGCGATCGTGACCGGAGCGAGCCGCGGCATTGGAAAGGGCATCACGCTGGCACTGGCGCGCGAGGGCTACGACCTCGCCATTTCTTATGCCACCAAAGCACAGGAAGCCGAGGCGCTGGAAGCGCTGGTGGCTCAAACCTATGGCGTGCGCTGTTATCCCGTGCAGGCTACGCTGGATTTGCCAGGCGCTGCGACAGCCTTCTTTGCTCAGGCCGTTTCCTGCCTTGGCGGGCTGGATCTGCTGGTCAACAATGCGGGCGTTACCGTGTTTGAAAGCATTCTTGACCTGCGGGAAGAAACGCTGCACCACCTGTGCGATCTGGATTTTAAAACCTACATGCTGCTGATGAGCGAGGCCGCACGCCACATGGTGGCCCATCAGGTGCGGGGAAATATCATTAACATCACTTCCACGCGCGCCCAACAGGCGTATCGCGTCGATGCGGTCTACGGCGGCGTAAAGGCGGCGATTGAGCGCGCCTCGCAATCCGTTGCGCTGGAACTGGCACCCCACGGCATACGGGTCAACATCATTGCCCCCGGCGCCATCCGTGTACGCACGACACAGCAGTTGCGGGAAGACTGTGAGAACGCATATCTGACAGCCCACCCCGATTTTTGGGATCAGCTTGGCAGTAAAATCCCGCTGGGGCGCGTGGGAGAACCGGGTGACATCGCTGAGGCAGTGGTGTTTCTGGCCTCCGATAAAGCCTCCTACATCACCGGTTCTACCGTGCGCATTGACGGTGGGCTCACGCTGCCCGGCATGCCCGAAATGGATGAAGATTATGGTGGCACATGGCGATAAACAAGCGGCAGGCGCGGTCACCTTTAGACAGGACCATGCCTGCTGACCTTTTATCGCCGCATCGGCAGATACTGACCTTCGACTGCCGGAAACAGTCATTTTGGCGGATGATGATCTGGGCGAACTGAATTCATGACGCCGGACTTTGCTCCTGCTGATCTGTGAGGATGAAAATATCAACCCAGTTTATGCCCCCGACCAATCGAACCTCTCACAGTAGGCGCGCAAATCAATGATTCTTGCTTTTTTGATTGCATTTTCCGGCAAGGCTATGGAGCTTAACGGAGTTGCTCCTTAGCCTTTTATAAGGGGAAGAAAGCCCATGGGGAAGAGAAAAAGCAACGGGAGGATTGGTTTTAGTAACATTTAGCACACGCGGTGTATCCCGCATCTATCGCATCTTGAAGAGTAACTTTTTTCGGCGATTTCATATGGCTACAACTACTATTTTTATGGTATTTTTTACCCCATGAGGTAATCCAAACATAGGCAGTGGAGCCACTCTTAAGGGTCTGTTTTTCTGGCGTTGCGATTTCCGAAGGCTTGTATATTGCCGTATCGCTGAACAATTCGCTTATGGTTGTTGTTCCTGCAATCCCATCAATCGTAAGTCCGCTGTACTTTTGAAAGTCTTTGACTGCTGCTTTTGTACTTTTGCCAAACAAACCATCTGGCGTTTCACTTAAATAGCCAAGATCAACAAGCCGTTGCTGTAGTTTCTCAACGGCCTCACCTTTAGTGCCTACTTTCAAGACAACAGGAGTCGCCGTGGGCGTTTGTGTTGGTATGGCAGTTGGCGACTGCGTTGGCGACGGTGTAGAAGAGGGTGTTGGAAACAATGTTGGGGTATACGCTGGAACGACGGTTACCTGAGCGGTAGCTGTTTCCATCTCTAAGTCCACGATTGATGCGACCTGAACTGGTTTGTCGTTTGTCTCAAGGGTTGAGTATTCTTTCCGTGGGGCTATGGTTTGTTGCGATGCCAAAGGGATGTTGCTTGCCTGATATATATCGCTTGGAGCATTGATCAGCGCGGATATAACCAATGCCCACAGGATAACCGTGCAAGCCGAGAGAACAGCAAGAAGAATCTTGCGATTCCTTGCCTTTCTTCGCTTAGACAATTGCCGCATAAGCACATCTCCGCTTCGATACTATAAAATGAATACGATACATAGGATAGAAACACTTTACATAGAGCTTTCATTTAAATCTACTCAAGCGTTTTGAAACTTTCGGTTGAATTCAATCCATTCTCCAAGAGGTATAAACGATGATCGCACCAAGGAAATATATACATAATATACCACTCGATGGATAGTATCACAATAGACAGTATTTACCCTTTCCACTTTCGCGTTCCATTTATATCAATTGTCATTTTGATTATTATTCGAACTCAAATCGTCCCCAGCCCATTACGGAACCGAGGACGATCTCGACTTCTATACCTACCATCGAAACTGGAAACCGAGCACGCCATTTACGCAAAAGAAAACGGGGTCAAATTTGAATGTGTTTGGTGGAACATAGGAGATTCGAACTCCTGACCCAACACTCTTGTTTGATGAAGGAGCTTTGCCAGACTATGTTAAGCACCGCCAAAGCCTATTATGTAAAGGTTTCTTTTTGGTAGGTAATGTTGGGATTCGACTTCATCCATCTGCATGCTCGTTACTTTGTTTCGCGCTAACATTGTATACATCGGGCATATACCACTTTCATGGATGTTTCATTGACGGCTAAGAGTAAAATCACTTAGGCGCAGAAGGCATTCAGAGCGCAACTCGGCCACCGGATGAAAGAGGATGAATATGGTATGATAATGGATGAGATGCAGGCGAAAACAGGGATTGACCCATTCCAAGTTTGGAATGTTCGCTATATTTCGCCCCCGCACGCTTGAGGTTCATGCCTAAGAATGATGCTCGCATCATGGGTATCTGACGATACAGCCCACATGATAGCAGCTCATGGTTTGGTTAAACATTGACTGGTTGGCTTATTGGCCTTCTGGGGTTGCATCCCCCAGGTCTGTTTCCAAGTCCGCCACCTCTCTGTCCGACCCAAAATCATTCTTTTTGATATGGGCTATCTCGTGGCGAATGACCTGGTTGCGCATTTCGAATGGAAGGTTCTGATTAATGTATACATTGTAAGTTCCGTCAAAGGAAGGACAGGTGTATCCTCTCACGGCGCCTGGTAACTTGATCAGCCTCACGACAATATCGCTCTCATTCATCTTCGTCACCATAGTCCTCGTCTATGCCAGCCATATGCCGCAAAAGCCGGTCAACGGCTTCGATATCCTCCTTGCGCGCCTTTTTGGATGTGCTGAAAAGCACCTTCAGTTCCGGCCGCTTGTGCATCTGTTCCATCAGTTCCAGCGCCTCGTCGTCATAGACGGGGCTTTTTATGTCCGGCGAAACGGCGTTTGCGCCAAGTAAATAATCAGCCGTAACGCCATATAAAGCCGCAAGCTCGTTGAGTCGGTTCGATCGTGGTAGCTTTTCGCCGGTTTCCCAGCTGGTAACCGTACGAACGGAAACCCCAAATTTGTCCGCAACTTGCGCCTGTGTGAATCCGGTGTTTTTTCTGGCTGTTTTTAAATTATTCATACATGCCTCCTGCTTAGACAATACATTATAGAACTAATTGTTCATAATGTAAATGAGCTATAGGCTCTTTTTTTGAAAATAGCGATTGACATAAGGAGCTTATTGCTCTATAATTTCGATAAAAGGAACATAAAGTTCCTGATCAGGAGGGGGTGACTGAATCGAAAACCGTTGATCAAATGAGGGAGGTGAGGCCATTGGGCTGATCTGGAATTCGAGCCACAATTCATCGCAACATCGGTCAGAATAACCATAAAATAATTTCACGCATCCGGCGGCAAAGTAGGAATCAATAAAAAAGCATTCAGCCGACAACACCGTGGCGACTGAGAATGAACGATGCATTAAAAGAGAGGGGACATAAATCATGAAACAAGGTTGGATTCAGGTAACCAGCAACAACACACAGGAACCGTTAGCCCCTAAAACCATGGCGGACATGGTGTACATGGATGATCCTCAGAGCGAATCAGTTAAGGACGCGATCCAAAACCACACAGACGCGATCCAAAACCACACAGACGCGATCCTCTACCACACACCTATTCATCTGTTGGCGGATCTCCCTGCCAGCGGTTGGAGCGCGGCCGCGCCATACACACAGACCGTTCAGGTAGCTGGACTGCTGGCAACGGATATACCGCTGGTGGACGTGACGTTGAGCGCTACGCTTGTGACCCGCATTGCTCAGCGAGAAGCTTACGGATATGTGAGCATGATCACAACAGCGGCGAACAGCATTACCGTTACCTGTGACGAAGACAAGCCGACGGTTGATCTGTCGCTGACGTTAAAGGTGGTGAGATAATGGGACAGGCATTCATTACGAGGCGAAGCGGCGGCGTGACCATAAAGCCGCACCTCGTTGGCGGGATAACGCAGCCCACAAGTCCTAAAACTAATACGATCTGGGTGAATACCTCTGTTACACTTACAGGTAAGTATGAACTTGCCGCAAGCACGCCAAGCTCAGTAAACGGCGCTTCCCCACAAGCAGGCGATCTCTGGTTGAAGACGAGCTCGGGCGGCATCTACCCGATTTTTGGCGGAATAGCGGTTCCTGTGTGTCTTGTGAGCGTTTACTACGGAACCGCATGGGTCAACACGTCCGCCTACTTCTACAATGGGAGCTGGAGCACCGTATGCCTCATGCTGCTGGATGGGAGCAATAAGCATAACGAGGCACACGGTGGATGGAACAGGTTTTACAGCTATGCTGGCCAACCAAGCGAGATAAGCAGCGGATTGCGGTTTGACTGGGTAGGAACAGATAACTCAAACGCGCAGGCTGGTTTCCAGACCGTGAATATGATCAACCTGTCGGGATTCACGTCGCTGATATTCGAACTGACAGTAGATTCAACTGTCAACGCCTGTTATGTAGGTGCAGGAACAACGGTTATGGGATGTATTTTTAAAAACGGTATGCAAGTAAATTATACGGAGAACGTCAACACCAACATTTACACGCAGTACATGACGCATACAGGGGCGGGAACCAAGGTATTAACAGTAAATGTAAGCGGGGTATCGGCAGCGCGATACATTGGACTTGGCGGAAAGGGAAGAGGAACGGCAACTAAAATCTATCTCATATAAGCGGGTATGTGTGCACAGATATTTAGCCGACACGCAAGGTACTGCCTGTTTGGCGGAAGAGCCGGCCGTGCTTCGCTTTTCTCGCCAATAGGTCACTCCTGCTCCCTACTCTCTTAAAAGCTTACACGTTCGGGTCACTCGCTGGTTCAGCTTGACGATCGTGCGTTTCGGTATCGCCTATGTGCCTATCAATTTTGTCTGTCCGGGTCGTTGGCGGCTTTGTCTTAGCCGCTGCGATCCGGCTGTTCGGTTGGCGCAGCCTTCACAGGCAGCGCCACGGGGTACACGCTTATCTCAATGCCTTCGGTATCGATACTCGCTGGGGACGCATTTCACTTACACCTCAAAACCGCGCGATTCCACAAAGAACCTAAAAAAACAAATCAAAAAAAGAAATATGAATTGGAGGAGGCCATCATGAAAGAAAAAACCACAATCACTCACACTGTTACCCGCCACTTTGACACACGGCAGATGCGGGGGCAGGAAATAGAGGCGCAGCGCAATGAAAACAGCAAAACCTTTGCGTTGGGAAAAGGCCTGTATCAGACAGTGGTGTACCCGGAACAGGTGCATTACCGGGATAAAATGGGGGATTGGAACGATATCGATAACCGCCTGAAACCCACCGCAAAAGGCGAGTCGGCATTGGAAACCACCTCCGGCCCTCTGCACACGCGATTGGCTCTCCGGGGAGACGCGAACCCCCTTGTGACCATACAAGACGGGCAAAACCACATGCTGCGCTGGCGCTTGAAAGACGCGGGCGGCGTATCCTGCACGCAGGAGAAACCCCTGCCCCGGAGCAATAACGAGGATGAGAACCGCGCCCATGCGGATAACTCCACCTCCTGGGTACAGTATGCCGGAATCCTTCCCCATACCGATCTGATCTGCGAGATGCATGGCGACAGGTTGAAGGAGTCCCTCATGCTTGACAGTCCGGACGCGCCGGCGCAATACCGTTTCATATTGGACATCAATGGGCTGGCATGGGAGGAGACGGATAACGGCGGCTTGCGCCTGTGGGATAAAGCGGAGCCTGATGAAGACACCTTCCGCCTGCCCGCACCTTATATGATCGACGCGGCAGGCATGAAGGGTGAAGTGCGAACCGAATGGCAGACGCAGGACGGGAGTCTGCTCATGACCATGACGCCGGACGCTGCATTCCTGCGACAGGCGAAGTACCCGGTGGTTATCGACCCCACGGTCCAGACCGCGCAGACCGCCGCGAATATTCTGGATACCTACCTCAGCGAGAGCAACGGTGCTACGAACTACGGTACCGCGCAAACGCTGCGCGTGGGCAAGCATAGCACCTACGGCCAGTGCAGGGCGCTGGTCAAGATCACAAACCTGCCGACACTCACCAGCGCATACACCGTTTCCAAGGCTTGGATGGGGCTGGCTGTGCTGCCGACCACGAGCAATACGGAGGATACCTATCTCTACGCTCATGAGGCGCTGGCAGACTGGAGTCAGACAACCGCGAGCTGGAACAATCAGCCGAGCCATGACGAAAAACATCTGGACTACGCACTGGTGAAAAAGGGTGAGACCGAGGCGAAATCCGTCCAGTTGGACATCACGAATCTGGTTCGCAAGTGGTATGCGAACAACGCTGAAAACTTTGGCGTGATGCTGGACTCCCATGATGAGCAGGCGATTGAGCTGTGTGCATCGGAGAACACAACCTACACCTCCACGGCACGCCCCATCCTCTATGTGAACTATGTGTCGGATGCTGGTCTGGAAGGCCATTTAGCCTATGAGTCTTTCGGAGCTGGCCGTGCCGGTACAGCTCATGTGGCGCTGCATAGCGGGCACATGGTGGCGACCCGGGGTCTGACGGCGATGAGCGGCAACCGGATGCCCGTATCCTTGGGGCTTACATGGAACGCGTGCTCTATGGATGCAAACCTGTTTGGCGTAGGCAAGGGCTGGCGGCTGAACTGGAACCAGAACCTGCGGCGGGAGCAGCCCGCGACCGGCGATTATTACTACATGCTGACCGATGGGGATGGCACAGAGCATGAGTTCCGCAAGCACGAGAAGACCCCGGAGGAGCAGGCGGATGCCAGCTTCGTGAATTACTATGAGGATCGGTCAGGACTGTCTCTGAAGCTGTATGAGGGAACCACGGAATCCGAGATCGTGAGTAAGGACAACAGCAAGCTGGTGTTCGATAAGCCCACGGCGGATTATTCCGGCACACCCACAAGCGCCACGGTCAAGATGATTAAGCGCGTGCTGGATGCCCAAAGCAACACCACGACGTTCATCCATGACGGCAGCTTCCGGCTGACACAGGCGACCGACGGCGCGGGACGCGTGACCACGCTGGCATACACCACGAGTGATGTACAAATTACCGTGCCGGGGTACGCACAGCATGTGGTGCTGTCGCTGGACGCAAACCAGCGCCTGACGGCCGTCACGGATCTGGACGGCGCATACACCGAGTATGAATACGGCGCCGAACCTGCCGACCCCAATAATCCGAACCCGCCCGCGCCTAACCCGACGGTAGCCAATCGCCTGCGGCTCCTGCGCAATACCGTAGACGGCGCGCACGTGAATCCTCTGTACGACGGGCGTGGCCGCGTGGCTCAGATGACCGTCTACGCGATTGAAACGGTGGACAACGGCGTGGGCGGAACCACCAACGTCCGTGTTGACGGAAACGACCGTAGCTATGAATACTTCGATTGCGTGACCCAGGTTCGGGACTTGACTGTGGAGGGCGGCAAGGTGCTTACCTACCAGTTCAACGACTATGGAAACGTGGTGGCCGTGCATGACGAGCTGGGGTTTGCGGCCTTCGCTAAATTCAGCATGGGCAAGCCCAACACCCCGGAGGCTGTGTCGAAATTGCAGCGGCTGGTGGTAAACCTGCTGGACATGCACGACTTCAACGAGGACAGCGGCTGGAAGACCGGCGTGATCGGCACTGACGGCATAGCCTGGGAGAACGACGCTGCCCGAACAGATCTGAAGCCCCTATGCCTGGAGTGCCCCGCGCCAAAGTGGTTATCGCAGGGAGAAACCGCGTACGCGGAATACCTGAAACCCTGCGAAGCGGGCGAGCATACGTTCTCTGTGTACACGCAAAGCAGGGGCGATGTTTTGGCTTGGGCTGAGCTGGCATGGCAGGACAGCAACGGTTCATGGCACACCGCACCCAGCGAACAGGTAAGGAGGGTGGGCAGCCCGCTACGGCTGACCTGCACGATAGACCTGCCCCATGCGGCGACGGTCCGCTGTCGCGTACTGGCCGGGGACGGTATGGGCGCGGCGTGGTTTGACCGTGCACAGCTGGAACGGGGGGCGCTGGCGAACCGGCATAATCTGTTGCAAAACGCAAACTTCACCACACTGGTTGCGGGCGAATGGCCGGAAGCTTGGCTGTCTGCCGAAGGAAGCGTGGAACAGCCCGGAGAGGAGAAGGCAGTAATCGCCGTTGCGGCAGACAGCGTCAACAAGCCCAAGAGCCTCGGCAGTAACTGCCTGCGCATGCAAAGCGCACCAGCCCAGAAAACCGGCGTGTATCAGGAACTGGACATTCGGGGCGAGAAGGGCGATAACTATGTGGTAGGCGGCTGGGCGAGAGCCTGGGCAGCGCCGTCCGGCGAAAACCGCACTTTCCGGATGCGGGCGCAGTTCCAGAAAAAGAACGGCCTATGGGTTGATGGGGGTACGGCCAACTGGAATGAGGAATGGGTGGACTGGCAGTACGCCTGCGGCGCGGCGGTGGCTCCGGCGGCGTACCGAAAGATTCGGGTAGCCATCGACTTTGATGGAAACCTGAACGAAGCCCAGATCGGCGCGGTATCCCTCACCAAGGAATACTACGGTCAGAACTTCGCCTATGACGAAAAGAACAACGTTACGGCGGTATCCACCCTGCTAGGCGAGAAGGACAAAGCGGTATACGACAAGTTTGACAACCTGACCAGCTATGTGCAGCCGGGTCGGGACGAGAACGACAAGTACACCTTCTACTATGGGGATACGGACGCGGAGAAAAAGCAGCATCTGCCGCTGCGGAGCGAAACGCCCCTCGGGCTGGTTGCCGAAACGAAATACGACGCCTACGGCAACGCCATAGAGAGTACCGCGCGCGACAAAACCGACGGACGGTTCATGCGCACAGGCACGGCCTATACGTCGAATGGGAACTATGCTGCCAGCGCAACGGATGCTCTGGGGCAGACCACTTTGGTGAGCATCGACCCGAACAAGGGTCTGACGCTATCAGCCACAGACCCTGCCGGTCAGCAGGTGACCTACCAGTACGACGCGGCGAACCGCGTTACCAGCGCGGAAGCCGTGGTGGGCGCTGGCGCGGGCACCAAGACCTACCGCAACGCGTACACCTACGAAAAAGATCGTCTCAAAACCGTCAGCCACAACACCACCGCCAACCCCGCTGACAATGTGACTTACACCTTTGCGACGGACGCGCTGGGCAACCAGACGGCGGTAAAGGTGGGCGGGCAGACGCTTTCCACCAATGTGTATACCGCCACCGGGGACAAGCTGCTGGCGGCGGTGGAGTACGGCAACGGCGGGAAGGTATCCTACACATACGACAGCTTTAAGCGCACGACCGGTATCGGCTACGACGAGGCTATCACGCCCCGCTTCACCTACGAGTATGGCGCGGGCGGCGCGGTAGGGCGCGTGAAGGACGCGGAGCTTGGACGCGAGGCGCGCATGGCGTATGATCTGGTGGAGCGACCCGTGGAAGCGGAGATGTATGAAAACGGGGCGCTGAAGTACCGCCTCACGCAGGAATATGACCGGTTTGAACAACCCAGCATGCTGCAGGAGCGGGTGGAAGAACCGGACAATACCCGAAGCGAGCATACCGTTTCTGCTACGTATGATAAGGAAAGCAGACCCACGGCGATCACCTGCGAGAGCAGGCGGATGACGGCAACCGGCATGCCGGACGAGGTAAGCAAGCGCAAGCTGGCCTATCACTACGACGGGTTGGGGCGCATCGTAAAGCGCGGCTTCCACGCCAACGGGGAAGCGAACGCGGAAACCGAAGCGCCGCTGTTCCAAAGCGAATACACCTACGCATCGGGCGGGTACGGCACAAACAGCACCACGGCGCGGGTGCAAAGCATCGCGCAGGCGGGGCAAAAGCGCGAGTACGGGTACGACAAACAGGGGAACATCACGCGGGAATGCTGGACGGGCAACGCTGCGGAAGGCGGGACTCTGAGCTTTGAAGTGGATCCCATCACTTCGGCGGAAGGCGACCCCCTGACCCTCGATGCGGCGAACCTGGAAGCACGCTACTACACGACCTACGCCTACGACGCGTTGGGGCAGCTGCTGCGTGTGAACGACCAGCGCGTGGGAACCACTTGGACGTATGCCTACGATCAGGGCGGGAACATTCTGGAGAAGAAGCGGTATGCGTACACAGTGGAAGCAGACCTGAGCGGGCTTACGCCGGAGCAGACCGTGCCCTACGTTTACGGCGACGCCAACTGGAAGGACAAGCTGACGGCCTACGATGGCAAAACCATTACCTACGATTCCATTGGCAACCCGCTGAGCTACGACGGCTGGGCGTACACATGGAAGGCAGGGCGGATGCTCCACAGCATGGTACGGGGCGGAGAGAACGCGGTGAATGCTCAGTTCACTTACGACCATACGGGTCTGCGGGTGAAGAAGAGCGTGAATGGTGTGGATACGCTGTACACCCTGAATGGGAAGCGGATTACCCACATCCGCAAGGGAACCAATGGCGCAAGCGGTGCGGACGCGATTCAGATGCACTTCTTCTACGATGCTCAGGGCAGGCTCATGATGGTAAGGTACAATGGTACCGACTATGCCTACCAGCACAATTTACAGGGGGACATCGTAAGCATTGTAGAAAT
>Ga0302287_10000149_pt1 | contig 43773 bp, 56 predicted proteins | sample III_Fen_E2_4_FD_200452 | JGI IMG/M metagenome (GOLD analysis project Ga0302287, IMG submission 200452) | Peat permafrost microbial communities from Stordalen Mire near Abisko, Sweden - III_Fen_E2_4 | ecosystem: Environmental > Terrestrial > Soil > Wetlands > Permafrost | place: Sweden: Abisko... | reverse complement strand
GGCCTGCTGCAAAACGAGCCGGGCAGCTACCTGCAGGCCGGTGCCGGGCTGGACGAGGCACAGATTCAGCACTTGATTACCGAGCGCGCCGAGGCCAAAAAAGCCAAAGATTTTGCGCGCGCCGACAGCATCCGCAAGGACTTGCTGGCCCAGGGCATTGTGCTGAAAGACTCGGCCCTGGGCACGATGTGGGAAGTTCAGGCATGAAAAGCCTGAGCCTTTTTGCCGCTGTGCCAAGGCATGATTGCTCTTGAGCGCTATGGAAAAGTTTGTCAAGCTGGAAGACCCGGCCGCGCCACTCATCACCATGCCCGCTTACTGGGCCGATGCCTGTAAGCATCTGGTTAAAAAAGACCGCGTCATGAAGCGGCTGATTCCGCAGTTTGCCAACACCTGCCTGCCCACGCGCGGCGACGCCTTTAGCACGCTGGCGCGCAGTATTGTCGGCCAGCAGATTTCGGTCAAGGCGGCGCAGACGGTCTGGCGCCGCTTTGCCGCGCTGCTGCCCGAAGACGTCACGCCCGCCCAGGTGCTGGGGCTGAAGGTCGAAGACATGCGCGCCGCCGGACTGAGCCCGCGCAAGGTGGAATACCTGGTCGATTTGTCGATCAATTTTGATGCTGGGCGCGTCCATGTGCAGGACTGGCAGGCGATGGGCGACGAGGCCATCATTGCCGAGCTGATCGCCATTCGCGGCATTGGCCGCTGGACGGCGGAGATGTTTTTGATGTTCTACCTGACGCGCCCGAACGTGCTGCCGCTGGACGATGCGGGGCTGATTAACGGCATCAGCCGCAATTATTTTTCCGGCGAATCGGTCAGCCGCAGCGATGCGCGGGAAGTCGCTGCCGCCTGGGCGCCATACTGCAGCGTGGCGACTTGGTATATTTGGCGCTCACTGGACCCGCTGCCGGTGCCCAGTGGATTGAAGTTTTCGTAAAAGCCTGAGGATTACACATGGCCAAAAAAATCTTTCTCGATTTCGAGCAGCCCATTGCGGAGCTGGAAGGAAAAATTGAAGAACTGCGTTATGTCCAAACCGAGTCTGCGGTGGATATTTCCGAAGAAATCGAGCAGCTGGCCAAAAAAAGCCAGCAACTCACCAAGGACATCTACAGCGTCCTGACGCCGTGGCAAATCACCAAAATCGCCCGCCACGCCGAGCGGCCCTATACGCTGGACTACATCCGCGACATCTTTACCGACTTTGTTGAGCTGCATGGCGACCGGCATTTTGCCGATGACCTGAGCATCGTCGGCGGCTTGGCGCGCTTTAACGGCAACGCCTGCATGGTGCTGGGCCACCAAAAAGGGCGCGATACCAAAGAGCGCGGTTTGCGCAACTTTGGCATGACCAAGCCCGAGGGCTACCGCAAGGCGCTGCGCCTGATGAAGACGGCGGAAAAATTCAAGCTGCCGGTGTTTACTTTTGTCGATACGCCCGGCGCGTACCCCGGCATTGATGCGGAAGAACGCGGCCAGTCCGAAGCCATCGGGCGCAATATTTTTGAAATGGCGCAGCTCGAAACGCCCATCATCACCACCATCATCGGCGAGGGCGGCTCCGGCGGCGCTCTGGCCATTTCGGTGGCCGATCAGGTGGTGATGCTGCAGTATTCGATTTATTCGGTGATCAGCCCCGAAGGCTGCGCCTCGATTCTCTGGAAAACGGCTGAAAAAGCGCAGGAAGCGGCTGAAGCGCTGGGCATCACCGCGCACCGCCTCAAGGCGCTGGGCGTGATCGACAAAATCGTTAACGAGCCCGTCGGCGGCGCGCACCGCGACCCCAAGCAGATGGCCGCTTTCCTCAAGCGCGCGCTGAACGATGCCTTCCGCCAGGTCAGCGATTTGAAAACCGGCGAGCTGCTGGACCGCCGCTACGAGCGCCTGCAAAGCTATGGCCGTTTCACCGACACCAAAGCTGACGCCAGCAAATAAGCTGAAAAATCCGGCGCTGGCGGGGCTGGACGCGCTGTTCCCGGCTTCTTCGGCGCCGCTGGCACCCGGTGCCTGCTGGGGTGTGGCCTACAGCGGCGGTGCCGATTCCACTGCCTTGCTGCTGGCCGCCGCAGCGCGCTGGCCGGGCCGGATTCGGGCGCTGCATATTCATCATGGTCTGCAGGCTGCCGCCGATGATTTCGTGCAAGTTTGCGAAACGGTGTGCGCTCAGGCGCAGGTGCCGCTGCAGGTGTTGCGCGTCAATGCCCGCCACGCCAGCGGCGAAAGCCCGGAAGACGCGGCGCGCCGGGCGCGCTACACCGCGCTGGCCGCTGCGGCGACTGAACAAAGTTTGAGCGGCGTGCTGCTCGGCCAGCATGCCGACGACCAAGTAGAAACGCTGCTGCTGGCGCTGAGCCGGGGCGCCGGGCTGCCGGGTCTGTCGGCGATGCCGGAAGTGATCGAGCGTGGCGGCGTGGTGTTTTACCGCCCGCTGCTGGGCATCCCGGCGGCTGATTTGCGCCAGTGGCTGCTCAATGAGCAAATTCCTTTCGCTGATGACCCGAGCAATCTGGACGAGCGTTACACGCGCAACCGCATCCGGGCGCGCCTGCTGCCCGCGCTGGCGCAGGTGTTTCCGCAGTTTCGCGCCACCTTTGCCCGCAGCGCCCGGCATGCGGCGCAGGGCCAGGCCGTTTTGCGCGAAGTGGCCGAGCAGGATTTGGCGCTGGTGGGCACGCCGCCGCTCATCAAGGCGTTGCAACTTTTGTCGCTGGCGCGTCAGGCGAATGTGCTGCGCCACTGGCTGCTGCAGCAGCGGGCCACGCCCAGCGCCGCCCAGCTCGACCAGTTGCAGCGGCAAATTGCCGCTTGCACCACACGCGGCCACCGCATCGACCTGAAGGTGGCCGAGGGCCACGTCAGGCGCGAAGGCACGGCGCTGCATTACACGGCAGGCGCGGCGCTGCGTGAGCCGAAGGCGCCGCTGGGTATAATTTAAGGCTTTGCTGATGCCACAGTCCTGTGACAAAGCGGCGACGCCAGCAAATAAAAACTCCCATCCGCAACCAACTCCTGATTGACATCCTGCAATGGCTTTGATCGTTCATAAATACGGCGGCACGTCGATGGGCTCGCCCGAGCGCATCCGCAACGTCGCCAAGCGCGTGGCCAAATGGGCACGGGCCGGCCACCAGATGGTCGTGGTTCCCAGCGCCATGAGTGGCGAAACCAACCGCCTGCTCGGCTTGGCCAAAGAGCTGGCCCCCACCCGGCAAGATGACGCCTACGGCCGCGAACTCGACGCCCTGGCCGCTACTGGCGAGCAGGCCTCCAGCGCGCTGCTGGCCATTGCGCTGCAGGCCGAAGGCATGGCCGCCGTCAGCTACGCCGGCTGGCAGGTCACGATTAAAACCAACAGCGCCTATACCAAGGCGCGCATCGAGTCGATTGACGACGTTCGCGTGCGCGCCGATCTGGACGCGGGCAAAGTCGTCATCATCACCGGCTTTCAGGGCATGGACGAGGGCGGCAACGTCACCACGCTGGGTCGCGGCGGCTCGGACACCTCGGCGGTGGCGATTGCCGCTGCGCTCAAGGCGCACGAATGCCTGATTTACACCGACGTGGACGGCGTTTACACCACCGACCCGCGCGTCGTGCCCGAAGCGCGCCGCCTGCAGACCATCAGCTTTGAAGAAATGCTGGAAATGGCCTCGATGGGCTCGAAAGTGCTGCAGATCCGCTCGGTCGAGTTTGCCGGTAAGTACAAGGTGCCGCTGCGCGTGCTGTCCAGCTTCACCGACTGGAATATCGACATCAACGAAGAAGCCAAGTCTGGCACCCTGATCAGTTTTGAGGAAGACGAAAACATGGAACAAGCCATCGTATCGGGCATCGCATTCAACCGCGACGAAGCCAAAATCTCCGTGCTCGGCGTGCCCGACACCCCCGGCATTGCCTACCGCATTCTGGGCGCTGTGGCCGAAGCGAACATCGAAGTCGATGTGATTATCCAGAACGTCAGCAAGGACGGCAAGACCGACTTCAGCTTCACCGTGCATCGCAACGACTACGCCAAGACGGTCGAGCTGCTCAAGGCGCAAGTGCTGCCCGCGCTGGGCGCGCAGGAAGTCACCGGCGACGCCAAGATCTGCAAGGTCAGCATCGTCGGCATCGGCATGCGCAGCCATGTGGGCATTGCCAGCAAAATGTTCCGCGTGCTGAGCGAAGAGGGCATCAACATCCAGATGATTTCCACCAGCGAAATCAAGACTTCTGTCGTGATCGACGAGAAGTACATGGAGCTGGCCGTGCGCGCGCTGCACAAAGCTTTTGATTTGGACCAGCCTGTAGCCTGAAATCGGCTGAAAATCGTGCCATAATCTACATATTGGAGACGTGACCGAGTGGCCGAAGGTGCTCCCCTGCTAAGGGAGTATGGGGCTTAAAATTCCATCGAGGGTTCGAATCCCTCCGTCTCCTCCAACACTGCGCCCCTGATGAAAATCAGGGGCGTTTTTGTTTTGGGGCTTCATTGCCTTGCCGTCAAAAATTGTAAAAGACCACGATCTTGTGTAAAAGACCACGATCTTGGAGCAAGCGGACCAAGATCGTAGAGCATGGGAAAACTTGTACAGGTGACGGGGTATTGGGTCATCGCTCACGGTAGAGGCGGGGACTTGAAGTGTTAGCGCACTACAGGTCTTCGCCCTGTCTTTTAGAGCAGCTCTAGAGTTTGATGCAGACAAGCTCAGCAATGCTTTTTGGTGCTGTTTCAGTTCCGCCGGTTGAGTCGGTAGAATGATTAGAAATCATAATAGCATCATTATCTGTCTGCACATCAATTGCATACCCATTAATCCGGTCATCGTATCGAATAACTCCCCCGTGGGCGTGTGATTTGAATGTATCTTCCTTGTACTCTCCAAGCGCTTGATCGGGATTGATACCTCGCTCATCATCCCAGCCTCGGCTAAAAGTACCGCGACAGTCAAACACCGGCATACGTTTATTAGCCGACCAGTCTTCAGCAGAAGATACACCACGCACCGTAGGACTTCCAGAACTATCTTGGATGTGCAGCAAGACGTTGTCAAACTCATGCCAAAACAGCGTAAAAAGTGCCTGAGTATCAGCGTTGGCGCGGTTGGTAGCACCTGAAGCTTCCGATCCAATGGTTAGGCCGTTCGCCTTTATATAACCAACTGGCGCACTTGACCGAAAAAATGAAACTCGTTTTCCAGTTTCATCCACGCTAGATACCCTGATATAGCGTGTATCACCTTGGGATTGAGTCATCACACCGATGTCTGAATGCCATGAAGAAACACCGTCTGACACGACTTTGCGCGTGTCATTGCCGATCAAGACGAATGACGAATCCCCAGCATCAATGACATCGGCACCGATACCCGCGACTGATATCGTTACCGAATTACTAGTTGAGTCAATGCGCCGGAAAGAAATTTGCAATGCCCTGAGAATGCTAGCTGATGGCAGGGAAATGGTTACAGCTCCAGCAGTCCCATCCACCAGGACTAGGCCCGCATCATCAGCAGTAAGTACAGTATGACCAGCAGTGATCGTCCTGACATTACCTCCAGCCATGCGACGTATTGCCTGCAGAAGCTGAGTCTTGACATTACCATCTAGGACAAGTCCTGCGCCTTCAATCGCTCTGGAAATTTCTTCTTGAACTTGATTAAACCACTCAGACTCAAGATTAGTCGGTTGAATGCCATTTGCTAGATTACCATTATTGAATCCATGCTTTCCAGAACCAAATAAGTCAATGGATTTTGTTGAAGTTGAAATGCGTTTCATAATTTTTTCATTATTTTAATACACAAATATAGTCACGTAGGTGATAAAATACACTTTATTGGAGATGTATTTGTCGTGTTTGAAGTGATAACAAACTCATAAACTTGACCTGCTGTAACAGATAATGGATTACCTGAAGACATGTTAACAATGGAAGTATTGTTTCCAGTGATTGTAATGGTACCTAGTAGTGTACGAACAGCAGCCAATATATAATAAACATCAATAACAGTAATAGCTGATACTGCTGTCAAGTTTTGAGCTGATAAAGTAGCCCCATCAACCATGTCTAGATCAGTATAGACCCAACCTTTATTACCTATTGCATGCGGAACTATGGTAACTTGCTTGGGAACATATTCAAAAGCCTTTGGACTTGGTGCAGTATCAGAAAATGTTATTGCGGCGGGTTGTCCTACCCATGATGTATATGTTCCAGCTAAGCTGATACGAAGTGTACGGCCAGATGTTGATCCAGTTCTAGCTATCGAAGTTGCAGTCGATAGCGCCAATGTACTTGCAATAGATCCACCAATAACTAAAGTACCATTTTTAAGCCCGGTTAGGAATTTTGTAGATACTCTGCCTACAGTGTTAGGAATTTTTATGTCAATATATCCTGTACCTCCACCAGTGATCGTTGAAATGTCAATGTATTCTTTTGAAACTATAGCAGCAGAGTTTACATAAACATCTTTTGCAACGATACTCAGCAAATTATCTTGATAAATATGTATATTCTGCTTTGCAGCGGATGCCTGCATTGCAGAGTTTAGAACTACACCAGTAAGTCTGGTATTTGCTCCCGAGACTGAAGCGGAGTATGTAGGGAAATATTGTGAAACCCTATCCGCAACTGTTATATAGATAGGGCCACTTACTTGCTGGATAAACTCAGTATAAGGAATAACAATATCAATATAGTTTGAACCAGCACCAGATAACGTACATTCTGCTACAAGTTTGTAGCGTAGGTTTTCTCTAAAATAAGCAGGGTAAATATCCCAAGGATTAATAGAAAGCAAGGCTGATCTAGCGGAAGCTTCTACTCGCCTACCTTCAGAAGCTGTTGGTTTTGGATTTGTTACCCTTGCTAATCCACGAATTCGAGCTGCGTCAGCTATTCCTGTCGGATGTACAAGGTTAGTCAAGAATGGCAGCCCAGTTACTGCAGGCAAAGTAGTATCACTGTTTCCAAAATATTCTTTCCAAGAATCAATAAGTTTCGTTTTTGAAAACTCATTTTGTACAAGAATATAAGTAGCACGCAGAGATTGATTCCACTTTTCAACCAATGCTTGATCTATCGACAAATCTGCACCAAAAGTCGGATATGCCGTGTAGCTTGGAAATCCAGGGCCGGGCGCAATAAATGGACGAGCCGTCATGGGATTGGGAATTTCCAGCACGATACTATCGCGTGGATACGTAGTCATGATGCTAGTGATGGCCGTGCGCAGCAGTGGCGCAAGATAATTAACAATCGCCTGCAGCGAAAGATTTCCTGTTGCGGCGTACAAAATCAGGTCATTGATTCCGTAGCAAATACGCCATAGCGCACGATCAGCCTTGCCAGCTCGCCATGCCATTGCAGTGGCTAGAGATATTGCACCAGCAGGCTTGTGTCCATAATAATCCCAATTGCTGATTGCAGAAACACCAGTTGTTGGTATAATCGGTAGGGTTTGCAAAGCACCATTAACAAAACCTGATAATGTGTACCCACTTCCTCCAAAATTTACAAATCCAACCAGTTTTTCCCAAGCTTCGCCTAGATTACGCAAAATAGTTATTGCCTCAGACCCTCCGTTATTTCCATTAAATTGCTCAGTCGTTGAATCTCCACAAGCAATGATGATCGTGCCTTCAGGCGTGAAATCCCCAAGTCCGCCAAACTTCATAATGTTAATTTTATTAATAGTATCATCCAACATCGCTTCTGCTTCCAGCTTTACTGCAATTGTTTGATCTTTAACTGTTTCAGTTTCTGCCAGAATTTCAGCTATGGTAGCTGTCACATCGCCATACAGCCGCTTCCAGCGCCGCTCCAGCGCATCGAGTATGACTGATCCATTTACATCGGCTGGACTACTGATGTCGTTGTCGTCGCGCTTATAAAATAGCACGTTTTCGCTGACGATCATACGCACCATCCGCGCCGAACCCTGGTATTCCTGGAGCTGGATCAGCGCCGTCATCGGGCGCATACCGTCTAGGTAGTCCTCTACATTAAGCCCATCATGGGACTTCGACTGAAAAAGATTGAAATCATCCGCATTCGGGACAGTTCCTTGAATAATTGGCAAACCCATTTTTAATCCTTAAAAAACTTGGCTTTCGCCCACGACATAGCTGACCCCGATAAGCGGTACTGCATAAGCAAAAATCACAGTGGTGTGAGCGGGTTTTCGATCACGAATCGGGCATTCAGCCAGCGACGCATCGAACGCAAACAGCGGGCTCATGCAGGTGCTCTGGCTAGTGAATGGACGCACATTGGCAGCAGGGCGCGGAATGTTCACACGCCAAACAAATTGATCGTCCGGGCTGTAAAGTGCATCCGTGCAAGCGCTGCGGCAGGTGAACTGACTGAATTCAGTGATCGTCACGCCGGGCTCGCCATACAGCTCGGCCAGACGGATGTAATAAGCGCGGGACTGGCCGCCTTGCTCTGTGAGCCGCTGGAACGCAATACTTTGGCGCTCAACCGTGCTCAGTGTGTCCAGCGGCAGGCAGGCGTCTGGTAGGCCCAGCAGTCGCTCCCAGTCGGGCAGCATGCCCATGGCCATGCGCGGATCAGCTTGCTCCAGCAGCGTCTCAAATTTGAGCTGGGCGGCAAGGTACATGGCCGCAATGCCATCCATCACCTTCGACAGCACGCTGTCCGGCTCACGCGTGAAGGCCCGGCCCGGCGGCAGCAAGGCCTGCAGCGAAGCCCGCCAGGCCTGCAGCGTCACAGCCACGTAATCACTCCCAGGGTGGGGAACTGGCCAGTTGTGTGGGTCTGGTTGGCTGCAGGCACGACGAGCACATGGTCCGTCTCGCCTGCCGATGTCGAAATAGCCTCGCGCTGGTGGCTGACCAGCATCGTGCCGCCCGGCGTGGCCTCGCGCAGGTACAGCGCCTGCAGCTCGGCTTCGACCGATGCCCTGGTTGTTACCGTATCGGGCGTGAGCTGGATGCTGAAATTCTGCACAGTTGGGATCGGCGCCAGCACATAGGTCGTGGCCGTCACCGGCCGCACCGCATCAATCGCCGCCTGCACCGCCGCCACCTCGCCAGCGTCTGGAATGATGGCGGAATCGTCGTCGCGCACGAAGCGGACCACGACGGTGCCAGCGCCTTGCTCGCCAGGATAGACCCAGGCCCGCGTCACGCCGGGCACCTCAAGCGCCCAGCTCACATAGTCGTAATCGGCTCCGCCCTGGGGCGGCTTGCGAATGCGCGCCAAGATGCGGGCGCGCCAGGCTTCAATGCCTTCAACGTCTGCGCCGCTGGCCAGAGCCGTTTGGGCTGTGGCCACAGAGTTGACGCCAGCAATCGGTGATGTGAGCGTGAGCGCTATGCCGGTGATGGCATTGCCCGCCTGGCCAGCCTCGACAGCCTCGACCTCGATGACGGCAACGCCTGCAGCAACAATGCCATCGGCCGTTGTCGCGTACTGCACAGCGTCTGCACGCTGCAGCACCGTGCCCAGCGGGATTGCCGAGCCATTGACGCCAGCGAATTGCACCGATCCGGTGGCCGCTGCTGCAGGCAGCCGGTTCTTACCCCAGCGCGCACCGTGCAGCGGCAGAAATTCGGCATCAGCCTGGTCCGGCCACCATTGATTGCTCAAATACTCAGCATATTTGTAGAGCGAATTCAGGCCGCCCGCAATCACCCGGTTGATGACGCCGATGGCGCTGTTGCGCAGGCGCGCCAGCACACCGGGCAGGCGGGTCTCGAATTCCGCCGCGCCCTGGTCGATCAGCGTGGGGAGTGTGTCGCGCTCAAATGGCATTTGATTCTCCAGCCAGACGCCAGACCTGGCGGGCATCGTCGAATTCAAAGCGGAAATTGCGGCTCTGGCCGTTGATGGCAAACGCGATCAGCGCTACCAGCCAGCCCATGCGCGGAACGAACACGGCCACCGTGATGGCCGTGGCCAGGCCGTCGTCGATGAGCCATTGCAAGGCCTCTTCGCAATACTGCTTGCAGCGCAGCACCACGCCCGGCAACTGCTTTTCGCGCTCCAGCAGCCACAGGCGCGATCCGGTCTTGTGCTCGTTGTCCGCATAGGCATCAGCCCACCAGCCGCGCCGGTCTTGGCCCGGCTGGACCTCGTAGGGCTCGGCCAGCCGGTCGCACATCAGCGATACCAGAACGGAACTGGCCAGCGTGTCGTCCGTAGCCAGGTCGGAGCCAGATAGCGCCAGGTCAAAAGCTTGCAGCTGGGGGTTGTAGATGAGAGCCAGATCCATGCCCGCCAGTGTCATAAAAGACACCAAAAAGGGCTATTAAAGTGCTTTAGACCGGCGTGTCAGTGACCTGTGTCGTGATGCCCGTCTCTGCGTGCTTGTGCCCGTTGTAGGCAGCACGCAGCGCCTGTAGCGTCCCGCCGCCGCTGTCACAGTTGTCGGTGATGTTGCCCGTCGCATCAATGCCCGACTCGACGCGCAGCTTCGTCAAGTTCACTAGGTTGACCTGATGCCCCGCCCCGTCAATCACGATACCGTTGCGGGTCAGGTAGATCTTGTGGCCCAGTTCGTCATACAGGGCTACTTCGCCAGCCTGCAGGCCCGTCAAGCGGTAGCGCCGGTCATCAACATTGATCACCACCGTGTGCCCGGTGCTGCCGCCCACGGCCAGCGCAATGCCCTCGGCGCCAGGGTGTGGCACGCTGGTCAGTCCATAGTGCTGGAAATGCTCCACGTCATCGGGCACCTGCTCGGCCAGCAGCGTGACCTGCAGCGCCTGTAGCTGGGTGCCATCGTTGACCAGGTTGACCACGGCCCGGCTGACCATGCCGCGCACGCGGGCCATCAGGCGCGCCATCATGGCGCGTCCCGATACCACAACGGCGTGTAGGGCGTGTAGCCATCGCCTTTCCCGGTCTTTTTGTGCTTTTCTTTTTGTGTCTTGTCGTTCAGTTTGGCATTGAGTCGGCTGCGGCCTATGCCCTCGACCAGCTCGAACGCTTCGGGCAGCGCAAACGTCAGGTCAGTGAATTTCCCCTGCTCACCGAGCTGGTAATTGCAGCTCACGATCAGCAGCTCCATATCTACATTCATCCGGGCGCTGGTCACTGGCACCAGCGTGTTGGGCTGCCATAGCGGGCCTTCCTGACCATCCTTGCCCGTGCGCCAGCCCACGACCGTGCAGCCGCCGCGCTTGCCGCGCCCCATACGCACTTTCACTTCCCAAGCGGCCCGGTCAGCCATCGACTTGCTGCTGGTGCCGTGTTCGGCAATCACCACCAGCGGGCGGTAGCGGTTGATTTCCGCGTCTTTTCCAGAGGCCTTCAGGTGCGCGGCGGCGGCGCCGTTTTCATGGTCGTCGCCGGGCACCTGTCCCTTCAATGTGATCTCGCTGTGCCGTTCTTTCCACGAGTGCCGGGAGTTGAACTTCTTCATATTCAGGCCTTCAACCAGTCGCACACCACTGCTCACGGTGCTGGCGCTGGTGATCAAGAGGTTGCCGTCAGGCGTGCTGGTCACCAGCACGGCGCGCAGCTTGCAAGCCCGGTCGATGGCGTCAAAAGCTTTCTCGCCTTCTTCGAGCGCAAAGCGTTTGAAGACCTCGCCGGTGTTTGTGCCTGGCGACACCGCCACCGTGATGCCAAACGGGCGGGCGATGTCGGCCACGATCTGCGCCAGCGTCACGCCGCGCCACTGCCCGGTTTTGAAGATGGCCGAGCAGTCCACTAGGTCGCCTGTTTTGTCGCGGCCCGACACCTTGACAGTCGAGCTGGTGTCGGTGTCGTCGGTGTCGTACTCGTCGATGTAGCCAGAAATCACCAGGTCATTGCCGAGCAGCACCTTGCACGCCAGCCCCTCGCGCAACTGCATCGGCACGTCCACGCCGGGGTAGCGGCTGGTGAGCTGCAGCGTAAATCCGCCCGCGATCTGCTCGATGCCGCGCTGCACTTCCAGCCCTGTCCAGCCGCCGTAGGCTTTTCCGTCGATCAGCAGCGTGCAGTCGTTCAGTTCAAATCCCGTCATTGCACCACCTTGTTTCCGCCTTTACACCTGGTGTAAAGATGCATTTTTTCATCCATCACCGCAGTATCTCCAGAGGACGAACAGGCATAAAGGCCGGGTTCGGCACGCCGTTGCGCGCTGCCAGCTCGTCGGCGCGCCAGGCATTCTGATAGATGCGGTGGGCCAGCACCAGCGCAGGCAGCACGGCTTGCGGCGTGTAACTGGCTCGCTGCAGTAGGAACTCGCTGCGCACCGCCACGTCGCGCACCACCGCCGCCCGCACATTGGTCAGCGCCCTGGCCACGGCCGCAGGCGGGTCATTGACTTCCAGCTCGATGTCGATCTGTGCGACCAAGGCATCGCGTAGCGCCGTGGCCTGGGCGCTTGTGGCCACCACATCGGAAGTGGAAAAAGTCACTGTCTGCACCCGCGTCTGCGCCTGGACGCTGCTCGAAAGCACATCGGCGCTGGTCAAGGCCACGGCCAGCAGCCGTGCCTGATTCGTCAGCGCCAGGCGGCGCTGCAGGTCCGACTGGGCGGCATCGTTGGCTAGGCCGAGCGCCCGAGTCGAACCGGCGCGGGCCGTTCCCAGCGGGCGCGCATTTGCAGAAAATACAGATTGCAGCTCAGCCAGCGCCGACAGTGGCCGCTCCACTTCCTGCACCAGTTGGGCATAGATGCTGCGCAGGCTTTGCACCAGCACCGCTGGTGTGCGGATCAGCGCCGTCAGGCTGCCCGAGAGCAGGCTGGCCTGGCGCACGATGGTAGCAAGGCCCGCCACGCTGGTCACCCGCGTGGCTAGCTGCAGCAGACCGTTGACCTTGGCCGTCATGCCTTTGAGTGCATCAGTGGCCAGCACGCTCATGCCGTCCACCGAAAAAACGTCTGAAAACGCCTTTTCAATTTCCGCATCCGCCGCATTGGTCGTGGACTCCACCTTGGCCACCGTGTCTTGCGCCGCCGCCGGAAAGGTGTTCGACGTGTCTTCGACAAACGTCACCGAGATGCGCGCCATCCCGCCCCGGTCAGGCGTTTCTTTGATGCTCACGTCCCCATCGACGGAGACTTTGCGCAGCCCGTAGCGTGGGTGATTCAGCTCGCCCGAACCCTTACCCTCGAACGCCGCGATCAGCGCGTCGCGCTCGGTACGGTAGCCGTCACCGATGACGTAAGCCTCGACGACAAAGCGGCGCGCCCGGCGGCCCAGATCGTCAACGTAGGGCAAGTCGCGCTGCGGGTATTCGTTGACCACGTTGCGTCTGCCAACGCGCATTTCGGCGTCCACCGTGCGAAAGGGCACGCCACGGAAAGTGCCCGCCACCAGTTTGCGGCCATCGGGCAGCACCAGTTTGCGGCCATCGGGCAGCGTCACCTGGCCCATTTCATCGCGCCAGGTTGCCATCAGAATCCTGCCCCGGTATTGGTCTGCCCCAGATCCGTGCGAAACGGAATCCGTGGGCTGTTGGTTTTGCTCTCGGCCTGCACCGATAGGCCGGGCGCGCCCGTGATGCGCACCACGATTTCGCCCTTCAGGTCTTGCTGCAGCAGCGTGGGCAGCGCCGAGCCCTTGCCGCCTAGGCGCTGCTCCAGCGTCTTGGGTTGATTGGCGCGGTCAGCGTCGCGCTCTGCGCGCAGTGCGTCCTCGGCATTCTTGTTGCCAAAAAACGAGAAGACTTTGGCCTGGGCGCGGCCAATACCATCCGCAAAGGCCGTGCCTTCCAGCAAGTTGTCATAGAGCAGCGTGCCCACGCCATACCCGGCTGCGGCTGCAGTACCCACAAGACCCGCCTTGCCAACCCCGCCCGCCACAGTGCCCGGACTGGGCAGGTACGCACGGTTTTGCGCTAAAAGCGCCAGCGTCGCCAGGCCCGCAGCTCCCGACAGCGCCCCCAGCGCCGTGGTGGCCAGCATGGTGTTTCCCGTCAGCAGCGGATACTGGGTGGCTAGGCTGGAAAATCCCTTGGCAACGTCGCCAATGACCGGCGTCAGCTTGTCCATCGCCGCTTTCTGAGCCATAGCCGCATCTTCTATGGCCTGCTCCATCTTGTGGCCAGCCGTGTCGGAAATCACGTCGTATGAAACCGCCGTCTCCGATTTTCCAGCTGGTAAGTAATACTGGGAACGCGTTTTGTCCAGCACGTCCTTGACGTATTCCTGATTGTTCAGAATGCCCACCAAAGCCAGCAGCGACTGCTGGTTGTGGAAAATCTTGCCTAGCGCCGACCCCTGCACCTGGGCGATCATAGAGTTGGTAATCTCTCGTCGCCCGTCTGTGTCGTTTTTGTCGGTGGCGCGCAGCTTGTCCTGCAGCTTTTGGTAATTTTTATCTTTGGCAAACACCTTTTCGATCATCAGCATCGTGGCCGATACCTTGTCAACGCCTTGACTCTGGTAGTCGAGGTACATGTTGTCGATGTCCTTGGCGCGTTTGTTGCGCACGCCCCTTTTGCCGGGAGTGCCATCGCCCAGCAGCTGATCACCCAGATACCGCTTGAAATGTGTTGTGTTCAACTCGTTGAACAGATCACGCAAGTTGTTTCCGCCTTGGTCCTTGGTGCCTGACGTGATCACGGAGGCCTGATTCCAGGCTACGGTTTTGGCAAACCCCTCTTTGCCCGACAAGCCCAGATTTTTAGCCATCGCCATCTGCTCCGGGAGCCATTTACCCATGTTCTTCAGCTCAAAGCCGCCCGCCTGCCCGCCCTTCATTGCTGCACTCAAGATGGCATCCACCTCTTCGGCCTTGATCCCGAAGGTCTGTGTAGCCCGGATGCCGATCATCGCCAGGTCGTTGGCATCTGTGCCCGATGCCGTGCTGGCTTTTATGATCCCCGGCAGCATCTTGAAGGCATCCTTTCTGGACACCACCCCCGAGGCAATTATGGTGTTCAGGGCTTCGGCGTTTTGATCACGGGTGCCACCGCCATAGCCCCGCGCCCTGTTCAATTCGGCTTCCATTTCCTGTCTGCCGGCGCGCCGTCCGTTCGCATCGCGTTCCGCATAACCCGTGTTGGCCATGTCCGACAAGCGCTGGTCATAGCTCATCGCCTTCTGCGCCGGTCCCGACAGGGCGTAACCGGCGGCGCCGATGCCCACAGCGCCAGCCGCCCCCACCGTGAAGCCGCGCATCGCCCGCTGCCGCCCACTGAGCCGCCCCATCTCGTTGCCCAGGCGCTCGACCTCGCCGCGCAGCGCGGCGGCGGCGCGGCGCTGCTCGTTCAGGCTCATCGTCCCAGCGCGGGCCATCCGGTTGTAGGCCGCCTGTGTGCGCGAAATCTCCCGCTGGACTTCATGCTCAGAGCGCACGCCTAGTAGCGAGCGCGCCCGCGCCATCCGATTGAACTCCTGAGTCGTCCCATTGCCAAGCTGCCGGGTCTGCGCCAGCGCATCCCTAGCCGCCCGAATCAGGCCTGCAGCCGAGCCAATAATCCTCACGCCGACGGTGTACATGCTCATGATCAGGGCTTCTCAGGTTCTCGTGTCAACAATTCGATGTGGGCGTTGAATTCGGCCACCGGCAGGGCCAGTATTTCCGCCCGGCTCCAGTGCAGCTCCCGCGCAATCAGGGCGACCTGCATGCGCAGCAGCCCGGCGCGGGCGGCTAGGCTTCCCCCAACGCTTCAGCTTCCTGCATCGCATCGCGCACCACAAACCAGGAGCGCGAGCCCATGCCGCTGAACTGGCCCGGCGCAAACGGGCCGGTGTAGGTGCCAGCGCGCACCATCGTGCGACAGGCCAGCGCCACGTTAAAAGCGTTCGGCCCCATTGCCGGATTGGCTTCTTTCTCGGCCTCGACCAGGTCGCGCACCGTGGGCTCACGCATTTCGATGTCGGCGGCATCCTGACCGCCCACGCGCCAGGGCTTGGGCAATTGCTTGGTGATGGTTCCAGATTCGTTCATGGTTTTTTCCAGGGTTTAAAGGCTGTTTTTTGAAGCACCTGCTTCAGTGGGAAAAGCCGCCCGTGGGCGGCTTGGGTCATGAGCGTGGCGCGGTCAGCCTTCCAGGCACTCGACGGCGCCAAACTCCAACGTCACCTCGCCCTTTTCCAGCTTGGGCGGCTTGGCGCACCAGGCACCGGTCAGCGTGTACACCCGGCCCGTGTCGGTTTCAAACACCAGCGTGCCATTCTTAAAGGCTTGCAGGTCTTTGAGCTTGATTTCATCCGTCAAGCTGACCTTGCAGTCCACCTTGGGCGCGGTTTCCTTTTCCATGAAGCCGTCCACGCCGCTGTCGCTTACCACCGCTTCGCGCTCGATGCCGCCTGTTTCCAGGCTGGCGCCTTCTTTGCTGCGCAGCCGCTTGCCACTGATCGAAATAAAAACTCTTCCCGCTACTTGTGCCATTTGGACTCCTAAAGAATGAATTGAACCGACGCGGCAAACACGCGGAACTGGTTGACCACATTCGGCGGCAGCACGGCGTTGACCCGGTTTCGGTCGGCATCGCTGCGCACCACCAACAACTGGTCCTTGAACTGGTCAAACCCTTCGAGGAGGCCAGCCAGCTCCAGCTGGCGCGCCACGTCGAGCAGCTCGCCGCGAATCACGTTCGGCGTGGCCACGGCCTGGCCCGGCGCAAAGCTGGTGCCGTTGTCGGCCAGCTTGTGGCGCGGAAAGCGCAGGGCAATGCGCGCCCGGAACGCAAAGCGGATGTAGTCCACCGTCCACTTCGTCTCCAGGTCCAGGTAGCTCACATCGTCGATGCCGTAGGCGTTGACCTGGTACGTGGTCACCACGCGCTCAATCAGCACATTGCCGCCCTGATCGACCAAGAAGGTGCTGATGCCATCGCGCAGCAGCAGGTCGCGCTCGGGCCGCGTGTAGCGATCCGCCTCGGCGGGTGGCAGGATGCCGGGCAGCGCCAGCGTCTGGAATGGCCGGGCCGGGTCGATGGCGCCGCTCAGCTCGCACACTGCGGCCAGCACGGCCACATAGTGGTAGGTGGGCGAGGGCGCGCTCTTGAGGCCCAGCACCGTGCTGTGCGGGCTGTTGCGCGCCGAGCCGTAAGTTGTCAGCGCCGAATGCGTGCCCTTCAGGCCGCAGAAAAGGTGCCCGGTGCGCATGTCCATGCCGCCCCAGCGCGCAGCCAGCTCGGTTTCAATTTTGGTCACATTGCTGGCATCGTTGTACGGCGTCACGATGGTGTAGTACGCCTCCAGGCTGATCGCGGCCAGCGCCGCCGCCACGTCAGGGTTTCCGGCGCCCGCCGTGGCGTCTGCAATCGTGACGGCCACGCCGTCCGGCACGCGGTCGTCTGGGTAGTAGTTGAGCCGGGCGTCGATGTCGCTGCTGAAGGCGCCTTTGTGGCGCGCCGTCAGCGTCACCACGCCTGCCACCGCTGCAGCGGTCATCGGGCCATCGGCCCAGGCGTTGATGGTGGCGGCAATGGCGGCGCCGATCACGGTGGCCGTGTCGCCCGAAGTCACGCCAACGCTCAGCTTGTGCGCGTTGATGTACAGCGCCAGCGTGCCCGAAGCCGTGGCCGGGCCGGTGACGGTGACGGTCTTGGTGTGCGCCGTGCCGCCCGCATCGTCGGCCAGGCCCATTGCCCAGATGTCGCTGGTCGTGTTGGCGGCGCGCGCCAGCACCAGCATTTCATGCAACACCGAGCCGCGCCCGAACAGCGTGGCCGCTTCGGCAGGGCTGTTGATGCGGTGCAAGGTAGCTGCTGCAGCCGTGCCGGTGACAAGCTTGTTGCCGACAAACAGCATACGCCGGTTCATGGACAGCAGGCCCGTGACGGCTTTGGTATTGTCAATTTCGAGGTATTGACCCGGCGTGCGAACGTCGATAGGGATTGTCGAAAACGTGATGTTGTCAGGCATAAATGCTCCTTAAATACTGGGTTTGCTTGCCTTGGCGACTTGCGGCGCGGCAGCGTCTGCCGGGCGGGCGGCTTCGACTACGTCGCCATCGGCCTTGCGGCGCAGCCAGTAGCTGTCGGCGTTGACCTCTTCGCCCTCGGCGGCCAGATAGCCGTTGACCGGCTTACGCACCTTCAGTTCGGGCTTTGCGGGTTTGATAAAAATGCGGTCCATCAGGGAGTTGCTCCAGGTAATTGCACGTCCAGGTCGGCATCGGGGCGGCTGTTTGTGTAAATCGGGGGTTCGGCCAGCCAGCTGGCGTACTCCAGCGCGCCCGCATTGGGCGGCAAATCAATGTCGGCGTGGAAGCGGGTGAAGTCCCCCACCTCACTGTCAGCGCCGCCACCGGCGCCAGCGCCAGCGCCAGGAAGCTGCGCGATCTGGGCCGCGCCGTAGTCGTAATCCAGCTCGACGGGCGTGCTCTCCAGCGTGATTTCAACGGCAGCAATGCCAGCGGCGTCAAAAAGCTCGTCATCCATCATCTCGCCGCCGGTCACCGACCAGCCGCAGTCGCCAATGCGCTGGCCGTGCAGCGCCCGGATGGCCAGCGTCACCAAGTGATCGCAGCCGATGTCGATGCCGTCGCCCTTACGAGCCTGTTCCTGTCCAGCCACATTGCGCACGACACCGGCGACGGTGAAGATCATCGTGGCCTGGCTGTCCCTGACCGTAAAACGGCCAGGCACTATATAGAGAGCAGGCGCATCAGCGTAATAGCGCTGCAGCAGCTCTTTCTCGGGCACCTTGGGCAGGGTGCCCACAGTGCGCACCAGGAGCGCAATGTCGCGGTGGCCCTTCAGCCGGGCAATCAGGGCGTCTTCAGCGTGTCCGAGCATTACGGAGTTCCTCCCTGGTTGCGGGCGGACAGGTCAACCGCCGCCTCGGCGAGCCTGAGGATTTCGCGGCCATCCTCGGCATTGACGCCCAGGAAGGGACGCGCTGGCATGGTGATCGCGTGCGCGCCCACGGTGTAGCGGCGCTCGACCGCCTGCTTGTGCGACTTCCTGGCGAACACCGACAGGTTGGCATGGTCTTTTTGCCGCAGCAGCGCGCCGCCCTTGCCGGTGCGCAAGCGCAACGTCGAGGAAAACGCCAGCTTGTTGATCTTGCCGCCGAACTGGTGGATGGCGCCATAGACCTTGTTCGTGCCCCACTCAGCGCCCCGGTTGCTGGCGTGGTAGCTGATACTTCCCAGCAGGTGGCCCTTGAGCCGCAAAGTCTGCCCGCCCGTTTTCAGTGCGCGCTTGCTGGGTTTCCAGCGCTGGCCGTCCGGGCCAACTTGCCGGGCAAAGCGCAGCCGGGTGCTGCTCTCGCCATACTGGCCAATGGCATCCCAGATCGGGCTGGGGCGCTGGCCCAGCGCGTGCATGCGCAACAAGGCCTTTGCCAGCGGGTCAATGCCATCGACCCGCGTCTCAATCATCACGCCGCTCACAGAAAGCTCCGGCTGTTTTCGCGCTTCCAGACCGGGGCGCTGGTCACCAGCTCAGCCCCGGCGCTGCTGACCGGCTGCACGCCGCTGGCCGCGTCGGCGCCCAGGCTGACGGTGCCCCTTGACACCTCGCCCAGCCACTTCACATTGGCGGCGTGCCGGTCCTTGATCGGCTCAGTCACCTGGTCGTCATACAAATAGAAGCGGGCCAGCTCGCAGGCCACCCGCTGCAGCACGGCAGGCACCGGCGCCAGCGGCAGGGTGTAGCGGGCGCTGATATAGCCGTTGATCGTGTCATCGGCGTCTTGCAAAGCGCGCTGCAGCACCACCAGCGCCGTCTGGGCGCGCCCGGCTGACTCAAGCGGGTAAGCGGCCAGGCTGGCGCCAGCGGCTGCATCCTGCATGAGCTGGGCCGTGACGAGGCGCGGCACGCCCCGGTCGATGCGCTGGGCAATTTCCGAGGCGCCGAAGCGGGTCAGCATGTCGGTGGCGGTGGCGTAGGTCATGGTGTTTCAGGCCCGCTTCAGGTCTTGTCGCCGTCTTTTTCCGGCTTGCCTGCTTCTTTTTCCGGCTTGATGTCCACCAGCTGGCAGACCAAGTTGGCGTCCGCCTTGATGGACTCGGCCTGCTCTTTCGTCAGCTCGCTCAGCGGGATGATGCTGGCCTCGCCGCTGAAGGCAAAGCCGCCCCGGCGAAAGCTGGGCGGGCGCGATGTCACTTTCAGGCCCTTGTCGGCCGGGCCTGCGGCCAGTTCTTTTTTAACGGTTGCCATTGGGTAGTTCTCCAGAAGTTGATCAGTGGGGTGGCGCTCAAGGCAACCAGGGGCAGGTCACCACCGTTGCGCTGTTGCGATAGATGTTGTCGGCGCCGTTGGCCAGACGCTCGGCTGTGACAACTTTCAGAGCTGCTTTTTCATTGGTTGGGCCAACAAGCAACAGGTTTGGAATGATGCCCAGCGGCTTGCCAGCATCGGATTTGAAGCTCATCATGGCTTGGCGGGCAGCGCTATAGCCATCCTCGTCCAAAGACGCCTTGCTGCAATAGGCTTGCTGCCACAGGCTAAAGCCGACGTTGAGCCGGCCATCGACACCAAAGACGAACTCGTTCTTGTTGAACACGTTTTCATCGGTCAAGCCAGTCTTGGACACGAACGCATAGTCGCGACGCGTCTGCAGGATGAACGGCTTGAGCACCTTACTGGTGTCCAGCAGATACCAAGGGTTGTTGCCACCGGCGCTGGTGTAGTTGCTGACGCTGACTTCCGAGCCCTGGAGGCCGACCGCGTGATCCGTGTCAAAGAAATACTGGCCGTCGTAGCAGGGCGTCGAGATGCCGCTCGCGATCAGGGCGAACAGCAGCTCGTCTGGGTGCGACTTGGCATCCTGGCCCATCTGGGCCACCAGGGGTGTGTAAACGCCGAACTGGTCGTCTTCCAAAGCCTCGCGAGGCACCACGACCGTGCCCTCGAAGGTCTTGTTCTTGATCGTGTAGCCGTGCGTCTTGAGATTTTGGTAAACGCGCTCGCCAATCCACTCGCGCAGCTTGGTGTTGGCGCCCAGCCAGGCGTACACCTCTTCAGAGGTCGTCGATGGCACCTTCATGGCGAGCTTGTCCCACATTGGGGCCACGGCGCCAAAAGCGTTTTTGAAAGAGGCGTTGAAGCCCTGTTTCAGCAACAGCAGGTTGCTTGGATTGATGATCATGATTTTTCCAGGATTGAGAAGGGGTTAGACGAATTCGATCCAGACGCCAGTGGCGTCAACGTCGCGCACCTTTCCCGCCACGCTGCGGGTGCCAGTGCCGTCAGTCTTGGCGACGGTCTGGTTGTCCACGATGTAGCAACTGGCGCTGATGTCGGCGATCGTGAGCAGGTCGCCCGCCGCGCTGTTGAAAAAGTGAAACCAGCCGTCGCGCCGCACAGTGACCTTGATGTCACCGCTGGCGCCAGCGGTGTTGTCAGCGGTTTCTTGCGCCATGCCCACGGCTTTGAGAGTCGTAGCCACGGCGCCTCCCTGGGCGTAACCGGCGGCGGTCAGCACCACCAGCGTGCCAGCCAACACCTTGGTCGAGGCCAGCACGGGGTAAGCCGCCATGCTGCCGAGGCGGCGCTGGGTGTCGCGTTCTGTTGTGATTGCGGTCATCGTGTTGACTCCTTACGCGCCAGCGCGGAACTGTTCGAGGGTCATGCCCATCACCTTGCACATGGCCACTTCTTGTTCAGTGGCGGCTGCTGGATCTGTCGAGAGAGGCTTTTTGCCATCGGTCTGGCTTTGGCCGGTCAGCGCCGGGTTGCCGGGGGTCTTGTCGATCAGTGCTTTGAGCTGGGCAATGTTTTGGCGGCCCACGTCGCGCCAGACGCTTTCGACCACAGCAGAGCATTTGCCTTGGGCGCGAGCATCGGTGAGCAGCCTGTCGATTTCGCCCTCGCCGTGGCTGGCCGTGAGCTGGGCGACCTGGGTGCTCAGCTCGGTGAACTTGTCCAGCGCGACCCATTTGCTCGGGTCAGGGTTGCCCGCGCTTTTGAGCGTGGCGTTTTCTTTACACATCGCCGTGGCGTTGGCTTTGAGCGCCTCCACGGCGGCGACGGCTTGCTCGGCAGTCGTCGCGTCGGTTTCGGGCAGTCCGAGCGCTGCCAGCAGCGCCTTCAAAACTGGATTCATTGGTAATTTCTCCGGGGGGTTATCGACCTGAAGGCGGGCCGGGTCGGTGTCGGCCATAGAAAAGCGTGCGGTGAGGGCGGCGAGCTGGACGGCATCCATGCCGTGCAGGCCGGGGTTGTTCGTCAGGGCCGCGCACAGCAACTTGAGGACGACGCCCGTTTTCTCGTCAAAATCGAACACGGCGCTGATGTATTTGTATTCTTCAGCTTCGATGTACTGCCTGGCGCGCGCCGTCCAGCGCACGTCGATGGCCCACAGCCCATTTCCGGGGCGGAACTCCAGTGTCTTGAACCATCCAGCGGCGGGGGCGGGCTGGCCATTGGTATCCGCAAGCTGAGTCTGGTGTTCGTAGTCAATGACGAATTCGTTGATGCGCTGGTTTGCCAGCGCCACCACGACGGGTGCGTTGGACTCGGTCAGCTTCCAGGTGCCCCACGGGGTAGGCCGCCCGTCGATGGGGCTGAATTCGCCAGCGGGCAGCAGCTGGACTTCAGCGCCCGCGCCTGCGCCGACCTGGAATGTCAGCGCGGCGATATTGGACTTGCGGGGTTTTGCTTTGATCGTCATGAGGCGCCAATGCTCCCGCAACGGCGCCCATGAGACTACTAAAGTCTTTTGGGCCGATAGCCGAATTAACAAATTGACGAATTGCGCAATTTGTCAATTTGCATTCGTCAATTGACGTTTATTTCTCTGACTTGAATGCGTCGGTCTTGTCCTGGAGCATCTGTTCCAGGTGCGCCCGGCGCCCGCCCGGCGGGTAGTGAAAGGCCGGATCCACGCCGGTCGGCACCTGCATGATCTCGCCGGTGCGCTTGTTGACCATTTCGCGCATCACCTCGGGCGGCGCGGTGCCCACCTTCAGGCCCTCACGCTCAAGCATGGGGGCCGTGTGCTGGATGACCGTGCATTTGCACTTCCATTCCTTGATCGGATAGTGCGTTTGCCAGAACGGATGATCGGCGGGCAGCACCAGCCCGGCATAGGCCAGGTGCGTGTGGCGCGGGTTCATTGAGGCGCTGCGCACATATTCTAAAAATGGGAACAGCGCCTGGTTGCGCTGGATACGCTCCCACTGGCCCTCGCTGTAAGCCGTGGCCAGGTTGGTGTCATAAATGGTTTCCAGCCGCCTTGGGCTGCCCAACTGCACCAGCTTGGTTTCGCCGGTGAGCGGATCGGCCATTTCCTTCTTGCCCCACCAGCCGCGCTTGACCAGGCGCGGCATCAGCGCCTTTTGAAATGTGGCCAGCGTGGTGCCATCGGCAATGGCCGCATCGACAAAGGACCGGATCTCGGTCAGCAGGTCCAGCTGCATGGCTTTTGCGACCGTCCAAGCCGCCTGATGCTCCTGCTGCCAGACATCGCGGTAGTCGAAGCTGATGCGAAAGCCTTTCTGGCGGAAAAAGTTGATGGCTTCTTCCGGGTTGACGGCTTTCAGCAAAGGCTTCAAATCAAACTTTTTAGCCATTTAATGCAGCGATCCCTCAATCCGGCCGCAGGTGCAGCTGAGCTTGCGGATCAACTCGCAAGCCAAGGCATTTAAGACCCGTTTAGCCGCCTCGCACGGAAAAATCCTAGGGGTCTGTAGCCCCGTCCCAGAAAAACGCCTTAAAACGCCCCTTATTTTGAGCATCATCACGCGCCTGGCTTCTTGACCTGGTTGAGCTGGCCCCACGCCCTCGCCGCAAACTGGCCACGCGCCAGCATTTCGACCAACTTTACCGGGTCAACCTGGCTCAACGCGCCCTCCAGCAAATCGCGGAACTCCTGCAAACTGCTGGCGCTGTCCAGCGCAGTCTGGATGGGCTTGAGGGTCTCTCCCAGCACTTCTTGCCAGTCGCCCTGCATTTCGGCGCTCAGGTCGTCCAGCTCGTCGCCTTCACCGGCACCGGCAACCGGCGCCAGCGGTGGTTGGGCCTTGAGTCTGGCGCTGGGCGGCGCGCCCGTATTGACCGCCGGGCGGTCTTCGGGCGGCACCGTCATTTCTGGGCGAGCCAGCTGCAGTACCTCGTCGCCCGCATCGGCCATCGGGATTTTGAGCTTTTCGTGTGCCCATGCGCGCTTGATGCGCATGCCCATGCCCACAAACTTGGGCATGGCCTCGCTGTAGAGCTTGATGTCCTCCGGCTCCTGGGTGTCAAACACAAGGCGCGGGCAGCGGCGAGGATCAGCCAGCCCCTTGTTCAGCGCCAAAATCGGGTAAATCAACTGGCGGGTCAGCGTGGCGGCCAGTTGCTTGGCATCGGCATCGCGCAGGTCTTTGCGCACTTCGTTGTGGACATTGCCCAGCGCCTGGCTGCCGTGTGTGCCTTCGCCGCTGGTCAGCGTGCCGCCCAAGATGGCCTTGGACATCGTGCGCTCCATCAGGCTGATCATGGCGTCGAACGTCTTGTGGTCGCCTTGGGCGGCGGTCTTGAAGTCGATCATCATGCCCTGCGGGATGATGGCCGCTGCATCGTGTCCAATGCCCACTACGGCGCGCAGCAGCGTGGCCTTGTCCTCTTTGGTGGCGCTGGCGTTGTACGTGCCCAAGCGCAGCGGCAGGCCGTAGATTTCCAGAAACTCGGCCAGGTCGCGCACCGCGTAGTTCTTGAACAAAAACGGCCAAGTCAGCACCCGGAACAGGCCAGAGCGCGACACATAGCCGCTGCGCGCCCGGTGCTGGTGCATCAGCCAGCCAAACTCCCACAGCCGCTCGCCGTCGGCGGTGTTGTCGCGCAGGCGCAGCTCGTTGCGGCTGATGTCAGGGTTTAAAGCTGTCTTGAACCAGCCTTGAGGCCGGTGCTTGATCTTGACCGGAACATCCCAGCCATCCACCCGGCCCCAGCTCATTTCCAGCGGCGCAAAGCCGTGGCCAATGCCGTCCGTCATATCAAACAGCACGTCGCCAAAGTCCTCCATCGCCTCCAGCGTCTCGCAGACAAACTCGGCGTCGGCCTTTTCTGCCGCTGTCGCGTTCTTCGGCGGCACGATGGCCCAGTCGAGCTGCTGCACTGCCATGCGGCGTTTTTGCAGCTCGCTGAACAGGTGGCCGTCCTTTTCCTCCATGTCGGCAAACAGCTCGTGCTGGGCCGTCAGGTCGCCCTGTTCGGCGCTTTGCAGGATGTTGGCCAGGCGCGGCGGCGTCAAGCCCCGGCTGGGGTGGTTGTCGAATTCGTGGCGCAGCTGCGCCAGGCGCGCCGTCTGCGGTTCTTCCAGGCGGGCGCTTTCAATCGGATTGCCGAATTGGTCAAGGATGGCCATGCAGGTCTTTCTTATTAGATGGGCGGCTTACCAGGCACCGCGCTGGGAGCTGCCCAGATCGCGGTCGAGGTCGCTGTCGCGGTCATTGGCGGGCGCATCCCAGCGGCTGTGGCTCGGTGGCGCGCCTTCATAGGCATAGTCACCGAGTCCGGCCAGCGTGCGGCTAGCAAACCAGGCCAGCGACCCGGCAATGAAGGTGTCGCCGTGGCGCTTTTTCTTTTGCGCGTCCTGGGTGCGCAGCTCTGGAATCTGCGGGATGCCTTTGATGACTCTAGGCACCCGGTGGTCGGCCAGCACGTCGGCGTCCATCGGCAGCTCGATGAGCCGGTCTTCAAACGCGGCTTTGTAGGGCGGCAGATGCTCAAGATACCAGGGCTGCGTGGCCATGACGCACAGGATGCGTGTGGGGCCGTATTTTTGGGCCGTCTCTTCGGCCATTTGCGAGCCTAGGCCGCGCCCGTCCAGCCCGGCACCGACAAAGCGCGGCAGCCGGTCGAGGATGTACCAGAGCAACTGCAGTTGCTGGCGAAACGGCATGCCGCGTAGCTCCACCACGAACGGGCAGTACCGGCTCAGGTTCTGGCGCTGCAGCAGCGGGAAAAAGGCGCTCAGGTCACCCGTGCGCGCAAAGTCGCCGCCCAGGAAGCTGGTTTCATGCTTGGGCAAGGCGTCCAGCAGCGGCTTGAGGTTGTCCTCGCACCAGCCCAGAATCGTCGAGATTCGGCGCTCTTCAGGCTCAAAAGTGAAAGCTGGGGCGCGTTGGTCGCGCAGCACCGGCCAGCCTTGGCGCATCTGGCCCTCGACCAGCTCACGGGTCAGGAAGGCGCCGCTGCCGTGCTTGGGCACGCAGTCCAGCTCTTCCTCGGCGTCATCGCCATAGTTGGCCCGGATTTTGGCCTCCCAGGCGGCTTGCCCCTCGGCGCTCCAGGCTTCGCCCGTGCGCAGGCAGATGCGCTCGTACAGACCCTCGGCCAGCGCCTCGCCAAAAGTGAACCGGTGGACGCTGTACGGAAAGCGCTCGGCCCGCGTGTCTTTGATCAACTGGTTGAACGGGTTGTCGTCGCCGTCGTGGGTGCTGATGATGCGCAGGTCGCCGCCCCAGATCAACAGGGCCATCGCCGCTTTCAGAATCTCGCCCTGAGCCTCGTGGAAGGCGGCCTCGTCCAGAATCACCCGGCCCTGTTTGCCGCGCAAGTTGCGCGGCTTGGAGCTGAGCGCGGTGATGCGGTTGCCGCTGGCAAACTTGATGCTGAAAGCAAAGACCGATTTCTTCTCTTCGCCCTCCAGCCAGACCTCCTCAGACACCTTGATGGCCTCGGCCACGCTGTTGAAGTGCTCGGCCCACTGGGCGCAGTCGAGAATGAACTCGATGGCCATATCCTTCACATAACCGATATACCAAACATCCTGCCCGCTCTTCGCCGCCGCGCACAGCACCGAGTCGCAGGCCTCGGCCCAGCTCAGGCCGATACGGCGCGACTTCTCCACGACCTTGACCTGCGCCTTGTCGGCCAGCCAGCGCTGCTGGTAGGGCAACAAGACGGCGGGCACACGCGACTCGAACTTGTAGTCGGCCTGCACGCCCAGCGCCCGCATTTCAGGCGTGATGAGGCTGGCGCCGCTCATGCCTTCTTGGCCTCGGGAATTCCCAGAATCTTGGTGCGGATCAGTTCGACGGCCTCATCGCTCAAGCCGGCCTTTTTCGCGGTCTTGGCCACATCGGTGGCGACCTTGGCCGCTTCGGCAGCAATCAGCTTGCGCAGGTTGATCGCCTTGTCCACCGCCAGTTTGTCGGCGCTGGCCAAGTCCTTGATCGCCTTGCCCAAAAACATCAGGTCTTCCGGGCTGGCCGTGTCCAAGTCTCCAATGCTCTTCCAGGCCACCACCCGCAGCATCTCCAGCAGCATGCGGCCCACGTCGCCCTCGGGTTCTTTGCCCAGCTTGTCAACCCACACGGCGGCCACTTGAGTGGCTTGGCGAAAATCTTCTAGGCGCTCACGGGCATTCTTGACGTAGCGCCCCACCGATGAGCGCGACGCTTCGCCGCCCAGCGCCTCGACGAGCCGGACGATTTCATTGATCGTTGCGCGGCCCTCGCGCACCGCCGCGTCCACTGCTTCCTTGATCTTCGGGTCCAGCTTGGTGACGTTGCTCGGGCGCGAGGGCGTGCGCTTGAAGGTGCTTTTATCGGCCATAAAACGCGCTCAGGGCATCGGCTTTTTGACGCCCGGAACGCTGGCGCGCCCGGCGGCCACGTCCGCGCCACGGGTGGTCAGCGTAGCCAGCGTCACTTCGCCCACGGCGCGGGCCGTCACCAGCGCCTGCTCGGCCAGCCAGGCAATGTCGGTACGCACCTGGTCAATGCTGGCGTTGTGGCCGTAAATCTGGCCGATGGCGTCGCGCAGCAAAAACACGCTGGCGCTGTAGCCGGGCGTCTGCGCCAGCACCAGCAGCACCGACAGGCGGCGGTCTTCGGTCAGGTGGGCGAGAAAGTCGGTGGTCATGGTCATTTGGCCTTCAGCAAAAAATCTTCAATCCGGTTCAGCGACTGGCGGATGGTGTGCCACTCGCGCTGAGTGGCTTCCTGGTTGGCTTTGATGGCTTTCATGTCGCCCTGCAGCTCGCTGATTTCGTCTTGGCTGGGCATGTATTTCAGGGTTTGCTCAATGCCCACCACCTTGGTGTTCAGGTCGGTCATCTTCAGGCTGTAGGCGGCGATGCGCTGGCTCAGCGCCTCCTCGACGGCCTTGATGTGCTGCGCGTTGTCCTTGTCGCGGGTGGCAAACCAGGTGTATCCAAAAACGGCCACCGTGCCCAGCGCGTTCAGCACCCCGAGCCAGAACCGGCCCGCTTCGTAATCAATATTCATTCGTTGGCTCCCTCGTTGCGAGCGGCGAGCGTGCCGATCACGTTGTCTTTCTCACGGGAGCCACGGCTCGACCCAAATTCAAACTGGTGTGCATCGCGCAGGCACAGCCCGAAAATGCTGGCGACAGTGGACAGCAGGCCCACCACCTCGCCCGGAATGTCCTTGCGGAAAAACGTCAGCACGACCAGGCAGGAAACCAGGCCGATCACGTCACCCAGCACCATCAGATCAGCCCGCGTGTTGGTGCGCCCAGCCTTGATGAATTCCACGTCGCGTGTGCGGGCTCCCTGCCGGTCAGCCAGGTAGGCCAGCTCCAGATCCTTGTCAGCGCCCAGCACTGCCAGGTTGAACTGCTGCGCCAGCTCGGCATTAGCCTGAAGCGCCTGCAGCGCTTCTTGCGGCGTTTTCACACCAGCAACATTTTGGGCGATGGCCACCACCTTTTGAGCGGTATCCAGCGAGCCTTGACCGGCGCCAAAAAACCGCATGATGGACGGCGCGAACTGGCCCAAAGCGAGGGCGATTGAAATGGGGTCCATGAGTGATCCTTTAGCGGTGTGCCTGGCGAGTGGTGGGGGTGGAAAGGCGGGTCATACGATGCCCTGGAGGTAGCGCGTGGGCTGGCAGCTTAAAAACACCGCCGTCAGCACATGGCGCCGCGCCGGTGCGGCCGGGGCGGCCAGGTGGACCCAGCTGCCCTCGAAGATGAGCTGGTCAAACGGCAGGGGGGAGTCGGCAATGGCCTGCGCCACCTGGCGCGGCGTGCCGTAGCCGGGGCAAATGAAGTCAGCGGCCAGGCCCTGCATGTGGGCCGAGCGCAAAGAGCCGCCCGCCAGGTTGTTGACCGCCGGGCTGCGAAAGCCCGAGCTGATGAAGAGGGGCGCGCTGCCCAGCAGCGTGCGCACCTGCTCCAGCAGCAGCGCCAGGCGCTTGAGGTTGTCCAGCTGCGCGGGCAGCGGCTCATTGCGCAGGCCAGCGCGGGCGGCGGCCTGTGAGCTGGTGAACTCGGAGAGCTGGAAGTGCGGGCTGAGCGGGATGTCGGGCGTCATGCACGCACTTTGCCGCGTGCGCGCTGCCTTGGCTATTAAAACAGTTTAGGGTGAAACCTAGGAAACCGACAGAATGATCACGTCCCTAATCATGGTGCAGGCAATTTCTTTGTCCTGCACTTTTTCCTTGAAGGTAGTGCCTTCTTTTTTCATGGCGCTAGCGCACAGCTTCATTGTCAAGTCTGGAACGCCTACCTGTAGGGGGTTTTCAAAGGCTGCCATCGTTGTGAGGGTCATTGAAGTTATAGAGTCTATCCCCTGCGTTGTATCGCCCCTAAGGTCTCTTAAAAGAGTCACGTTTGAAAGCTTTGTCCTGTCTGCTCCGTAGGCGATAAAGACTGAAGTTAGAGCATCCACACTCATCCGAATACTCAGACCTTTTGCCTCTTTCATGACCTTGCCCTCTTTGAGCTGTAGGCGCATTCGCGTATGCAGCTCCTTTGCAAGCTTATTGAATCTTTCAGCATAGACCACTGAAGAAATCCCCAGGCCTGCTGTGAACGAGCTGGGTTCTTGAACTAATTCCCGAGTTGGCCGTTCAAGGCCGGCATCTACAGGAGGCGGCGGTGCCGGGCTATTTGCGCTGGCCTGCTGTGAGGCAGCCATGATGTTCTCGCTCTTGTTGTCGTCGAGCTTTAAACCCACAAAAAAGACCAATGCAACACCTCCCGGAACCAGCGCCCAAGCAATGCTGCGCTGATATTTGGACGCCCATCCAGAGCGAGAGCCGCCCACCATCAGCCCTGAAAGCAAGGCTACATAAAGCCCAATGACTAGGTAGCCACCTCCAGTCATGCTGGGTTCCTTTCTGCGGACAGCCTCGAAGCCAGATTCATCACCATTGCCAGATCGTCGTCACTGCACCTGTCCAGCATGACTTCCAAATCTTTGTATTTGTTCTTGCGGGTTTTCTGCCGCGCTGGGGTGAGCTTGTAGGCATCCAGCATCTTTTGGCTGATTGGCCCATCGCCAGCGGGCTCCAGTTTGCTGACAACTTCCGCCGTGCGGGCCAGCACATCGCGCTCCCACTCTGACACGCGCTCGCCCGTGAGGACGTAAGTCACGTCCGCGCCGATTGCAGCCAAAGCAGCCAAGTAGGTGGCGTCCGGCGACCTTTCACCTGATTCGTAGTTCCGTTGTGATCTCACAACGATTCCGCATCGTTCAGCCATCGCCTGCTGGCTAAGACCAAGCGCCTCTCGCGCTTCACGTAAGCGATCAGAAATTTTAGGCACAAACATTCCTATTCTTGTTGACAAGAGGCACAAACGTGCCTCATAATTAGACCGGCACACAAACTAAACCTAACCCATCCAAATTATGAAGCCATTCACTTCCGAACAGATCGCCGCCGTACGCACTCGTTTTACCGAGCGCGGTGAAACGGTGCAGGACTTCTGCAAAAAGCATGACCTGTCCTATCACGTAGTCATGGACATTTTTCATGGCCGCTCCGCAGCAAGCCGTGGCGAAGGCCACCGCGCCGCTGTGCTGCTCGGGCTCAAGCGCGAGCCCGCCAGTCCAGCTTTTGATAGCTCAACCCCTGTTTCCCAACCCAAAGCCTGAAAGAGTTATTTCATGTCATCGCCCAAACCAATCCAACTCACCTTTGGTGATGTCCAGTTCCATGTTCTTCAACGTGACGGCGAGCCGTGGCTCAGGGCAGGGCAAATTGCCCAAGCCTTGGGGTATTCAGATCAGCGCGATTTGCTCAAGCTCTACCGGCGTCGAGCAGACGAATTTACCGACAAGATGACTGCGGTGGCTACCTTGCCCGACCTGCGGGGGGGATTAGTCCCCTCAGGTCAAATGAGAGAGGTTCGCATCTTCAGCTTGCGTGGTGCTCACTTGCTGGCAATGCACAGCAACACCACATGGGCCAAGGTCTTTCGCATTTGGGCACTCGACGTTCTGGACGGAAAGGCTGCACCGGCAGTCAAAGCCGTAGCCCAGCCCGACCTGTTCGCCCAGCCCGCCCCTGATCTGACAGCCAAGTTTGCCGAGCTTGAAGTCAAGCTGGCTCACTCGCAGACGCAAACCCAGGAACTCAAAGACCGCCTGTTGGCTTCTCTGTCCTCAGAGCTGCAAGCTTTTAAAGATTTGCACCTGGCCAAGCCCAAGCGCACCAGCAAACGGCGCGAGCCCATCACCGCCGCTGAAATGGAGGCGATGCGCAAGCTGCACGCCGATGGCATGTCGAACACGGCCATTGCCAAGAAGCTGGGCCGCAGCACTGCCTCGGTGAGCTGGGCGGTGCGCGCCAAGGTGGCCGCATGAAACGGCAGATGACCCAAAAAGAAGCGCAGTTGCGTCAGCAAATTGCAGCTCTGAAAGCTGAGATAGATGCCAGAAACACCCCCGAGCATCAAGCATGGCTGCGCACCGAAGCGACTCCCGCCCACCGTGCTGAGTTGGAGAAGAAAGAACAGCAAATCCAACAGGGCTTTGCCCTTATTCAGCAAATCGACGATTTCCACGAAGCGCAAGCGCGGTTGGTGGAGATAAACGAAACCCAGTTCAGCCAAGAGCTGCACTGAGCCGCTTAAGCACCGCAAAAACCCTGTTTTACAGCCACCCAAGGAGATCAACTATGAAACCAACCATGAAACGTCAATGCACCAACGAGCGCATGCTGCGCGCCAAGTCTGAGCGCCAAAACAAAAAGCGCATCGCCCCCATCGTCCAGATCGCCCTCAAAGCGATGGACTGGATGATGGCCAGGCGCCCCAGCGACGGCAGTGCGCTCAATAGCCGCTACGCGAGCGCCTTCATGTACCCGTCGCCGCCGCCTTTCACGCCCGAGCAGGAACGGGCCGCCGTGGCCCTGCGGGCGCGCCACATTGCCGAAGACTGGAGCACCGAGCGTTATTGCCTCGAATTGCAGGCTATCCGGGAAACGGTGCCTGCGGCTGCTCCGGGTACGGACGCGGATCAGTTGCCCAAGCCATTTGCTGGATGAGTGTCATGGCGTCTATGAAACCCTCCTTTTCAGCCGCCGAGGTCCACACCCGTTTATTGGCGTCGTTGCTCAGCGCCTGGTACATGTCCCAGGGCTGGATGAGCTTTTGCCGGATTAGCTGCTCGGTCAGTGCTTTCCACAGCCACAACTGCATGGCGTGGGCGATTTCCGGGTCAAAGGCTTGCGGGCTGGGGGTCTCGGGTTTCATGGGCGCTTTCTTGTTGGGGAGGGCGGCGCAAGTTTGCGCAGTCCTCTCCAGTCTATCCCGCAGGCGCAGCGCCTGCTTTTCACAAGGATCAGTCGTATGAGCTGGCTTTCTGCTCCCGCACTCGCAGGCCTGCCGGGCCTGCCAAAGACTTCTCATGGCGTCATCTTGCGCAGCAAGTCGGCAGGCTGGGCCAAACGGCCCCGCTCCGGCCCTGGCCGCAGCGGCTTTGAATACCTCAGCACCGACCTGCCCCCAGAAACCCAGCAGGCGCTGGCCGCGCAAGCCGCCGGGGCTATCAAGCCCGCCGTCGATGCCTTGGCCGCTGGCCAGCGCGCCAAAGAGGTCGCCCAGGTGACGCTCCATCCCCTCAAAGCCACGCTCACCCGCTGTCGCCACGGCCAGGCGCTGGTGGTGCTTGAAAGTGAGCCGTTCAACGGCCTCGAAATGCGCCCCGGCCAGTTGCGCGCTCTGGCGCAGCAGCTCACGGCCATTGCCGACATGGCCGACAGCCTGCCCACTCATGGCAAGCACTGGCGCGCCACGCCGGTGAGCGTGGATGCAAATGGGCTTGTCCAGAAAGGCAATGCGGCATGAGCTGGCTATCTGCGTCATCACTCATCGGACTTCCAGGACTGCCCGGAACACACCAGGGTGTACTGGCCCGCGCCAAGCTCGCAAACTGGACGGCACGCCCACGAACCGAGGGCGTAGGCCGCAAGGGACTTGAATACCTGAGCACCGACTTACCACTGGAAACCCAGCGGGCGCTGGCCGCGCAAGCCGCCGGTGCGATCAAGCCCGCCGTCGATGCCTTGGCCGCTGGCCAGCGCGCCAAAGAAGTCGCCCAGGTACATGCCTGCGCCACGTCGATGGCCAAGTACGGCATCAACCTGGAGGCCGCTGGCGGCTTTGACCCGGCCCGCAATCCCAAGCTGGACCTGTTCCAGCGCTTTGAGGCCTACCACGCCGTGCGCGGCGCCGCCGTCTGGCCCACCATCCTGGAGTTTGTCCAGGTCTGGGCTGCTGGCCATATCGAGTCGCACCCGGCCACGCGGGCCGCTTATCCCACCATCCCGGCCAAGACGCTGGACAAGTGGTATCGCGCCTGGCGCACCCAGGGCGTCGAGGCGCTGCTGGAGCGCAAGCCGCGCAAAGACAAAGGCCAGACCGGCCTCAAGCGCGACGACGAACTTTATGACGTGTTTTTGGCCGCGCTGGCCGAGATGCATGACCCCACCGCCCGCCAGGTCGAGCGCGTCATCCGCGACCAGCTCGGCAAAGACCGCACGCCGCCGGTCAGCACCCTCAAACGCTGGATTCGGGAGTTCAAGGCCAGCAACGCCCCGGCGCTGCTGATGTTCAAGAATCCAGATGGCTACAAGAACAAATACCGCTCGGCTTTCGGCTCACAGATGGACGGCATCACGCGCCCGAACCAGCAGTGGCAGCAAGACAGCACGATTGGCGACGCCATGCAGCGCGCCGATCTGGCCTTTGACCTGGTTGACCTTGACACCGGCGAGATCCGGCGCCACGCCATCATTGCCAGCATCGACGTGTTCACGCGCCGCGCCAAAGTCGTGGTGGCGCCGACCAGCAGCAGCAACGCGGTCAAGGCCGTGACCCGGCTGTGCATGCTGGCCTGGGGCAAGCCCGAGCAGATCAAGACCGACAACGGCAAGGACTACACCGCGCAGGACTTCAACTTTGCGCTCAAAAGCCTGGGCATTGAGCACCCGCTTTGCACGCCGTTCAGCCCAGAGCAAAAGCCCTATGTCGAGCGCTTCATCGGCACGCTGATGCACGACCTGTTCCCGATGCTGGAGGGTTTTGTCGGCAAGAGCGTGGCTGAGCGCAAAGCCATCGAGTCGGCCAAGAGCTTTGCCCAGCGCTTCGGACTGGGCGCGATTGACCTGCGCATGGGAGCGCGCCAGTTGCAAGACGTGATCAACGGCTGGCTTGACGAGTACCACAGCCGCACCCATTCAGAGCTGGGCTGCAGCCCGGACGAGATGGCCGAACTACACACCACGCACATCGTGCGGATCGACGAGCGGGCGCTGGACATTTTCCTCATGCGGGTTGCGGGCAAAGAAACCCGTGTTGTGACTAAAAAAGGCATTGCCATGCCCGGCAGCAATGGCTTTGCTGCGCCGGAGCTGGCCGCGCACATCGGTAGCACAGTGCGCTGCAGGCAGGACGAGCTGGACTTGGGCGCAATGTATGTGTTTGCGATGGACGGCAGCTTTATCTGCAAAGCGCTGGACCACTCGATGCTGGGCATCAACCGGGGCGAGCTGGCCGCCAAGGCCCATGCCATCGAAACCGCAACGATCAAACCGATGGTGGACCAGTTGCGCAAGTCCATGAAAAAGCGCCTGACCCAGCAGGCGGTGCAGTCGCTCTACAACGACAAGGAGCGCGCCGCCGAGGCCAGCGCCAGCAATGTCCACCGGCTCGCGCCGCGTGTAGTGGCGCACACCACGCCCGCCATCGACTCGGTGCTGGCCAGCTTTGACACCTCGGTGCAAGACGCCGCCCGCGCCAACGCCCGCGCCCTGTTCGACGAGCAGGACGCTCGGCCCGCACCGGCTCCCGTGATTTCGATGACCAGCGTCAACCCGATTGGCCGCTACAGCGCCTGGGTGCGGCTGCAGGCGCGCAAGGAGCGCGGCGAGGTCATCAGCAAGCGTGACCTGGACTGGTTCGCCAGCTACCAGGGCAGCAAAGAGTTTTGCAGCTGGCATGAGCTGCACGAAGGTTCTGACCCGCTGGCTGAAGAGGCCACTGGGTAAAGAAAAACCCGCCAGCGATTCCAGCGCGGGCGGGCTCTCAGGGTATCCAAACCAAAACGACAAGCAATTTTAGCCAAGAAAGTGAAAGTGTATGACAAAGCCATCCGATAACCAAACCGACCTTTTCCAAGGCAACCAGGTCGCCAAGCTGACCAACGTGGCGTTTGCCATTGAAGCGATCAACCAAATCACCGATGTGGACGACATCGGCGCGCCGCACATGGCTGTGCTTTTCGGCCCGCCGGGCTACGGCAAGACGCAGGCGGCCATGTACCTGGCGCACCCACAGGGCCGCAACGCCGTGTTTGTCGCCATCCGCATGTTCGACACAACCAAGACGCTGGCACAACTTTTGTGCTTGGAGCTGGGCATTGCCACCAAGCCCCAGTGGCCGGTGGCCACGCTGTACGACCACATCGTGCGCCGCCTGCAGCAGCTCGACCGCCCGCTGGTGATCGACGAGGTCGATTACATCGCCGAAAAAAGCACCATCGACTTCATTCGCACCATCCACGACAACACGACGATTCCCATCGTGCTGATCGGCGAGCAGGACTTGAAGCGCAAGCTGATGTCGCGCCACGAGCGTTTTCACGACCGCGTGCTGGTCTGGAAAGAGGCCCAGCCCTGCGACGCCCACGACGTTAAAAAGCTGGCCGCGCATCACGCGGGTGACTTGAGCTTTACGCAAGACGTGATTGATGCGCTGGTTGTCAAGACGTCTGGTGTGGCACGCCGCGTTTACAACGAGCTGAAGGCGCTGCGCGAAGAGTGCAAGCGCGCTGGCACCAGCGCACCCACCTTGGCCATGCTCGGCAACCTTCGCGTTGCCAAGGGGGCACGATGAGCCGCAAGCCGATAAACGTCGAGTTACGCGGTCTTAAAACTCCGCGTGAGCGTGTCTGGAATGCCATTTTGGTGGTGGGCGCTGGTGGTGCGCAATTTGACCGCGACACCATTCAGGACCACTGCAGCCCAATGGTCAACTGGACGCAGGTCGATGACTACACCGATGACCTGGAAAAAGGCGGATTTATCCAGCGTGTGCAAGGGACCGGAACCCGTGAGGTTTTGCAGACTGCGCTGCAATTCACGCTGGTCAAAGCCCAAGGCATTGCACCGAGGATCAGCGCAAAGGGCGAGAAAGTCACCCAAGGCTCAGGCACAGAGTCCATGTGGCGCGCAATGAAAGTGCTGGGCACGTTCGACCACAACGACATCGCCAGGGCCGCCACGATGGGCAGCATTGTCGTCAAGCCGCAGACGGCGAAGAGCTACGTTGCGCACCTGGCGCGGGCGGGCTACCTCATCATGGTTCGACCTTCCAAACCGGGAATCCCCGCAAAGCACCGGCTCGGAAAAAACACCGGTATGCACGCGCCAGCCATCACCCGCATGAAAGTCGTGTTTGACCGCAACACGGGACAACTTGCCACTCTGGAAACTGCGCAGGAGGTCTGCGATGCGCTCGAATAAGCCCTGCAAGGTGTGCGGCGTGCTGCCTGCCGATGTCAAAACTGCCTTGCATGAAGCCGTTACCCGCTTCGGCTCCCAGACCAAGGTGGCCGATCAGTTGGGCGTGAGCACTGCGGTGGTGAGCACGCTGCTCAACGACAAATACCCCGGAAACGTCGAGCAGATGGCCCAGCGCATCCGGGGCCAGTACATGCACGCCATCGTGATGTGCCCAGTCATGGGCACCTTGGGCAAACGCAACTGCCTCGACAACCAGGCTATGCCCGTGGCCTTCACCAACCCACTGCGGGCCGCGCTGGGCCGTGCCTGCAAAACCTGCAGCAATCGAAAGGACTTGACGTGATTCGCTCTACTCTTACCCGGCGCCGCCCTGCGACGCACTTTCGCAAATGCATCCGCAGCTGGTTTCGGCATGAGGGCCGCATCGTGCGGATGCTGTCCTATACAGACTACAGCGCCTGCGAAACCGGCGGTGAGCCACGCATCTTCTACAAGCTGCTCGACCACACCCGCTACGCAAAGGGGATGCATTGCCTTCCGAATGAGGCCGACTTTCTCGTATTGCAAGTTCTGCCGCATCTCCAGCCAGGCGAATGGATCGAGGTGGTTTATTAATGAAAACCTACCTGATCACCATCGTGATGCCTGACGGCTCACAGGGCCGCTGCCGTGGCCAGTTCTTCAGTGACTGGGATGCCATCGACTGCATGCTGGTTACCTTTTTTAATGCCCAACGCATCAGCGCCCGGAGGCTCGCATGAAACTCAAAACCTGCCACGCCCAAGGCGCATGCCTTGCGCTGCGCCGCTGCCCATATTGCCGGGCGCCTTATTACCCCTTTGCCCCCGGCGCGATTGAACACCAGCCGCGCCGCTGGTCCAAAACGACTCGCATCAACGTCGCCCGCGCTGTCTGGCTGCTGGTGCTCGGCGTGATTGCCGCCCTTGCGCGCTTGCTGACTGGAGGCCTGCTGTGAGCCAAAACACTGCACCCCTCATCGTCCCTCATGCATCGCGTAGCGCGGGCAGCACCGCAATTTTGGAATACCTGGCGCGGCTGTGGCCAATGGATGCCACGCGCACCGAGCTTGAGACTGTGTTTTCCAACGCTGAACCAGATCCGCATCACATTCCTGTAGCCAGGCGCATGAGCATGACACTGGCCAATCTGCGCGCCACTGCGCAGTTGACCCGCCTGGGCTCCGGCAAAGAATCTAAATTTATTCTGGGTCCAGGAGCTCAGCTCATCAAAGGCAAGCCCGAGCCAGCCAGCGCTGCAAAGCGCGCCAAACCCCCTACCGCTGCCGGTGAACGCACCAAGGCGCGCGATTGCGAAGTGCTGACCAGCTCGATTTATCAGCCCAAACCGTGGCCGATAAACCGCACCGGCGCTCAAGATTTTCAAGCCGCGCCCAGCGTCGGCACCCATTGCTGAGTCAGTCATGGACAACGAAGCAATCCAAGAGCGCAAAGCGCACATCGAACGTCTGGCGGGCAAGCTGCTGAGCGCCGCTGAAGGCGCAAGTCACACGCTGCTGATTGAAGCCCTGATTACAGCGTTTGTCGCTGTTGCAGAGAAGCACAGTTGCTGCACCCAAATGGCCGCCTATGCCGCGCTGCTGGCCACTCAGCGGCTGCAAAACACCATTGACACAAATGCGGCCACCACCCGCCCTGATGGCATTCCCCTTCACTGATTTTCCAACCACCCGAAAGTAAACCCATGAACACTGCAAATATCCCCGGCTACTGGACAGACGCTAAAGGCAATCTGATCCCCGAAGCCAAAATCAAACCCATCGACAAAGTCCAGACCGAGCTGGTCAATCGTCTATGCGCGATGGCAAAAGACCAGTCTGCCATTTTGGCCGCATTCAAACGTATTTGCGCTGACGAACTGTCCGCATTTGTGAGCCTGAGCGGCGCTGAATATGGTACGCAAGTCGGCGGCGATAAAGGCAATGTCACGCTGATGAGTTTCGACGGTAAATATAAAGTGGTGCGCCAGATCGCTGATAGCATCAGCTTCGGCCCACAACTGCTGGCGGCAAAGCAGTTAATCGACAACTGCGTTCACCGCTGGGCAGCAGGTGCCAATGACAATATCCGCGCCCTGGTCAATCATGCATTTCAAACTGACAAAACGGGACAGATTAATACTGCCCGCGTTCTGGCCCTGCGCCAGCTCGATATTAAAGATGAAGAGTGGCTTCGCGCAATGCAGGCGATTGCTGACAGTATTCAAACCCTGAGCAGCAAGCCTTATATGCGCTTTTACGAGCGCGACGACAAGACAGGCGAATACCTGCCAATCGTTTTGAATGTGGCGGCTGTATGAGCATCACATTCACCAAGCGAGGCATCAGCGCGAAGGGTAAAGGCGCTCAGGCGCTGTTCGATGCAATCGTTACACGCGTAGAAGCACCTGCGAAAAACTACATTATCCTGGTGGCGCCGGAATTGCCACGCTCTTACCTTGGGGCCGAACCCGAGGAAGACGACGGGGAACCCCTAGTCGGGCCGGCCCGGACGGCCGATCTTGAGCTTGCACTCATCTTTACCGACTTTGTGAGTGCTCGGGCCGCTTTGCGCGCTGCTGTGAAGCGTTACCCCGCGCACCAGTTCCGCCTCGACGTGGTTGAACCAATCAAGGAGGCTGTATGAGCACCCCTACGATGAAGCAAGTCGCAGCCGGTCAGGTGCGCAGCCTGCGCGCCATGCGCGCCAAGCTGCTGGACATGGCAGACCGCTGGGAAGACATGGACGAGTACAACCGCAGCCGCTTGACCGATATGTCCGACCAGATCGAGGCCCTAGCTGTTGAGCTAATCGGTGGTGATGTGAAGGGAGACACCCAATGACCCGCCCCGTCAAACTACAGATTAACCAAAAAGGCGCCTGGCGCGACATGATGACCGTGGACATTGACCAGTTGGTCGATGAGAAACAGTTCCTGGCGGTGGCCGCAGAGCTGGTCGAATACTCGGGACAAGAGGCGACCACCACCATGCGCATCGTGACCACTGCAAGCCCACTCGTATGCCTGATGGCTTGGAGCACTGCAGGCGGCTGGGAAAAGGTGACCACCTATGACTAAAGATGAATGGCTGCAGGTTCAGGACAAGCTGAGCCACCCCTGGGGATCGGTCAAGCTCACGGTTGACAGCTACGCGCTGACGCTGCAGGTGCGACAGATAAAGCCGCTGAAGTACACCATCATGGTTTATGTCGATGGTGAGTTCAAAGGTGAGTGGATGAATGGCGAAGCAGATCAAGCTAAGCGATTTTTACGGCCAGTGAAAAGTTACTTGTACAGCCCGGCAAAGCAAAAAGCACTGCTCAAAGGATTATCGAAAGCACAGGCAAAAATTCGTGCAGAGTTTCTTTGCTTCGATAAGACGTGGTGTCATTACGAGCCGCTATGGCCATCATTCGGCCCGCTCAAGCGCCACTTAATCTCCAATAACAAGAGCATTGAGTTGGCGCCGCCAACGCCCGATGAGCTGGAGATCAAGGCGCTGGAGAAACAGGTGATTGACGGCCTCGAAGAGCTGGAGGGCTGATGCCGTTCTATCGAACAAGCCTCGGTATCGTCCACATGCAGGGCAGAAAGCTGCCCGCCCCATGCGCGGCACAGACCCTGATCGACGGCAAGCACCAAGTCTGTTTAACGGCAAGCGATTACCTCTGCGACGGCCCGGCAGAGGGCCGCAAGACCTGCGATAAGCCGCTGTGCGAAACCCACGCCCGTGAAATCGGGCGCAATAAGCACCTGTGCCCGCCATGCCACCTTAATCACCTCGACGCCTCCGGTCAGAGAAGCCTTTTCAGCTCACTTATTTAGCGGAAATTTCAAATTCTGTTAAGTTATTAAACCCGCTAGTTCAGTAATGCCTAGCGGGTTTTTTCATCAGTGCATATTATTTGATGAGATAAATAACATGTAAAATAAACATCATTCAATTTTTTAGTCGCTTAGGCCTTAAATTCCCAAGCGGCTTTTTTTATGGGAATGGCAGTTTATTCTGTTTGCTCCTGCTCTTGAAAATTTCAACTGGTCTAATAAAATGAGTAATCTAGCGCGTGACCATCGCAACAGCGATATTGGGAAAATACATATTGCTAAAAAACAACTAAGTCTGTCTGAAGAAGAGTATCGATCTATTCTTGTCGGTCGGGGCGGTGCAGATAGCGCAAAAGACCTTGATCACTCAGGAAGGAAGCGCGTATTGGAATATTTTGAGAAGCGTGGATTTAAACCCAAGGCATCGGCAACTACCAAGCGTCCATCACGCCCTACACCATCGGCTGATGCGCTACCGCTGGTACGCCGTATCCGTGCCCAGCTTATCAGCCTAGACCGGCTTCCTGATGCCTATGCTGATGGCATTGCAAAGCAAATGCTGGGGGATACAGCGCCCAAGTTTTTTGAATGGTGTCACCTTACTGACCTGTATCGGATCAGCCAGGCGCTGGGCGTTGAGCAAAATCGTAAAGGAGCACCTAAAAAATGAGTATCCTCGCCCCCATGACCCGAGTTGAGGCAAAACGTCATGAACTGCTGGCGGATGTCGCGGAAACCCTAGCGGTTGAGCTAATGAAGGTGGATGGTGTGACTACCGAGCAAGCCGCTCAGCTGGGAAATAATCTCGCGGACTTCCTGGCTGACCGCTGGAAGGGACAAACTATCTACTTTGTTGGCGATCTTCCATACAAACTGGCACCGCGTGATATGGAGATATTTCACGAAATGCAGCGTGGAAATGCTGATGAGATTGGACGCAAGCACGGCATCAGCGGAATGCGCGTTTACCAGATCTACAAGCGCTGCCTAGTAGCCATGCGTAAGCGTGTCCAGCCATCTCTTTTTTCGGACCCGGAGGAAAGTTATCCACAGGTTCCAAGCTGAAAAATTGAAGGGAATTTTCTTTCAAATTGGTTGATCCTGTCATTGGTGGCCAATTTGAAAGTTGATTTTCAAATTGGCCATTTTTCCTGGCAGGCATGTAACCCATACCGTCCATGCTTTGACAAAAAACGCAGCTCAGTTCTCCCTCTGAAATGTCTGTTTTAAGGGGCTTAAATGGAGATTTAAGGATGTTCTGGCTTGTCGGTCATCTGGCATGACCTAGACCCATGACCGGCTTGTGTGGCGGTAATTACCGTGGTCCGGTACATGTTCCGCTCAGGGGTTGTAAAACGGCTGTAAACCCCTGTTTTCATTGTGATTTCTCGTTGGTTCCCACTTTTTCCCGGCCAATCCCGTTTCCTCTGTGATCGTGGTCCTGCACATCCTGCGTTGGATGGCTTGGGTCGATTCTTCCTCTACTTGGTCAAAAAATGGGTTAGACACCTCAGCCGCAGGCTTATGGCGTCTGGATTTCCTCGTGCCTGTCCCTTTTGGGCTGGGGCTGGACATTCTGCCGAATCCCTGTGTCGGCGTGGTGTCCACCAGTTTTCCGCCGACGCACGGCGCATCGGTGTAGGTCACTTTGCCGCCTGTTACGCATTTATAAGTGGGTGCGTTTTCTGGCTGGGCGTGAACTGCGGCGCTGAGGACGATCAACGCCATGATCAGTTGAGTTTTCATTTTTAGAGAACGGCTTTTGCAGTTGCCGCCGGTCCTTGTGGTTCAGGCTGAAACCCCAGTCCGGCCAGGTAAGCATCCATGATTGACGGGCCGATTTTCAGCAAGTCAAAGCCTGTTGGATCGAGTAGCCAGTTTTGGATCAGGCCGTCAATCAGCGCGTGCAGCCCCTGCGCGGCCACCGAGGGGCTGATGGGCAGCCGTAGGCCGATTTGCTGCGCGGCGGCCTCCATGCGCTGCTCGATGCTGCTGACGCAGTTGTTGCGCACCGCCAAGTGGCGCTGGCGCACGGCCTGAAGCTCTTCGACATATTCGACTTTTTGCGTGGCTACTTCAAAAACTCGGCGCGTTTGCGGGTCATTAACGATTTGTTCCAGTGCATTCAGCGTGCATTGGCGTATCCGGTACAGCGCCACGCAGTTGGTTTCCTGGCCCTTGGGTAGGGGGCTGTCGTCCTGCGTGAACGTGGCTTCCAGCGGCATCGTCACCCGGTCCATCATGGCGTTGAACAGGTCTGCCTTGTCCTTGAAATGCCAATAAATCGCTCCGCGCGTGGTGCCTGCGCGCAGCGCAATATCCTGCAGCGTGGTGCGCGAAACGCCCTGGGCTTGAAACAGGTGTTCGGCAGCGTCGAGCAGCTTGTGGCGCGTTTCCTGGGCTTCTTCTTTGGTGCGACGAACCATCACCGTTCTCCTATGTGGGGTCTTTGAGTTGAGTTTACATACATTCGCAAATGTATGTAAACTGTAGCACTTGTCGAAATCCCTTACGCTTGTCTTCATTCGGGACTGATGCTTCTTGCATCATTGACTGGTGAAGCATTTTTCTTGCGCCCTTTTTTCTCAAAAGCAGAGGAACAGCATGCCCGTATCTCGCGTCTCCCATTCTTTCTTGCCGCCCCGGTTGACTCCCTTTCAGCCCGTTGTGGCGGTGGCTGTGTTGTCTTTGTTTTTGGCCGGGTGCAGCAAGGGCGATGCGCCCGCCGCGCCGGGTGCGCCCGGTGCCGGTGGCCCGCCGCCCGCACCGCAGGTCGGCGTGATCACGGTCAATCCGGGCGATGTCGGGCTGGTCACCGAGCTGCCCGGTCGTCTCGAAGCCTCGCGTGTGGCGCAGGTGCGGGCGCGTGCCACCGGAATTTTGCAAAAGCGCCTGTTCCGCGAAGGCAGCGATGTCAAAGCGGGCCAGCCGCTGTTTGCCATTGATGCCGCGCCTTACGCCGCCGCCGCCGACAGCGCCAAAGCCGCCCAGGCCCGCGCCGAAGCCAATTTAGCCCAAGCCACCGCCCTGGCCGAACGCTACCAGCCGCTGGTCGAAGCCAACGCCGTCAGCAAGCAGGAATACGCCAACGCCGTGGCCGCGCAAAAGCAGGCCGCCGCCGATGTCGCCGTGGCCAAGGCCAATGTGCAGACGGCGGGCATCACGCTGGGCTACGCCTCGGTGACGGCCCCGATTTCGGGCCGCATTGGCCGCTCGCTGGTGACCGAAGGCGCGCTGGTCGGGCAGGGCGAAGCGACGCAACTGGCCGTGATCCAGCAAATCAACCCGATGTACGTCAACTTCACCCAGTCGGCTTCGGACGTGATGAAGCTGCGCAAGGCGATGGAAGGCGGCCAGTTCAAGCGCGCCAGCGGCGAGCAGGCGGCCAGCGTGCGCGTCGTGCTGGAAGACGGCACGGAGTACGCCAAG
>Ga0302287_10000147_pt1 | contig 44538 bp, 48 predicted proteins | sample III_Fen_E2_4_FD_200452 | JGI IMG/M metagenome (GOLD analysis project Ga0302287, IMG submission 200452) | Peat permafrost microbial communities from Stordalen Mire near Abisko, Sweden - III_Fen_E2_4 | ecosystem: Environmental > Terrestrial > Soil > Wetlands > Permafrost | place: Sweden: Abisko... | reverse complement strand
CCTACCGGTCTCGTCGAAATATCGTTCGTTTATTTCGAGCGCTTCATGAATCCTCTCATCGGTTCGGAGATCATCGTATTCTTCTTCAAGGCGTCGATAGATTTCCCGCATGATAACCTGACAGGCTAGTTTTATATCGTCTGTCGTTTTCCCTGCTCGGGATACCTCGCCTTCATATTCAAGGTCATAGTCGATAGAGTTCTCATGTACATAGCGATGACCAGCCCTTGAGAGCTTTACCCTGCTATCCGGGTAATCTTTCATGAGATTCTTTAAGTCTGTCGCAAAGAGCCGGAACTTTTCTTCGTTCGGCGCATACTCTGTCAGCTTTATGACGTCTATATCTCTGTAGTAACACGTCCCGGTAAAGCTCGCTCCGTCCCCTTGCGACGAGAAGCCAGAAAAAGCAATTTCGGGTTCGGTGAATCCGCAATAGCCTAACAGCGTCTTAATGTCATAATAGGTGAAGTTCCACCAGTCGCAGTCAGTGTTCCAGTCTCGATGGTCGTCGAGTACCTTCTTGTAGATTTTCGGAAATTGCTCTTTCAATTCCGATATTGTGTAGAGAATACGTGTTACGGTTTTCATGTTGTTTTGAGCCTCGCTTTGCTCGCCTGCTCGACGCTTTCACCGTCGGCATTTCCTTATTCCTCGTCGATAACACTTGCGTACGTCATAAGACCATACATTATTGTCTGTTCCATATGGTAACATTTTGCCGTGTCGTCCGCGCCTTCTAGGCGACATATGGGTATACCCTTGCGGTCAAATATTTCGTACATGTCGACCGCTTCGTCGAATCTGACAGAATTGACCCGTGTCGTTTTCTTCAAGAATCCGATTTTCTTTAGTCTGTCAAAAACAGCCCTGTTAGTCGGCCATGTTTCTTCAAACTTCAGGACGGCAATTTCTGACATGTTACCCACTTCATAACCGTCCTTGGCATTCCTCCATACGATGTAGTAATGAATCAATCGAAATTTCTGCATGACTATTCTCCTATGAATAGAGTTCGGCTACCTTGACGGATTCACCGTGCTTGTCAAGTTGCACGGCAACGCCTGAAAAGTATGAATCACCCTTGTAGCCGTGCGGCTTAAATGTTCTGCCGGTCAGTGTCGTATAGCTTGTGTCTTTTTGGGCAATTATAAAATCTGACAGATTATATAGGCAGTTCCGATAGATAAAATATCCTCCCGTGTCTTCAAAAACACCAAGATATTCGTATTCCTTCTCTGCTACCTTCTGCCATTTTGCGGACAGTTCACAGTAGGTCAATAGTTGGTAATTTCTGCCGTTGAAGTACATTTCAAGTCTTTCTTCTCCGACTAATTTGTCCCATTTTCTCATATGGCACCACCTTTGTATTTCATTCTATCAATAACTGTTTGTATGTTTTTACCTTGTAAAAACTTGAGTACAGTCTTATTCACCTTATAGTCACTGGCAAATTTTCCATCATAGAAAGCAATTCTATTGCATGTGCTTCCGGACGTTGATTCTATGCCGAAGCCGTAGCAATCCAGAATCAAAAAACATTTTCCGTAGATATGGAAGGAAATTGTCTTTCCGTTCAAGCCTTCAGTATGAATGTATGTTTTCTTCATAGCCTATCCTTTTACCCGTATAGATTGAACATTACGGATACCTTCACTATTTGCCTTTACCAGCGCTTCAAGGGCTGTTCTAGCCGTGTATTGGCGTGTTATTGGATGTTTAGACCGTGTTAGTCCGTGTACCACTATAATGAGTGTTCTCATTGTTCCCCCGATAGGCTGTTAGCCCATGCTAAGCGTTTCACGCTTGCGTTTATTTTGTCCGTACGCTATATAGCAGGCGAACAGCTAAAAAAGTGTAAAAATTATGTACGATTTTTTGTTTTATTTAGTTAGTACGATTTTTTGTGCAGTGTTACGCTGTTCGTGTTAGAAGTGTTTCGGCACGTGTTAGGCGTTCAGCGAGTGACATAATAGCACAATGCAATTCAGACTGGTCAACGGGTAATGTTCCATTGACAAGGTATGCTTTACTGATATGTCGCCAGCATTGACGAAACATATCGTCAGTACCATTGAAAAGCATTTTTTCACTCAAATAGTACTGACTAAGTACCATTGCGCTACTTGTTTCATTATCACGCTTCATATTTGCCCCCTATAGGCTGTTAGCCAGTGCTAAGCGTTTCACGCTTGCGTTTTATTGGCCGTACACTATATAGGGGGCAAATTCTTAAGGAAGTGTAAAAATAATCACGAATTTAGTGAAAATAATTGATTTTATATGTTTCTCTAGGGTAACAAATGTCAATAAAAAACAAAAAGAAGAAAATGGTTAACCGGTTTACCACTATATAGAATGGGCATTTGCGCTGGTGTCATCACTTTTTGTATTATATATATACCATGTATTCACATTTTTTTAAGATTATGTGTTTTTTCCCGTTCCCCCCGTTTCCGGTTTGTTTCGTTGTTTGATTAGTAGCATTCGATTGGATTTTTTCAAAAAAGAAGCAATAGAAGGGCTGAAACAATGTTTATAAATCAAATATAACAATAAAGGTATATAGATATTATGTCAAGCGTTTTTTTGTTGTATAGGATACCAATGATATAAACGATACGAAAGATATACATAATGCAATCAGTACAGTAGGAACACACGATACATGTATACACACGATACATGTATACACACGATACACACGATACACAATGTATATACGGATATTGAAGATACATTTTTTGAAAGAATTCAAGCAAATTTTCACCTTTACTATAATTTCACTATAACAGTAACTTCACTTCAAGTGAAATAACTATTTTTCTCTTTTTCTAAAAAAATATGAATACATAGTATATATATAATGCAAGAAGTGATGACACCAGCGCAAAGGCAAGCCAGTAAACGCACGCCAGCTTTTTTTCTGTTTTTATTTTGTTTTTTATTGACAAGTTACCTATATACCATTACAATGAAAGTACAGTGAATTCACTGTAAAGGCGGTATTTTATGAGTTTTAACAGGGAAACAATGCTGAGGATTGAAGCCGTTGCGCTTATAGTAGCGGACGAAAAAGCGGAAAAAATCGCGGAAATTGCCGAAACAATGGACGGAGATATACACGGTGCGTCCATTCGGTACGTGTTAGGCTGTTTGAAGAATGCAGTTAGGCGCGGAGAAACAAAGAACATGATACAAGCACTAGAGCGACTAGAAGACTCGCAAGTAGGTGACAATGGTAACACGCTCGCCAAACCGTCCGCATTATCGCGGGAAGTAGCACGTATCAATCGCATAAACAACAATGAAAAAACAGTATCGGTAAAGCGCGTGCATAGAGTAGGCATGGCTAAAGTGTACGGCTCGCTTCAAGTACAATGGGATATTGCAACGGACAACAATACGGTGGAGCGTGCGTTCATGCTTAATAATGTGGACGAACAGATCAAGGCATACATTGGCACATATATTGGTAAGCTATCAAAGACAAGCTACAAAGCACTAAAGGCAATAGTACAATCAAGCGTACCGGTCAAGAAGATTATGACGTGCAAGGGATACGAATCACTACGCAATAAAGCAAAGTATTTGCATGGTAAGTGTTCAGCACGTGACGCAATTACAGCAACACAATGGGCTTCAATGCTCCGCCAGTATGTAAAGGTAGCATGAGCAGTCAGTTATTGCATGTGCATACATGTTGCAATGTACGCACATGCAACGGATTTTTAATTGTGAGGGGGAATAAATTGATGACAAGATAATACAGGGAAAGAATTGTTTCAGGCGACGACAAAAGAATACTAGGACTAAATTGTTTCGTGCGACGACAAAAAAGTCCTGCCAGAAAATGTACCAGAAAGAATTTTTTTGGGGGGGTGAACCGGGCCCGGCGCGCAATTCTCAATATAAAATGTCTGTCAACAAAAAACTTGTTGCATCCCGTGCCACACAAAAAACTTGTTGCATCCCGTGCTACACAAAAAACTTGTTGAACCCTGTGCCACACAAAAAACTTGTTGCATCCCGTGCCACACATAAACCATGCGCATCCCGTGCCACACAAGATGTCAGTGGGATGTCAGTAAAATAGTGCTTGACCTCATTCGCCTCTCGTGAGACAATAGATTACCAATAGGACTTCATGAGTCGCTTAGGCGTAAGCCTGCGACTTAAAGACCATAACGTCAGAAGTCACACAAACGTCAGGCACCTTGCATAGGCGTCGCCCTCCCATCGGAACATACCCTCGGTGCGGGGGCTTTTTTATTGTTGACAAGAGAGGCCGGTGCCCCGTATGATTGGGATGTCTGGCTTAAGACTCCTTCGATGAGTATTGATACTTTTCCAGACTGCACCTCATGCGCATCTATCTCCGCCTGCGCGTGGGGTGTTTTATTTTGAGTACGTTGTGAGGTAAAGGTTAAATCTTTTGTTGACGCGTGCGGAAAATTGTATATATACTGCTAGGTATGGCGGAACCACAAAACGAACTCACACTCGCTCACTTGCCGAGCGAAGAACATGCAGACTATTTTAAGCTCCTCGTAAAGAACTGTATCAAGGCATATGGCAGAACGTATTCGGATAGTATCGCGCTCGACTTCAACGGCGTGATAGGAAAGATGCGTGTTATGGTCCTTGATGACGACACGTACAAGAAAGAAACGAAAATGTTGAAGGCGCGTAAGTTCGTCGACGATCTTGGCGAAGTGGATCGCATCACGAGGGAAATGAACTTCCCCGACGATGAGATTTCAGAGGACGAAGGACTCATGGCACCTTCCCTCCCGAGCGAAGAAATACAACTTGAGGAAATGCCCGAGGAAGAAGCAGCCCCGGACGAACCGGCTGAGGAAATAGATCCGTTCGGCGACGACACCTTCGACATCAGGAATAAAGATAAGAAGCCGCCTAAGCTTCCACCACCTCCAAAGAGCCCAAGGCCCCAGAAGCCGATCGTGATAACGAAAGTAGTCGAGAAAACAAAGAAACCGACTAAGGGGTGGGACAAAGACAAGATCACGTTGCAGCTTAAAGCGCTCCAGCTTAAGAATGAAATGCTCGCCGAAGGAAGCAACGAAGAGGAAAAAGAAGGCGATGCCCTCAATATTTTCTTTGTGCCAGTGTCGAGGGAAGAGTTTGAAGCGATGAAGAATGTGGAAATCTCCGCGTCAACGCTAGAGGATGAAAGCGCGTTCAAGGAAGACGACAACATGATGGTCAAAAAAATCATGAAGCGGGAGCTCAATAAGACCGGAAATGAAGGGAATGAGCGAAGAACGCATATGGAAGACGGAGTCGAGGTCGAAGATCTATGATTAAAAAAATGCTCCTTCCGAACCAGAGCCTCTTTTTGCAGGCTCCTTTTCTGTTTCCCGACCGGCGCTATCACATGCACGTCGCTGGGTATGGAGCAGGTAAAACAAGCGCGGACGCACAGGCTGCGGAGTATATCTCGACGATACTGCAGGGGAAAACTGATAAGGAAGGTCACCGGCCGCGTGTGCTTTTGGGGGGCGTGACCATCGGGCACCTTGAGAAGACGACGCTCGCGTATATCATACAGGATCTTGAGAACTCAAAGACGGTCTACAAGCATGACACGAAGAACAACATCCTGCGAATTGGCAGTGTCGACATATTGATAACACCGCTCCAGAATCCGGGCGAAATAATGGGTTACGACGTGTGCGCAAGCATCCTCGACGAAGTGGACGATCTGGGGCTTTCGGCTGCGGAGGATGTGACGTTTGAGGCGGTGAAGGCGGTCAACGAACGCACGAGGCAGATCATACCTGGGATGAGGCGTCCGTTTATCATGATGGGGTGCTTTGGCACAGGGACGGAAGTACTGACAGTAGACGGGTATAAAAAAATAGAAACCATAGTACCGGGAATGCTAGTTATGACAAGATCCGGGTACAAACGAGTTTTGCGTCAGTGGCGGACAGGTTTTCGGGAGGTTATAAATTTACACGGTATATCTCTTACTCCTGAGCATCCGGTATGGGATGAAGCAAAGAAAGATTGGGCCGAAGCAAGGTACATTGACAGCTCGTCTATATGTATGGTATCGTCATACTACGAGGCAGAAAAATGGAAGAGATTGCTGTTGTCGATGGAACAGGCTTTGGATACGCTCCGGTTTGTTTTAACGGAGTACCATACTATTGGGTACATAGCAAAACGAAGAAACAAGGATATTACAGAAGTCATGCAGGTAATGGTCCAAGTAAAGGACTACATGTCGCAGTATATGCAAGTATCAACGGAAAAGTACAAGATGGATATATTGTGCATCACGTCAACGGTAACACGGGTGATAATAAACCTGACAACCTTGAGAGCACTCCTGGAAAAGAACACAATACCTACCACGGACATCATCGACACTTTGAGTATGTTTGTGCTCAGTGCGGAAAGAAGCAATACGCTAGAGCATCAAATTCATCCTTATGCAAAGAATGCCAGTATGAAAAACGAAAGCAGGGTATGCGAGAACGAGCAAGGCAGATTAGCGCAGGTACTTATAAAGGTGCTTGGAAAAAACGGGTTAGTCAGCATGTTTGCGTCGACTGCGGGGATACGTTCATGTCAAGAAAAGAAAATGCTAAACGGTGTGGCAAGTGTGCCAGACTACGCGTTAATGAACAGGAGAAAAACAGGGCACAAGAAAAACGAGCAGGTGTCGGAAAAGGATTGTATGCCTGTACATGCTCGGTATGCGGAAGAGACTACACAACAAAAAGACCTTCTGCATTCTGTACACAGAAGTGTAGTGACAGGTCAAGAACTCTTGGGGTACATACAACAGCTGGTACCGGTCACATCAAGAAAACTTGCCGGTGCGGCAGGGTGTTCAGAGCGTGTGGAGGATACAAAGACAGCCGATGCCCGTCTTGTGCCGGTCTATGACCTTGAGGTCGAGGGAAGCCATGAGTTTTTTGTAAGAACAAACGTAGGCGATATATTGGTCCATAATAGCACCTCGCAAGGACAGAAGGGACTCTACCGGCTCTACACGCAGTTCAAGAAAGCAGGGACCGGATTCACCTTAGTGCGCGGCCGGACGGCGGATAACTACCATCTTGATCCTACCTATGTGCGCTCGATGTACGAGATTTACAACGAGCGGGAGAGACGGGTCTATTTGGAAGGTGAGTTTCTCGCGATTTCCAAGGGGCAGGTGTTCGGGGATTTCGACTGGGACAGGAACTTTATAAACGACGAACTCGACCGGAGGATCACGCAGGACGAAGTGTTGTACTGGGGACAGGACTTCAACCAGGGGTATCATCGCGGGTGCGTCGCGGTGGTGCGGGACGGAATTATGCACATCATAAAGAATTATGAGTTTGCTGAGATGCGGGACGCGCCGAGAGTTGTCAGGTATGATTTCCCCTCACAGCGGATATATATGATACCGGACACGACGGCAAAGGATCAGCTCACACATTTCACTCGGGAGCTTAGAAGAAATAATGTACACCTCATTATGCGCTCGAAGAACCCGCTCGTCGAGGATACGGCATTCTTGGTGAATAAGATGCTGTTCACAAAAAGGATTATCGTGACGGCGGGAGCGCGGGAGACAGCAGAAGATCTATCGCTCGCACAGCGGGACAAAGACGGGAACATCCCGAAGGGAAAAGGACCATCAAGCCCTATACATCGATGTGACGGGGTTCGCCTGATTGCCTTTTTTCTGGCTTGCAACAGACGGGAATTCGCCGACATCAGGAAGCTCACCGTGGCGCGGAGACTCGATATTGAGGAAGACGGCGACGTAAAAGAGATGAGTTCGGGGTTCTATGACCTCTCACCGCAGGTGCTGTAAGCCGAAAGGCCTCGTACGCCGCCGGTATTATAAATAAAACAACGCTTGACAATTATGTAATATGCGCAATACTATCGATATATGGCATACTACCGTGATATATGGCGAATCATAAATAGCGAGAAGACCTCTACAGGTCGCGACAGCGAAGGGCACAGGGTCGTAAACGACGCGAAACATTTCAAAGAAATGTCCATAACCCGGCATCAACGCATCACCGACACGATAGTGAACGAGCAGAAAAAGCTCATAATGAAGCAGTCAGGACAAGAGCTGACGAGTTTATCGGACGTCAGGAAATCTGTCGCAGAGCTCGTCGCACCTATCTTGAGCTACAAGGCTGACGGAAAGCCTATCCTGAGCCGGGCTCGGGACAACATCATGAACATGTCAAATATGTCGGGTGTGCCATACCAAGATCCGATGATGAATAATGTCACGACGCCGAACCTGTGGATTGATCCGGGTGAGGCAGCATCCATTTATAGCCAGGGCGGAATCCCGGCACTCGTTGTCAATAAGAAGAGTCACTCGATTCTGTTGAACGGCGTGCGTATTAAGAACCCGCGCCTCCAGCCAGAACAGCTCGACGCGGTAAACGAATCTGCAATCAAGACAGGACTTGCTAATTATCTTACCCAGGCGACGGTAAATGGCCTTGTGTACTCAGGCGGACTGTTGTTTCCCTTCTTCAAGAAAGATTCACCCCTGTCGATGAGCCTTGATATGAACACACTCCTTAAGTACGACATCGTAGGGAAGGATTGCATCGATCGATATGTCGCACTCGACAAGTGGAATACCGTTATCATCCCGAACTGGAACCCAACAGCGCGGGATTTTTTGTACCCTGAGCAGTACTATATCCCGTTCTTAGGGGCTGACGTGTCAGGTCAGCGGTGTGCTCGTATTGTGCCGCGCCCGCAGGCAGGCTACTGGGGCGCAGTCATGACGATGGGATGGGGAGCCCCGGATCTATCCGGCTGGTATCCGGCCGTATGCAGCTACGAAAGCGTCATCAAGGCAGTGCCGACGATGATAAACCAGATGTCTATTCTGGTGCACTCATTTAATGTCGACATGACAAACGCCATGAACGGCGCGACAGGTCTTGACGAGCTCACCGACGAATCAACCCTTCGTGTTCGCCAGGCATCTATGCTTAATCCGGTATCGATGGACGTCATCGGGGAGCTCAAAGCCATTCAGCGGGATTTTGCCGAGGTTCCGGCGCTCGTTCGCCTGGTGAGGCAGGACGCTGCGGCCAAAGCTAATATCCCGGAAGAACTCTTTTGGTCGTCCGAGCGTGGTGCGTTCGCATCCGGGGACCAGACAGAAGGTGCACTGGAGAGGCAGTGGGAATCGGTCAAGTACATCCACCGCGATATCGCGTTCCAGATGAAGAATATTGCTATGCTTGAGATTATCAACGCTCTCGGAAAAGACCGAGACATCATGAAGGCGCTTCCCTACACGACAATAGAGTTCGACAATCCGATCACGGCAAACGCAGAAGCGCGGGCGAAGATATTCGCGGACTTGAGCAAGGGAACGTTCGACCTTACGGCATCAGGTGTTCCGACCGATGTTAGCGTCACCATCGCGGCTGCCTACGGAGATGACAGGCTTGGTATCAGAAGCGACACACTCAAGATATTGAGAGAAAAACAAGTAGAGAATGACGCGAGAGCGAAAGAGAAACACGAGAAAGAGATGGAGCTTGTTGACGCTCAGATAGACGGTGCGAAGGCGAGCGCAAAAGCGACCGCAGAAGGTGGTGGGGCAACCGGTGGTGGGGTCAAGGTCCCAGGGAAAATTCCTGGTAAGGAAGGCGGATACACGAGACTCGAACAGCACGCGAAAGAAAAGACGCGCGGAACGAGTGCCAGGCGTGAGAGTGCACAGCGGGCGGAGGGGAAAAAGCTATGAGCGGTATACGGATAAAAGATAAGCAGTCATACATCACGGTGAAGGACGTCATCGTCGCTCGCTCGGGTATCTATATATACTCCCGAGAAGAGGTGTTAGCCCGCGGTCTTAAACCCGCCCAGGTGAAGGACTTCTATAAGGAGTACCGGCCTCCCTCAGTCATCGTCGCAGCGAAGGATCTCTTTGACCTCGTGCCGGTCCCGCACCAGGAGCATGTTGAAGACGAGATTGACCACACGAATTTCGGAGAAACGACATCCGCGATCATCGGCGGTCCTATCAACGTCGTGAAGCTCGGGGAAGATGTCGCCTTGCAGGGCAAGATCAAGTTTTTTACTTCTTCTGCCCACCAGTACTATATGGACGGCAACAAGGAGACGAGTGCGGATTACAGCTCCGTTGCGGAAGTTGTGGACAACCCTGATGAGGTGGGGTATGATATTATCTTGAAAGAGATAATAGATGTGAATAATGTGGCTATATGTGCTCACGGGCGCGGCGGGAAAGACGTTCGCGTACTCGACCAAGCCCCGGAGAGTGTAACAGATATAACAATAGGGAGGAAAGGCATGAGTATTCTCAGCTACCTGGGTATCGGAAAGCCGAAAGGGACATTCTCTGTCGCACTCAAGGACGCGCTCACCAAAGCACGCACTCTTGACGGGGCAGCACGGGACAAAGAAGTCGTATCGGTAATGGGTCACATCGATGGTTTCAAGGATTCGGTGGACAAGGAATATATCGTCGGCGTTGTGCGGGACAGCTTCGCGCACGCGGACGAGGTGCTCGATCCGGTAAAATGGAAAGAGGTCGGACCCTTGGTCGACGGTCTGTACGCCCGCTGCTCTGACGCTGACGCGCTAGAAGCACAGAAAGTGCTTGACAGCATGAAGGGCGAAGAGAAGAAAGAAGGCGACGAAGAGGAAGACGACGAAGAGACCAAAAAGAAAAAGGTCAAAGACGCCGCCGACAAAGAAGCTGCCGATAAGGCCGCCGCAGAAGAAGCAGAGAAAGGCCGGTCGAAAGATACGGCTACACTCATTCAGACGGCCATTGCTGACGGGATCGCGAAAGGCATGGCAGTCCTTGAGGAAAAACTTCCGGCCATGATTGACGCAGGCGTAAAAACCGCACTCAACATAGCTGCCGAACCCAAGGGTCGCAGCAAGGACAATGCTCCGATCAATGCGGACGGCATGGAAGAAGACGTCAACTGGGCAGTCGACGGCGTAATGGGTAACAGGGCTTCTCGCTAAGAGCGAGAGGCTTAACCTGAATAGAATATAACGGAGGACAATATGGCAATGGAAAAGACGAGCGGTATTCCCTTGAGCCTCACCGGAAACAATATCTGGCGCGGTGGGAACAAGTCGAACGGAAAGCTCCAGCTCTTGCACAACTTTCACCTCACGACCGGTTATGCCCGGCTCGTGATACAGCCTTTGCTGCAGACTGAGCTCGACGCCGCAGGTGCAATCGGTGTACCGTTCGGAAACGGCGTGTGGTACGACCGCACGAAAAAGTCAACTGAACCCGGTGTTATTTACGCTGGCGTTCCCACCGCAGGAAGCCCGACGCCGAAACTCGCAGGCGTTCTCGCATACGAAGCAGGACTCGCGTCCGGTATGCCCGCTGCAAACAATGGCATCCAGCCCATGAACAAGGGCAAGCTCATCAAACGCGGTTTTGTCATGTACAAGACCGGTAAGGTAGCAGCCGCAGGAGCAGCCATCGCGTACGCAGGCATCAACGATGCAACCATGTACGCGTTCGTGGAAAACGCAACCGGTGACCCGGTGTTCGCGGCTCAGACCAGCTATTCAGCTGCAGGAGTTCCGGTACTTGCAAACTGCACCTACCTCGGAAACATCGTACATCTTGAGCCGGAGAATGAATCCTGGCTTGTCGAACTCAAGTTCTAAAAGGAGCAATCAATGGGCAGCTTTATGAATTCTTCCAAGCCCTTTTCCGCTTTTGCGAAAAAGGCAGAAACGTACCTGGCTGATCGGTTCCCTGAGATTCTCGACAAGAACGGGGTCCAGAGCATTCACATCGGTCGTAACAAAGACGCCTCATCCGGCGACAGGGGTGCATATCGCATCACCGGCGCCCAGGCGCAAACACGAGGGAACTACATGGAAGTTCCCGACAATATTCTTCCCGACGGGATGATCCGCAACGAAGGCGCACGACAGAAGACATTCGAGACTCGTGTGTCCGACAGCGCCAGGAACTACATCCTCGACGAAGTCGACAAGCTCGTTAAAAGCGGTGTAGCAGAAGGCGAGGCCCGCAAGCGCATCAAAGACAGCATCCCGGTCGTGACGTACTTCGACACGAAAGCGGGAATCTATGTTGCAGAACCCGTCATCGCTCGTGTGAACGACTCGATGATTTCGAGCCTCTCCGTTCCGTACTGGAACGTGTCGTATACCAACAAGGTCTTCAAGCAGCCCTTCATTGAAGGAATCGCGAAGAACCTTGTGAACACCATCGGTGTCCCGAACGTATGGGCCGACGCGCTCGTCATGTACGCGGAAACCTTCGAGGGTATGGCACGCCTTTCCAATACCGCACACGGAACCGTTGAACCCAACGCATCCGCAACGGTATCGAACCGCATGGACATGCTCGTATCTGATTTCGTCAACATCGTCATCGACTACGAAACCGGCATGCAGGAAGGCATCATGGGTGCCCAGAACGGAAACCCCTTGACCTCTATGGCGATGGGCGACCGCGAACGCTACGCTCGTCTCATGATCTCCCAGATGTCGAATGCACTCACCCTCTTTGGATCTGCCGAAAGCGGATTCAACGGGCTCGCACAGACCGTCTCGGAAGACGCATGGGTCGGAAGTTCCCTCCAGACAATCTGGGCCGGTGCTTCCGCACAGAAAGGTGCCGACGCAGTCAAGTCGCTCCTCAAGATCATCGGCGATATGCAGGAAGCCCTTTCTTTTCTGCCTACCACGGTGCGCATCAACGTGTCGCCGACCGCGTACAAGGTTCTCAAGTGGACCATGCAGTCGGACCTCTACAACCAGGCAAGCCCTCTCAAGATTCTTGAGAACGGTTTCTACGATACCTCGAAGATCACCAGCAACGGTTTCATCAAAGGTATCGACGACTTTGTGCTTGTCGCAGATCCTTTCTGCGCGGCCCAGACTCCCTGGAACCCGAACTCGACCGACCTCACGTTCATCACGTTCCCGAGCGTGAAGTCCGCGCTCGATCCGATGGACGGACTCGTCATGCAGCCTGTAGCAATCGAAAACTACATCCTGCCGTCATATCCGCAGCGCGACGGTCTCTTGCGCACTATGCTCAAGCGTCAGGGATCTGTTATCGCTCCTGTCACAGGAACGGTAAAAGTAATCCGGGGTATGGGTATCTAATTAATAGTGCCGCCTGAGATCTGAAATGATCCCAGGCGGTAATTCTTTTTCAAGGAGATAGTGATGGCAAAGAAAAAAGCGGACGTAGAATCGGCCGGATCTGTATGGATTCAGAACACTCACTCTGCGGACATCAGACCGCAGTATGGCGTGACAGAAGAAGACGGCACGGTAACTGTCATAGGGCAGCTTTTCGTGCGTGAAAAATATAACCGTGACACGGGGCAGGTTACTGACACCGGGTATACGGAGATCACGAAAGAGCTTCATGAGGATCTCCTCAAGAACTCCAAGGTGTACCGCGAGGATATCGAGAACGGACGATTGGTCATGTTCGAGGAAGCACCTGCTGCGGCTCTCACGACCTCTCAGCAGGTGGCGGATCTCACTCAGAAGCTCGGGCTCGCGAATGCGAAGATCGCCGAACTGGAAGAGACTGTCCTCGAGTTGACACCCCCGAAACCGAAGAAAGAGGAATAACACGATATGGCGATACCAGTTTTCGTAGATGGAGTTCCGGCAAAAATCCTCATAGCTGATTTCAGAAGGGCGCATCTTGCGTCTTTTCCGAGGTTTGTGGGTGGAAACTACGATGCTGTTATCGCCGATGCTATTGACGCGGTGTATGACATGTTCAACGGAGTGAATACGATGTGGGACATGGAAAGCGATCAGGTGTGGTACGATAAGACCATACGCTGCTACTTATTCCTTACTGCATGGTATATCGCCGACATGTACCCGACGTACTACAAAGGCGGCATGGTCATGGGCCCTCTGTCGCTCGCATCGAAGAAAATAGGCGACGTAGAGATACGGTATGCGCCGAAACAAAAGAGGAGCACCACAGACGAGGTGCTCGATAGCCTTGCGTCGAACGTGTTCGGTCGCAATGCGCTTATGATGTTGCGGTCTAACCTCAAGAGGTTCCGACTCTATGTGGATCGCTTCGTATACAGATAAGGAGTTTATATGACAATCGTGCAAGATATGGGTGACGGTGACCGGTTCTTTTCTGTCAACATCCCTCTTAAGATAAATGGAAAATTGTACCGGCCTTCTATCTGCTACAAGATGACCCCGGAGCTTATCAGGGATGTGGAAACTCTCGCGAAAGAGAAGAGGATCAACATTCACGCGGAGAAGGTTCAGTATGTGTCCGGTGCTGTTTCAGGCATCGTACGGGAAGTACGGGTACATGCACCAACCGTTCAAGCAGGTCCTGTGCCTGCGGAAGGTATTGAGATAAAGAAGAATAAAACCGAGAAGCCTGCGAAGGAATTTGATGAAGTTCCCGACATCATACAACAGGAAGTAGTCAAGGTCGAAGGCAAGAAGGACAAATAAATGAACCATGTATACGGTGATATACTCGCTTTTTTTCCTGAACTTATGGAACCTTACACCGTGTACAGAATGAAGGCCTTACCTGGTGGAGCCGGGTACGGGGAGAGGACCAATGAAAGACAGGTCGACGGCGTGGTACAGTGGTCTCCAGGTGGAAAGATGGGCATCATGGGTGGGAACCGTGAGCCGAATGCAGTAGGGTCTTTCTGGTTCAACATCGACGATGACGGAGATATCATTCAAGGCGAGTTTATTGATGCAGGGCGGAGAGGTACTTTCATTCTGACGAACGACAAAAGCTACGCCCAGACCGGCGGATACATGAAGATGATAATGAACATCGTGCCTGCTCTTACAGACAGGCAGACGACTAATCAAAAGGTGACACCACAAAATGACTACCAGTAGGTTTTACCGGCCGAAAATAGCGAAGATGACACGAAAAGAGCTTGCCTTTCTGGAAGAAGCAGAAGAGGCAGGCCTTAATTATTTTCTGAGCGACGAAGAGAATCCGATCATGACACGGGAAGTAGCAGCAAGAGGTAAGATGGGGAAAGGGGAATTTCACCCGGCGTATTTCAGCATCGGGGATTTCCAGATCACATACAGTTTCTCGTCGAAGGAGAGAAACAACCTTTTTCCGTCGAAGGGTAAGAACTCGGCAGGGCTTAAGGGCATGCTGAAAACATACGGTAAAAAGATGTCTTTCAGGATCTTGTACGAGTTTCTCTGCAAGACGTTCAATGGCGGGGAGCTTTTTATAGACACATATTTTGCGAGGAAGTTTGAGACAAGGCCTGTATATGCAGACCTATTGAATATTAACGATAAGATACAGACAAGTATAAATGCAGAGGAATATGCACTGTTTTCACAGCTTCATCTTAAGAAAGACGGAACTCCGAATATGTGGTATAATTCCAGTAAGAACTTCAAGGACTTCAAGACGTGGCAAGACCCTATCATAAAGGGTGAAGTAAAAAAGGTTGCGAAAAAGATACAGGACGACATTGTTCGGTGTCTTTCGACAGGGCAGATACCGCTTCGAGGCAGGGAAGGCGCACAGGTCAGTGAAGCAACAGCGAAGATTAGGGAAAGCATGCTCGGACTTGACCCGAACCTTTTTTTCTTTGCCTCTGGGCAACTGATACACGACTTGAGTATCTATGTGGAAATAGGAGCGTAGCATGGCAGGTATTCCGTTCAGCATAACAGAGGGTGTCACGTTCGATAATCTCAGGTGTGCCCTTTGCGCGACGTATTTCCTTACTGTAGATATGAGTGAAGAAGATTGGCTTGCAGCTATTGAGTACGTGGTGCCGATGCAGCACAACATCGAGAACCCGATAACACATATAGAGAAAGACGGAGAGGTAGCGAACGATACGTGGATTGAGTACTGGATAGATGATGACGACAAGATCACACAGGACTATAATAGACAGGGGTCTCTCATAGATGATCTCGGAGAAATAACTGATGAGTACTTCAATGCTACGCAGAAGCTTGCACACGTAACGGTTCGGTTCATGGGGAAATATGCTGAGGCATGGGCTAAGGCCTTTCATCATTTGACAAAACGGGAAAGTGTGGGTAAAATATTCTCAGATTTCTGCGGTGCAACAATACAAGAATATGTCGGGAAAATACTCCCGATAAACGTAGACTATTTCGGAACAGCGAATACCGTGGTGGCTTTTGACATCACGTTTGATTTAAGTTATGTGGAAGTAATAACGCTACCTGCAGAGCGATTGGCATACATCTCGCTTGCAGCAGGTGACATTAACACGTAATAGAGAAGGGAGGAAGACATGAATGTGAACTACGTCGGCTCTTTTGCCGAACGAAAAATGCGGTTCGCCTCATCCGTTTCCGTGGAGGCGGTAGAGAAGAGTGATCTCTTCAATGCCATATCGATTTACATGCCGTCGTCGTTCACTGACGATAACCTCGTAAATTTCGATAAATCGATCCTCGCGGCGGACAAACCGGCAGTGCTTGCGGTCACTGTGGATAATTATGTGGATGTTCTTAAAGGGGACATCCTGGATCAATGGTTACCGATTTTCAGGCAAGATACGAACTTCGATGTCGTCCTGTACATTGTCGTGTTTCTTAACGATGCGTCCACCTCCGGGCTTTGGACAATCGGAAATAAGAGCATCGTGTTTGCACCGCTCGCGGACGCATTCAAGAAGCTCTATTTCATTTCATACATCAAGGCACTGTTCGACCCGGACTACAACGGTGCGGACATCGTGTCCACCGGCACATTCACGAAGATGACATTCAACATCAATAACCCGACAGCGTCTCCTGTAACCCTCGTTGCAGGAACCTACGTGTTCGCGGACGGTGTTAAATCGCAGTCGTTCACGATCGCTGCAGATCAGGTTCTTCCTGCTTCTGGCGGTTTGTTTGGTCCGGTAACTTCCACCCAGACCACTGTAGGTCTCTCAGGAGGTGTAGTGCTCCCGGCCGGAACTGTACTTGGATCGGCAGTGACTCCTGTGCTCACAGGCCTGACGCTCTCTATCCTGACTGTGGTCGCAGGTACCATTGCCGGAACCACAACCAGCCGGTATTTTGACACCGCACTTGCTCTCGCGTATCAGTGCAAGCTGAACACGAAGCTTTCTGCCTACTTTTCCCTCGTTCGGGTGGACCTCACGAAGATATCAAGCGCTGGTGTAGACACTAATAAGTGCTTCATCAGGAGCAAGACCATGCAGCAGGAAGTGGCAGCGATCACGAACTTCCTCACTGGAGACCGCTCGAAGTATTTCTGGGGTGCATTGAGCCTCATGCTTGCCGAGAACACCACGCTCTTTGCTGACTGCGAAGACAGAAACTTGGATGCGTATGTTCTCGCCGGATGGTATTCTGAGAAGAACCCGTCGAATGAGTACGTCGGAAACAAGCTGAGTCTTTTGAGACTTTCAAGCCTTAAGTGCTTCGGCCTTCCGTCTCCTCTCAACACTGCGCTTAACGCGAACGACTCTGCCGGTTTCGACATATTCGACACGAAGAACGTCGGGCATCTTGCTTCGATCTCCGGGTCGAACACCGGAGACAGTTACCTTTCGATGTGCCGTGGTATCACCGGAATCCCGATAACCGCTCTCATGATCTCGAAGTACGTCGACTACAAGTCGGCTCAAGACTGCGCGGACATGATTACGGATAAGGGAACCCTCGTGAACCCGATCCTCACAAACGACGAAGCGTACAAGAAGATCCAGAACATCGTCGCCGGAAACCTTCTTCTTTTTGTCCCTACCAAGCGGATAAACGGAATCATAATGAAGTTCCCACCTTTTGCTAAGGCCAAGGTCGGACTCACGGCTCTTGAAGCATCGAGTGCATGGGCGGCAGGGTATGTCGACGACCTCGACAGCGTAGCAATCAGTGGCGGAATCACTGCCCAATAAGGAGGGCTAAATGTTTGGAGTAAACAGGGCTGCGGCCCACCCGAGGTCGACCTTCCAGGTCGCGGGTGGTGTCACAATGAAATTTCGTCATCCGACTCTTTCTGGGCAGATAAGTAACGCTACCCAGATTGACGAGGTTGACGTATCACGATGCGTGAAGCTCAATGACACGTTCTTCGACGCGACGCCTGGACAGGATAGCTCCTTCCAGGAAGTACTTGTCGATGGGTCAGTACTCACAATAACGAATCATATTTTGGCCGGTAGCATGACGCTGCCGATCATCAGGACCACAGGACTTGTCGGAACCGGTGACTTTGTTGCGGCAGCGCATCTTGTCATAGGATCTAAAGATGACACTGGTGGAACCTTCACGGTCATCCAGAACATCCAGGGAAAACGTATCATAACCGTTTTCTACGGTGTGTCGTTCAAGAATCTTCCGCACCTTCGCATCGCAGGTAACTCGGTAGTACCATACCCGGTAACCATGCTGTATGCCGGATGGTTCCAGGGAGTTTCTGGAGACAGCGCGCTTAACGAGAAGACAATCTGGGCAGTCGGTAACAAGTACGGTCTCAAGGGTGTATACAAGCCCTACGCTGTACAGGCAGCCGAGAACCAGAACGACTTCTTTGGCGGGGCTCCCGCCCAGGCTATTGGCGGCGTAGACGCAACCGATATAGACACCAAGAGCGCTGATATCGGCAATGTTGTCGATATCTCGAAGGTAGGAGCCGCTGAGGGAATGAGCGGAACGCCCACTATACCAGCAGATCCTTCCGGGTGGTAATCACCCTGGTTGAGATGTATTGAACTTGAGGGCCACTTCCTATTCTTTTATAGGGAGTGGCTTTTTACTATAAGGAGAAATAGTAATGGGCAAAATTGTAGACGAGGGAATGGCGGAGCGACTCACCGGAGTGTGTGCCCCAAGAGATTTTACACTGGACGCATCGGTCATAGAGCACGCGGAGACGCATAGAATAATAAGAGAAGACATTAAAATGAATCGCATCGTGTTCAAGTTTCCACAAGGCTTGAACCGAGTTAGTCTTTTTGAGGAGTGCCGGGCACTGACGCAGCTTGAAGACTTCGACACGATGTATGATCTTACAATGCAGTTACTGGTCAATAAAGACCTTGAGATATATATGAGGGATGATGACGGAGCACAGGATCTTTTATGCCAGATCCACATTGTGGACCGTTACCAAGACTTACGGTCCGGCTATGAGTTCATAGATGAGTTCCCGGTAGTAATAACATGGCTTACTGAATTCATCGGTGCATACCTCACAAAAAAATATCCGCTGCCTGGGAAAAAACAAGAAAAGCCACAGCCAGTAGCAGCGAAGACATCGAAGAAAAAGAGTGGCAGACAGAGGTACCAGGTGACACAATCGTAAAGGCGTACTTCGGCAATGATCTTTTATACGCGTGTTATGAGTACATGTTCGACTACAAAAGTGAGCCTCAGGATTTTAATATGCTGTTTGAGTTCTTGCTACATCGTAAAGTGAAGGGTATAATACACAAGGTAGCAGAAGAGTACGCACGGGCTACAAGGCAGTAGAGGAGTATACGGTGGCACACAATAACCAGTTTGGTTCAGGCGATTTCCAGAAGTTTACTCTTGCAATGAACCCAAACAACCCGAAAGATCTTCTCAATAGTAAACATGTAGAGAGTATTATAAAGAGCGTGATAGCCGCGTCCCAGCAAGAAGGTCAGAAAGTCATGCACTCTCAGCGGTCATACGATGAGAACGGTATGCGCATGACTGATTACTACGCCCCGAGCAGGTATGTCGAGACAGCAAGGACTGCTGCGGATGACTACCTGCAGGTCTTAGGAGAGAGCGTCAGTACGAGCATGTCGGTGTCTTCCCCTATCAATACTCCGTTCAGATCTCAAAAAGTGTCCATACTCGACCCTCGAAAAAGGGCCGAGCTTGCACGTATAGTTACCGAGAATGGCGGATTCTTCGATACAAATAAGTCTGGAGTGACCACATACGGACTGGATAAAACAGTTTCATACAATGGGAAGAATCTATCTTCAAGCGTTATAGCCCAGATCGCAAGCTCAAACATGAGGCATAAAGATGACTGGGAAAGCCTTGTGTTTCGTGGCTCTGGTCGGGAGGATTCTTTTTCTGCTAACACGCCTTTAGAGCGATCGATAAAGGCTTCTGCTGCGAAGAGAGCCTTGGTAGAAAAACAGAAAAGAGAATACACATCCGTGGACGAAAGAGAAGCGACCTTTGCCGCCCTCGCAAAGAGGGGAAGAAAGTTCAACCATACTGCAGAGTATGCCAAGCTTCACCCGGACGATCCGTATGTGAAAGCTCGGCTTATGCAGAAGGGCGGAAAGAGCCGGATGGGTAAGGTCGCAGGGGCTGCGCGTATTGCGAAGAACACGTCTATGACCCTTGTTATGGGGATACTTGGCGGGGTGATGACACTCGTTGGCATAATCACCGAGATGTCAAAACTTCTGGGCGGCATAGGCGGAGCTGTACAGGCCCAGCGCAGAACAGACATGAAGTACAACTTCGCCGATAATACTAACCTCAACTGGCAGCGTTATGCAGGCGCGAAGGGATACGACAAAGACACAATTTCAAAAGCTGCAGCAGGGATACAGCAGGCATGGAATAATCCTATGCAGTATAAGGGCGCGAATTTCTCGAAACTTGCACCACTGCTTGGAGACGATACGGCTAATCTTGTGAGGATGTCGGCTAAAGATGATGTGAACATTCTAGGTATTTTCGATAGTGTGGTTGACACATTCATGAAGAAAACCGCTGCAGGTACCACGGCTACCAAGTCAGGCCTCTCGAAGTCAGAAGCGTTCCAGCAGAACTATGAGCTCTTGGCCGAGCACAATGCGGACTGGGCCCAGTATTTTTCCGACATGTGGTATGACTACATGGGCGAGACCGGGGGTGGTGTAACACCCGGTAACTGGAAGAAAGATGGTCGCACTGTAAATAGCGCGGCTTACCGCACACAGTCAGAATGGGCTACACAGTATTCTACGTCTCAGGATCGCACAAACGCATCACAGAAACGCGGGGCAGAAGATACCTACAAAACTATCACAGAAAGCGGTGCAATGTTTGCGAGTACCTGGGAAGACACACTCAAACGAATTGCTGCATCCTCTCAGCAACTGGTGGATGACTTCACCGCATTCGCAGTGAATATACTAAAGAAGTTCGATCTCGCCCCAGAAGTAGTCGCGTCATATAACGCGAAGAATAGACAGATAAACAACGCTGCGTCTGTGCTGCTAGAGGCAAACATAAAGAATGAGAAAGCAGACCTCAATGCCAGGCTTAAGAAAGCAGGTCTTCCTGACATAGATACTCAGGAAAAAGATGGCCCCGGAGCAGACTTCGGGGACGCGTACAGAATATTCCTTTCTGACCCTGCGAACGCAGTAGCATTGGCTGCTTACGCTGACTCGCAGAAGTACCAGAAAAAGCTGGCGACAGAATTGAAGAAAGGGTCAAACGATATAACGAATGCCCAGGTGTATACAGGTACGTCACATGCCGCAAGAACTGTAGGCGAAGCCATGAACCTTTGGAACGACCTGACAGCATCTTACGACTTTAAGGGGACGAACACGATAGAAGGAGACGCGGCATACTCAGCGGCAGCACAGGTCCTCGGAGACAGCGTCTATGCCTCATCGGAAATAAACAGGGTGATGGCAGGAGGGGTAACGCTTAAGGGTATCAAAGGTAAGATACACAACATAAGCGAATTCCGTAATGCCGTACCTGGCGGATTGGTATCTGCAGTACCGACAGGCGGCGGTCAAAGCACGCTGACGGTAACGCTGCAGAGCGTAAAAGACGGCGTGAAAGAAAACTTATCGTCGTTTGTAATTGGAAATACCGGTATCGATACCAACGTTAATATCCAAGATGTCACGAATATAAATAAGCAGACTGTGACCTCATCCAGTGCTGCAACACCTGCGGCTAAGACGGACACTGCATCAAGTCAAAGTAAATACTACACTACCCGATAAAGGAGTAAGCAATGGGCGGACCGATTATAAAAGGACAAGACGACATAAATATAGCTGGCGGCCTACAGGGCGTGAGCAATATAATAATACCCACCACGCTACAGTCTGCTGCCGACATGCTGTCATACGTAGACAGCATGACGTGCCTCTTCGATCCTCGCTGGGTGCCACAACAGAGTAAGATAACACTCCCTATCGTGTTCTTCCACATCAACAGTATCCGTGAGACGCACAAAACGAACGTGAGCACAAAGCGCGTTGTTCTTTACGAGCCTATGGCGGACATTGACGCTAGTGCTGCATCTAACCAGGTGCGAAGTAGCGTCATGCGATCCATAGTGGATAACGCGTGGAGAGAACCAAAGACGTTCCTCATAAATGCCGTGCTTCCCTACCAACCAGCCGGGCGATACATAAAAGAAGCCATCCAGACCGTCTCTGCGACGGTCTTAGGCTTTATGTCACTCCTTGGGGTGGACGTAGACAAACCTGTGCTGGGCGCTGCCGTGAACGCCGCCTGGTCAGCAGCTTTTTCTTCTGTTTCTACGGCACTCAAGATGATGTCGATATCTGCAGACGCGGTAGGTAAGCTTCCGGGGATGAACGGGGTATCGTATATAAATAAGAACTCGATAGACGCGATGGCAGAGGGTGCACAGATTCTGTGCATGAAAATGTGGACGGGATACGACTATGAGTTTGTTATCATAGAGAGCATGGACGTGGAGAAAAAACCATTGGAAGATGACGTGTTTCGTGTTACACTACAGGTGAAGGTAGTCAATGTCCTGACTATCACGAAACCGAGCAAAGCGACGCCGAACATCCTGTCAAGGAACTGGGCATCGAAAGCGATAAGTACAGCACAGAAGGCGCTTTCTGCACCTCTCATCGCTATAACAGGGGTGGACCAGGCAACAGGTGGTGACCCGCTGAACGGCGTGTCAAATCTCGTTAAGGGGAAAATATGAAAATAGTTCTTATGCAAAGTCTTTTTACGAACAATGAGTACGTGTTACCTTACGCGGATAAGACTGCTACGTTCACAATAATAGACGAGACGTTTGAGGCTCTCGGTAAAGAGGCAGTTATAAATCGTGTCATATGTCTGGTAGAGAATACAGACGTGGACGGAAACGTGACAGGACAGCTTGGATCTATGGTAATAGGAGTCGGGGACATGGTAGTCGGAGCATCCTCTACCGACCCGACGCTTATTGGAAAACTTCTGGATAAAGACAACATGGCCCAGTGCACAGTGGAGCTGTACGAATAATGCACGAAAATGTACATGGCGCGTCCTACATACGAAACGATAGTTCTCTCTTTGAGGAAGAAAATGACCTCATATACGGCCGCGTAATAAACGTGAAATTTGTCCGTAAAGACAAGACGTTTTTTACTATCCGAAGCGATTATGAACCGATATACCACGAGGGTCCCGGAGGCGGGACAGTAGAGTTTGTGCAGTGCTCGCAGAAGCCGTCTATTAAGCTTGCATATAATCAGGTATCGAACTCTACTGTTATAGAAGTCAAAATACAGATTGACGCGTTATACATCGACCGAGAAATGGCCGGGCACGAGATAGACTCCAGTGTCGGAAATCCCGTAGCGTTTGCCGTAGTACAACTTGGGTATATCGGGCAATTCCCGGACTGGAGAGAGTTCTCCAGTAAAGAGGATCTCGAAAGATTTTATGACCTTAATAACCACATGATTACCTCTGACCAGGGTGTGAAAGGTGGAAGGCAACTCGTTGTGCAGATGCTCACTTCGTATGCTACAGGGCTTCCGCCTGACCAGGCTTGGGTATTTAACGGCGTTGTAGGTTCGATTGAGAACGGCCTTCGGTGGGATAATGCGAAGACAGACTTCCTCGCTAATTACGGTGACACGAGTTTTCCGTCGCACCTGTCTGAGATTGAGACAGTACTGTACCAATTTATAACAAGACGTTTTATAAGATCCAGCGTTACGCACGATGCCAGGTTTAGCCAGGTCACGAAAGAAAGCGGTGACATAGAGTTTAGGGCGAGTGTAGAAGTGGAAGCGTACGACAGGTACAAAAAAGGAGCTGCCCCTAGCTCCCTCGTGACAGGAGAAGCTACAAGCAGTCTCGACGCCTGGAAAGAACTCAAGCTCGCACCAGACGGTGCTATGAATTATGAAGACGCGGACATGTTCGGTATCGTGTGCTCCTGCTCACAATTCCTACGCTCCCTTCCAATCAACGAGCTTTACAGGCAGTTCGCTGCAGGGGAGAAAGCTATATTCATACCTGCGGATGAAAAGCCGTTTAATTCCCAGCAAGACGGAGTCGGCCAGCAGCTCAGGGCTATCCAGCAGCACTACCAGTTTCTGCGGTGGTACTCGCTTAAGGACGGCAACTTTTATTTTTACCATGTCAATGAGCACGTCGAGGATATATTCAAAGATCCGTACATACAGAAAAAGCAGATCCAGGACGCAACGATACTACCTGCGGTTTATGACATAACGATGGGAGCCACGAGGACTATCCGGTGTCCTTTCTTTTCTGTTATTGACCCTATGACCACTGTATTTTTCCAAAGTAGACTTCGCCTTGTAGACGACACCGGTTACTGGTATCAGCCGAAGAAAGGACTCGACGCATTTCTTGTGCTTCTCGCGAGCGTGGAGTTTTCGACTACAGGGGACGAGAACATAATGACCCTCATGTGCACGGACGTCGGGGAGAAAGAAGCGCTCCTTCTTAATCCCTGGAACGGCGTAGTCACCGTCGAGCCTACAGTACCTGCTGTTGGGGACTACACCACCAACGTCACCCAGAAACAAGAGGTGCGTAATAACGCGTGGGCGGCTATCATGCTGACGTCCGGGCTAGTGCCGTTTAAGAGGTCGTCTGTATATTGGACCACGTTTGCGGTACAGCATATGATACCGACTGCGGACAGAGAAGAGTGGAAAAAGGCCGGGAAAGAACTGACGCTTGTGCAAGCTCTCACCGATCTTCGAGCTTGGAATACTCCAGGACCTGATAATCCAAACGGGGTATGGACGACCGCCCGTATGACAAGCAGCGAGGGACCAAGCCCTGAACAAGCAGCGGTGCCGGAATGTCCTTTCCAGATCCCGTGGCTTTATACGAACGACGTGGTAATGTTCAGGTCTCCTTATAGGCCTGACTATCTTGATAAATATGACCAGAAGGACAGAAAAATAAATGAAACCTGACGCGTTTGAGTTTAATAAAAACAACGGGATATCAAACGACAATGACTGGCTCAAGAACACACCGCTCATAGAGTACGGCATGATAACCAAGGTGTATGATGAAAACCTTGTGGCCGTTCAGGTGGTGGTGCAAGATAGCGCTGCACCCAGGAACTACAACGTCCGGCTCCTTCACCTGTCATCCCAGCTCAAGGAAGAATCAGTCCGTCCTATGGTAGACGACCTGGTTCTTCTTCTGTTTTTACGGGCTCATAAAGACGACATGTTCCTGGACCCGGCAGAAAGACGTGCGAATAGCTCGGACGGGGATGCTACGATATATGCGAAGAATCCTAATAACTACAACATGTTTTCCGGGGTAGGCATACAGCTCGCGACCATTAAGGGAAGATCGAGCGTTACCACCGTGTACGACGAGGACTCAAACGGACCTTCTGTCAATGAGCGGACAGTGGCACGCGTTACGAAGATATTCAATAAGGCGATGTCCATGATATTCGACGTGCCCAGCGCCGACGGAAGTGCGGACGACGAAGCAATAAGTATGCTCTTTGGTAAGAGATCCCCTTTCACTCAAGAACATCACGCCGCAGTAGAGCGGAAATACGGATATGCAAAAGCGCTTGACGGCACGATAACCGAGATAGATGCGCCTGTGACTGAGACGTACAGCAACAAGGCGCCTATTACGGAGAATATTCTCGGTGAGGTGGATGTACACATCGGAACCGACAGCCATAACGCGTCGACCACCGCTCCAGTGAACATTGACCTTAACGACAAGTCACCGGTCGACGTAAAGAGTAAATCAGGGCTCTCCCTGTCGTTCGACAAGGCTGTGCTTGTGAAATACGGGGATAAGTACACGATAGAAGTTACCGGCGACATGGAAATCAAAGGAACAGGAAAAGTAAAGATTAAGGGATCTGAGATCGTGCTCAATGACGGTGTCGGGTACGTGACCGAGTTTACAGCCCTCAAGACAGCTCTCACCACAGCGTTCACCACAGTGAATACGCTTCTCGGGACAAAGATGGACATGGCAGGGGCTCCTGGAACGGTAGTGCTCTCTATGGATACCGCCAAGGTCACGAAGGTGCGGACGTAAGATTGACTTACCGGCTATCCTATGGGATAATCTAGGCTGTAATTGATAGGAGATATCTATGCCATATGAATATAAATCAGGAGACGAGATCCTCCGAACCATAGAGGATGCCTATGACGCATCCGTCGCTCCGAAGAAGCTGTACCGAAATAATAACAATAAACTGCATCTTATCTGCAAGGCTGATGCTGCAGGCTACAAGCTCATGATGGACTCTATCATTGCCCAGAAGAATCGTTTCGACCCGCAGTACTGTCCCAGTAGTGATCTCAAGAGTACTGCAAAGCTCTTGGGCACAAACTACAGACTCGGGAAATCAAGCATCCTCCAGATCATAGTAAATAACGTGAGTGCCACAACAAGCCATGACCTAATCGCCGGAAACTATCAATACCTCTCTGCCTCCGGTGAAATATTCACCTTTAACTTACCCCTCGATAAAACATTCGCTCCCCTCGAAGCCAAGACATACTACGGTGTGTCTGCACACATCGGTCCTTATCCGGTGACTGACAACACAAGCATTGTGGTGCAGCGAGTTGATACCTCCCCTATAAACGGGGATTTTTCCTTTTCATGCCTCAATAACGCAGGATCGCTTGGCTACCTCGACGAGACCGATGAGCAGTTTCGTATACGAATCCTGACTGATACGGGAAGGCAGGATCTCATCGTAGAGCTCCAGGAAGAGATACGGAATTTGCCGACCATCTTCGAGTGTAACTGTGTATTCAATCCCACTACCACACCTGTCGTTGTCGACGGTATAACCTTGGCGGCCGAAGAACTCCTCATATCAATTACCGGTGTCCCGACCGACGAGATCGCGGAGATCGTGGCGCGCAATACGATTTACAAAACACACGTCGTGAATGCGCTTGACGTAGTTCACTATGCGAGCTCGGTGTACGCAGGTGGTGCGTATCCTGTGTACTTTAAGTACCATGACCACACAGTGTACACGACAACAGTCGAATACAGTTATGATGCGACGAAATATCGAACTGACCAGATAGAGGCAGTACTCAACAGCCTTTTGTCGAAATACAAGTATGCCAATACACACTCCGACACGATCACCGAGTATGACGTATACCAATCTTTAAGCGCACACGGTCTTTCAGGGGTAAGCATATTGAATGTCAATCTCCTTGTAGCAGGGTCTCCTGTATCCTACGTGACCGTCCCGAAGACTCGTATTCCACAGATGGCAAGCGTAGCATACACACACGTTTCGGTATAAAGGAATAGAGAAATGAAAAAACCTTTCCGGTTTCATCGAGGCGAACTGAACGGGTACTACATTCAGAAACTTCTTCTCTGTCACAACGAAGCCGTGAAAGACGTCATAGAAGAGCTTGTCTACCAGTGTGTATTCCAGTGGAAGCTAGAAGGTGAGGTAACTGCAACAGAGCTTCCAATAAGAGAGTCTGACATCATAGGTGTTGGCAAATTCGCAGGGATTTACCGGCCAATCCAGTACAGTGAGAATATCGGCGATAGCGTTCGCCTCACCGAAAGCCACGTAGTCGCAGGACAAGAAAGAAGTGAGCGTGGGCTTTTCGTGCCGGAGGCGGACGGGTTTGGGTTTGTCAGGACCGAACAGGATGATTACCCGAGCGATATATCGACTGAGGCAACGAGCACGGCAAAAGAAACACTAATCCCTCACGGTCTCACCCCTATCGGCTACGTGCCGTACAACGTGAACATTTTTAACCCTGACGGATCGATAATCCCTGGAGCAATTCTGTCGTCCCCTCCAGGGGGCGGCGTGCCCTACACCGAGTATTACGGTGACAAGTACCTCTACCTCGAAGAGCATTTCACCGACACACAAAAAGTAATGAGTATCGAAATGTTCAAAAAATACATTGAGTGTCTCATGCGGATACGGTATAATGGGGTGTCGATTAAAGAGTTCTTGTATATCACTGAACTCTTAGGCGAAGGGTATATATACAATATAACGATATCGCAGAGCGCCCACTACTATGTTGTGAATTACTCAACGAATGTTTTTTCAAGCATTGACAATAAGACCGGAAGACTCGGAACGTGGCTTGCCGTGTGCACACAGAAGTTCAAACTTTTTCAATTAGTCCAGGTGTAAGGAGATTCATATGTCATACCAAAGCGATTTAGGTTCTATCAGGGACACTCTTATAAAGCTCGACACGAACCGTGTTGAGCGTTTGTCATATACACAGAATGCGTTTGACAACGAGCTTGTGGACGGTGTTACCACATTCGATGTAAACGCCGAGCAGAACATCCCGGCCGCAGGATATGATGACTACAATCCGACCATACACAACAAAGGCTTACGCAGCCAGGGCGCCTCGATCCCCAGGAACTCGCTCAACCATTTTTACGGCCGTCTTTCTTACAACGTCAATAAGCTCATCCAAAAGCTCCGTGCCTTCATCCTTGTCGACATTGCCTCGAAAGCGCATAACGCGAACGAGTATGACGCATCCGCCCCATACGCAAGCGGTGACGTGTGCTACATGATGGAAGCCCAGGGTGTAATAAGGTCCTATGTTCTATACCAAAGAACTTCTTCTGCCCCTGCGACTATCTCCGGCATCGCGGTGACTGACACGAACCACTGGACCAAGGTGCAGCCGAAGGTGAAAGGAATCCATAAGGATTACCAGATCGCTGACCTCACTGCGCTCAATAGTGCTACGTGGTATCCTGCGGTGACGACACTCCAGGACTTTCAAGCTGATACAGTTGGGACTAAAGACGGGGCAACACGCATACGCATAGAGGCGTATATGAACGGTACGATAGCATTACTGCCACAACCCGTCAGGGCTGACCTCGTGGTAGACTCAAAGTTCACCGGCTGGGCTGCGTCCTCGACAGATATAGTGGAAGACGCGTCTTGTATAGGAAATACCGATGGTACCGACTTTAGTGCAGCCGCAAACAATCCTATCGGCTACTCCAAACTTCCTCTCGGCCGCCAAGCGGTGATCTGGCTCAGAGGAGGGGCGAAATATGCCATATGGAACAGCTTTGGCTCTGCATTTACGCTCTACACTGGAAGCTACAACAACGGCCTCGATGGAGCGGTCTCTCCTTCCGCCTCGCGTGTGTTCGCGGTGAACAATGCAAGAATCCTCGCGGATGCCGATCTCCTTGATGGACTACACGCGTACAGATTTTTATCTAGAGAAGAAAATGGCTCTGCTAATTTAATTTCTGGCTCAAACATAAACACCGTGGCATTATCAACAGGTATCTATTTAGGTTTCAATTTGATAGGTGCGCCTACAGCGGAGGGGTATTTCTTAGAAGTCATGAATTATGCCGGAGGTATAAATGACTATACAAGGCAAACGCTGTGGCCGTTTGGGGCATACGGATATGATTCATCTGCTAATAAATGGACACGAACACGAAGAGATGGCGGGGCTGCTTGGGAAGCGTGGACTAAAGAATGGAACTCATCAAACGACGGTCCTGGCTCCGGTCTCGATGCGGACCTCTTTGGCAGCATGCCGCCATCACAATTTATAAGACACGGCAATACGGACGGATCGGCCATACAGATAACAGGGGGTAACTTAGATACTGCTGCTTTACCTTCCGGGTTTTATTGTGGAAACTCTATAGCAGGCGCGCCTACAGGAGACTGGTATTTTATTGAGGTGTTTAACTATTCTGGAAATAATTCATGGTCCAGGCAGGTGGCATACCCGTTTCAAGCACTTGGACTGGACTCTAATACTAATGCGTGGACAAGATCAAGGAATAACGTAGGGGCATGGTACCCTTGGAAAAAAATGTGGAACTCAGGGAACGGCGGCGTAGGCTCCGGCCTTGACGCAGGCCTCCTCTGTGGTGTTGACCCACGGGTGGGAACAGCAGGATCTGCATATACCTTAATCTTGCCTGGATCAGGAGTTACAACCGCTCTTCCTGCTGGTCTATACTCTTTGGTTGCGCCCGGACCTAATATTCTACTGATTATAGGAGGGCACACGTCTGGAAACAACTTTGGTGGAGGGCTCGTTTGGTCTAACGGATCTAACACATATTTTCAAAATAATAACGGTAATACAGCAGGGGTTGATGGACTCAAGCTCTACTAAAAGGAACCAAGAACCATGACACAGAAAGCAATGTGCAACCACCCGGAGGGCTAAACTATGGACGTGAAAGTAAGCAGAAAAGAATATCGCCTCCAGCCAGGTTCTCCTGGAGGCGTCGAGGTCCTGATGTCGGACATATTCGACCTCTATCCAGTCTTTTCTGCTTCTGACCCCGACCTCATAGAAGACATAGAGATCCTTGACGACCCGAGAGTAGAGCTCTTAGACCGCGCTATGTTCGCGGTCATTAAGCAGAGGGGCGGAGATCCTTTGAGCCTGCAGGACGGTTCTCAGTGGGAAGAGGCACTCTTGGGTGAGATATCGGTTACGACGCTTCTCACCCAGGTGCACGCCGCAGTCCTTCAAGAGGGCCCAGGCGTGCAGTCTAATTTCTCAACGTCTGTAGCGAACGGCAGGGAGTATCTTTCGGTCAACGTGAGCCTAACGAATTCGGCCTAGACTTCACCCGGAAGGGTTTTTTCTCTGTCTTTAATGTCGTGCATAAGATGTTCGGTGAGCCTGTCGAGGGAATCAATATAGTGTTGGTTCTTTGTGATGCAGGCTTTTACTATTCCTGCGCGGTAAGTGTCTTTGTTAGATTCATATATAGGTAGGTATTTTCCGTAAGTATCGAGCTTCATCTTGGCACAGTCCTGGACCAGGTTTGCCGTTTCCAATAACCACATATCAAGGAATTGCTCTATCGATGCTTTAGCTCCCGGCCAGTCTGGGAGCTCGTTATGCCCGCACTCGGTGACTCCTGACTTCGAGCATATGTCGACGTATTCATCTTTCAGAAGATCAAGAATACGAAGTCTGTATTTTTCATATCTCTCACTCATGAGCTCTTTCGTGAAGTGGTTATTACCGATACTCTCGTAGAGCGGGTACCTAAGGGACGATGACAAGGATCGCCTGGTCATCGAGCAGGCAGTGTATGTAGAGAACATATTCACTATTCGCTGCCTTAATGTATTCGTCATCTGCCGGAGCTTCTGCTGTACGAAATCGTCGGCATCCTTAATCTCTTCATTCATGTTGTACATGGTTGTCTGGCCTTCCTGCTCCTTTCGGATCGAGAAAGTGCCTATTTGGATCACCCCAAAGTGCTTGGCAAGGTATGTGAAAAAGACCAAGACGCACACTATGATAAAAGCCAGTACCACAAGGTTCGGCAAAGGAATGCCTGCGAAAGCCTCAGCTATAAGTTCCTTCATAATAACTCCATTTAATGTTACAGATTAGACTTATTATATAGCTTTACAATTGAGAACGCAAGTGCTAAAATACATACATAGTAAGGAGTTTTTATGGCGGTAGTAGACACTTCAAAAAGGCAGAAGACAGAAAAGTACGATACAAGGGAAGAGCTTATCAGAACCCTAAAAATGGCTGTAGCGGACGAGCTTTCGGCAGACACCCTCTACGACACGATTGTCGCGAGCGTTGAGGTGAGCTCCTGCATAACCCAGGAAGAAACTGACCAGATTATGAGCGAGGTCCTTGATATCCGGGACGACGAAGTCACCCATCAGCGGAAGCTTTTGGCCCTTATCTGCAGCCTGTCGCCTTCCTATGTAGATGCCCTCGGGGAAGAAGAATAATGGCAGCCCCCAAGAGGATCGTCCTATCAGGCGCTATCACAGGGCATGAAAAAGAAGCCACCCAGTACTTCTATGAAGCTGAACGTCTCGTGCACGCGCGATACCCTCTTGCTTCTGTTTTTAACCCGACACGCATCCCGAAGCAAGCTTCCTGGGAAGACTACATGAAGATATGTCGTGCTCGAATCAACGGGTGGGCAGACACTATTGTCATGATTCAAAATGAATTCTATCTTGATTCCAGGGGAGCGATCGAAGAGAAGGAACTCGCGGTAGAGAAAGGATTGAAGACTATTGTCCTCATAGCGAACGATACCCTTTTGGAGGTAGATCATGCAAACATCCTACGGAACCGTTAACGCGGATTCCGACTCAATACACTACGACCAGACTAACAACATATTCGAGCGATTCTTGCATGACCTCAAAACGTCAGGGCAGACGAAGTTCTTTCTGGAGACATGCAACATGAACGCAGCAGGATGCGCGGCAGAAGCCGTAGGTGGGAAATGGAAATACGTCCTGCCTCTGGGACCTGATGGTAAGGAACTTTTCGGCCAGGACGACCTTATGGCGTTCTATCTTTACTCCACCTATGGGCAAAAGAGAGCCCCTATCGTGGTAGACGGACTTTGTGAAAACGAAGTGAAAGAGAACATCGCGTGGGTGCTGCAGGAATGCTCAAACGTCAGAACAGAGATTGTCACTGCCTTAAACGGCAGCGATATGATACAAAAAATGGACGACGCACTCCTCTTGGGGAAAGCGATTGTCCTTTCGTATTTCACCGACTACAACTCCGGGCACTTCATAACCCTTGTGAAGAGGGACTCAGTTCTTCACACGTTTACCGCGCACGACCCGTGGCCTTCTAACAACCTCTGCCGAAACGGAGGTGTGCGCGAGGTATACCCTGACTCTTTCTTTATAACCCGTTGCACAGGCGACAGGCTTAAATTCGTAACCGTTTGCCGTAAGGAGGCTTAACATGGATCTATCAATTTTCGCGGGTGTAGGGCTATGGCTCATACTCATCGCAATCGCGTCGTTCGATGTGATCGGTATGATCGAGGGCGTGAAATCCGTTGTGGATTCCGTCAAGAATAAAACCGGCATGTGGTGGTGCCCGGTTTTGTCGTTTGTGCTTTCGTTCCTCGTTGCGTGGTTTTTAGGAAGCATCACCGACGTGAACATATTCTCTTCGAAGCTCAACGCGGTCCTCTTCGGTGGCGCCACCATCTTCGCTCTCGGTGAAGTCTTCGGGTACAATATGATTATTAAGTGGCTTTACTCGGTGTTCGATTACGCTATCGCAAGCTTCACTAAGAAGACCGCTGACAAAGAATACATGACCCCAGAGGTCAAATAAGGAAGGCATGATGTGGCAAAGAAGTTTCTTTTTCTGTTTACTGTCTTTTTTCTTGTTTCCTCTTGTTGCACAAACCGAAACATTGTACCCAGTGACGGAGGGAGAGCTATCCAGGCTGGAGGCGATATCGCTTCTACTGGAGCAGCAGTCGACGGGGCAAAAGCAACTGGTACAGAGCTTGCAGGGACAATTGACGGAACGATCAAAACAGGTGGTGACATTGCAGGGGTTATCGACGCAACTGCGGCTACAGATGCAGGCGTCAAAGACACTGTCGGACAGCTCACAACGTCAATTGACTCAAGCGCAGGAATCCCAAGCGAAATCCGAAGCATCGTACAGCGCATACGTGGACGCGGCAGCATTAACCCTATCAAAACAGATAAGTGATGACGCAGCAGTCTTGGAAAAACAGAAGGGAAAAACCCTTAAGGCTGAGTTCTGGGTAGGGTTACTGCGCAACATTGCGATTGTCGAGACTATCATATTGCTTGCACTCGGTGTCTTGGCATACTTGAAGTTCCGTCTTAAAATTCTTTAGGTGAGGTTTATATGGCAGATGTAGGACTTAAAAGCGTCGGGGAAATAAACGTGAAGAAATGCTTCAAAGGTTTCGCACGCACCTTCGCTATATACCACCCAGCCGATCTTGCAGCGGTCGGGATCTCTGCGTCTGTAGACAATGCAGGCGTAGCGGTCCCTCTCGATGTTATCAAGAGCACATACGACGCTACACTCAAATACACGAAGGTCACCTTCAACCTCACTGCTGCCTTGTCAGCAACACTCGACAAAGGGACCTTGAGCTGGATGTGTATATTCACCTACAACCTGGTTGATAAGCCGTATTTCACCGGCACGTTCGAGGTGCTGTAAAATGGGTGTACAAGTATATGTCCAGGATGTTGCCATTACAGTCGAGGTTCTCGACGACGACAACTTTGTCGTGGTGGCGGAGAACGACGTCACCCAGGTCGTCGCCGGGGATACATCAAGCCCAGGTCTTTCTGCTTATGATGTGTGGCTCTTACAAGGGCACGTCGGTACAGTGGATGACTACCTCGAATATTTAAGTGCAATACGGAACTGTGCGAGTGACGCAGAACAGGCCGCAGCTTTCGCGAGCGGCATCAAAATAGTTATAAGAACGGATTTACTCTAGGGAGGATGACATGGAAGCAATCAGAATGAGAGACGCAATGGACGCGAGCGTTATACGAGGAGCAGGAGACAAAGAAGAGGCGAGTACGAAAGGAAAGTACGTCTTCGAGTGCTTCGACAAGAACGGGAAACTCAAGTGGAAGGACACCATCGACAACGTGGTGACTACCCTTGGCAAAAACACTGCACTTGACGCGTTCCTTGCAGGATCTGCATACTCAGCCACTGGACCCTTCATGGGTCTCATTTCGTCTATCGGTTACACAGGCGTTCCTGTTGCGGCCGATACGATGGCGTCTCACGCAACATGGTTCGAGGTCGACGCGACTCCTCACTTCCCGACAGTAGCAGCTCGTCTCACGACGAACGGTAACTGGGCAGCGGCAGCGGCGGGTGCAAAGTCTCTCACGACTCCCGTGTCGTTCTCAATCATCACAAACGGTGGAACGCTTAAAGGCGCTTTTCTTGTCTTTGGAACTGGCGCCGTTGCAACTCTCGGCTCCACTGCAGGTGTGCTCCTTTCAGCAGGTGTATTCACCGGCGGTGATAAGGTCGTGAGCGCAGGGGACACCGTGCAGGTTTCCTACACACTCACGTTGACCTAAGATTAGGAGGGCAGTTATATGGCAATTGCAACACTGGATCAGTATATAGCTGCCGTCAAGCAGCGCGTGGAATACGTGAAGCCGACAACCGCGAGGACTTCCCTCGCGGGTAAGCCCTTCACTATTTTCGACCTTGCGGGTCAACCAGGAGCTGGCACCCTTGCCGGAGGCTCTACGACAGCTCCGGTCATGCCTACCAGTGCAACTGTTGGGTTTCCGCCAATCACATTCTCCACAGGCATCGGGTATATCTCGCGTATTGAGTTTAACAATTTCGTGTCCTCACGGCTTGCTCTATTTGATATGCTCAGTAAGTCCGGTCCGTACTCATATGCCGCAGGAACGACGACGATCACGACTAACCTTGACTCAACCTCGCGTATGCCTGATTATTCAGCGCCGAACGGTGGACACGGCAATGAAATCTGGATGGAAGTCACTACAGCATTCGTAACAGGTACAGCATGGCAGGTTCAAGTCACATACACAGACACGGCAGGAAATACCCACACCTCCGTCATAACAGCGGCTGCGGCTGCGGCTGCTCTTATCCTTGGCGCTATGGTTCAGATACCTCTTGCAGCAGGTGATGATGGTGTACAGTCGATTCGTTCTGTCATTGTAACAAACGGTGGTACAGCAATGACCGCGGGTGCTTTCAACATTCTTATTATGCGACCTCTATGGACAAGCGGTAGAGTACAAATAGCTAACGGTGGAGATATTCACGACATGCTTAAAACAGGTATGCCTCGCATATATCCGACCTCTGCTCTCTACGTGCAGGTCATTGCAGATTCTACTTCCACAGGATTCCCGGAGCTTAATATCGAAATAGCGAGCGCGTAATGGCTAATATCTGGAGACGCAACCCATCAGGCAGGCTTAACTCAAGCAGCTTGTACAACAGGATATACTCAGGTGTTGCGTCCCAGATAGCCGACGACTTCTTTGAATCATCAGGTTCTCCCGTCTACCAAGTAACAATTGCAGAAAGCATTGGCATAGCCGACTCTTGTGACGAGCATGATGTTACCCTCGCGGTAATTTCGGAGACGGTAAGCATCACCGACGCATGTGATGAGTCGGACATAACCCAGGTCAGTATTCAAGAGTCTTCTTCTGTTTCCGAGAGCGCTGCAACCATGTCGGCCGTAGCAGTCTCAGTCGCTGAAAGCGCCGGGCTCACAGAGTCCACGAACGCAGGGCTTGCCATTGCAGCTACCATACTTGAGACTACCGCCGCATCCGATGCACCCAATTCTGCACGGTTCTCACCCGCTTCTATAACGGAAAGCGTTGCATCTGCAGACTCCCCTTCATCCAAGTTTATCACCTCCTCTACCGTACAGGAGACAGTAGGGGCACTTGACTCCACGTCTGGTGCCGTGACCACGTCAAGCCTGGTCCAGGAGGCTGCAGGAGCTTCGGACGCACCGAGCGCCTCAACTGTTCTTTCCGCCTCTATTCAAGAGTCTTCCGCTACAGGTGATGCCCAGGCGACGTTATCGGTCGCCTCTGTAGCTATCCAGGAAAGCTCTGGTATCTCAGATAGCCAAAGCATAGGTCTCGTGGCTTCTGCAGCGATAGCAGAAACATCCGGGATCTCGGATATCCCATCGGCTCAAGCAACCCTCAAGCCGTCCGTCCAAGAATCTATTACTACATCCGACGCTCCCAACTCCGCCCGGTTCACCCCCGCAACGATGGCCGAAAGCGTAAGTCTCACAGAGACAGAAAACGCACAGTCGGTTCGCCAAGCGGCCATAGCCGAAAGTGCTGCCATTGCAGAGCAGGGAGCGGTCAGCACTGCGTATCCTGTGTCGATCACCGAAACGGTTGCGACCTCCCACTCATCAGGAATTTCAACCGTCTTTTCTGTTTCTATCTCGGAGACTGTGGCAACCTCTCACTCATCGATTTCGTCGAAGATCGTATACGCGTCTATTGCAGAAACAATATCTGCCATAGATAACTGTTTAAGCACTGCAATACTGAGACCTGCCGTAGCAGAAAGTGTTGGGGTAACAGACGGACCTTCTGCCTCAGCTTCCCATTATGTTTCTATCGCGGAAGCTTTGGGAGTGACAGAAGAAGAGTTGGCGAGTCGGGTAATTATAACAGCCATAAATGAGATTTCAGGAATAGGGGATACGGCCGTACTTGAAGCATCCCTTGTAGACCGTGTCTTTTTATCGAACGGGATTAGTCTGCAGACCAGATTTCCGCCTGTCGGGAATGATGTTCGAGTCCATATTAACGGGAAGGTGTACGGTATACCGGTGTTCCCGGCGACAGACAACAATGCAGGAGTGGTGCGTATTCAAGCGGACGGAACAGTCTATGCTATGCTGCACGAGTAAATAAAAAAGGGGCTCACCGTTTTGGTGAACCCCTATTCGTCTTACGCCTTTTTCAAGTAACACTGGTTAATAGGATATTCACCGCCTGAATCAAGCTTGACTCGTACCTTTCCTTGCCCACCTTCCGGCACCTCGGTCACGACGCCCTTTTCTTCCGGGGCACCGTTCGGCATGAATATAACCTTGTCGCCTACCTTATAGACAACCGGCTCGCTCATCTTCGGGATAGCCTGTTCGTTCTCTGTTTCCATGTCTTCCTCCTGGTAACGTATTATAACACGACTTGCACACAAGTCTCAATCGCTACATCTTGCTTTTTATTTCCCGGTACACACACGGGGAATCCTCATTCACGATCACAAACTTGAGCCGCACCGACACGATTGATTCCTGCGGCTGGTCGATGTTGATTGCTTTCATGCCGTATATCTCCGTCGTGTTATAGAGATTCCTTGTGACTGACTGGGCGAACCTTTGATACATCTTAAGGTTCCCGAACGTTTCGACTGAAAGCTTCCGCACCTTATTCGAGAAGGCCCCGGTAAACACGTACTGTATTTTGTTACGGCCGTGCTGCGCAGTCATGACCCATTCTTTCAGTACAGGGATGGTGACGAGATCCTCAGAGTCTACTTTTCCGGCGTTTGCTGACGGCATGATTCCTCCTTGATTTTCATACTTTCTCCTCCTTCCTCTTTTTCTGCTCGTCCCGAAGGAGAAGCACAATACTGAGCGCAAGTGGACTTACCACATCGAAGAATGTCGCAGGGATCGTGTACACGATAAACCGTATGGTCGATTCCTTTATACCTATCTTCGACGACATGAGCGTGTACACTGTTTCCCGTCCCGCCTTTGCAGTCTCTACCACGGTGTCTTTCTTTTCGATCTGTACTGTCTTCGCGTTATACAAGGCGTCCCGCTTCGCAATGGCTGCTTTCAGGTTCGTTTGCGCGAGCGTATAGTTCCTTGATGCCACAGAGTATACTATCGAGAATTTACCGTTCTCGTCTGGAGTACTGTTCTGTGACATCGTTGCTTGCCAGACATCACTGTCCTTTCGGTAACTATCAATGTCGGCACTCACTTGAGCAAGAGCAGTATCGTTCGTCGAGATTGAATTATCCACAGTCTTAACTGCCTGACTTGATTCAACTGCAGTCGTTTGCTTTATAAGCTCCTTCACGGTGAACTGGTCGTAGTTTACGGCTATAGTTGAGAACACAAGGTAAAATACTACACCTATTCCAATTACCGTTAAAAGAAGGCCGAACACTGCACGTATGTTGGCCACGAAGAACTGTTTGCTTGAGTGAAATGCAGTCGCTGCGAATAAGACCATTATCATCGATGTGATGAACGCGACCCACACTGGCTTCCCTGAGCCAGTCAAAAACGTGAAGCTATGGTACATGCTCATAACCATGCTGAATACACCGATGATGCCAAGAATCACTTCACTATCGTTCATGGAGGAAACAGAAGAAAAAAGGGCTTTGGCCTTGTGCGCTTCCGGGATAGGCTTTTCTTCTGTCTCTTTGACGAGGATATCAACCGGAGGGGCCACCTCGACGACAGGCGGCTCCTCGATCTTCGCGACAGGAGTATCTGACTTTCGCTTAAGCTCTCGGGCACGGCGGGCGTAGTCGAAGTCGAATCCGGTGGATGCTGGGTCGGCAAGAGCCTCTTTGATGAGTGGGCTTGTCGGCATCTTTTTCGCTACGTACGACTCAAACCTTGCACGGTCGACGACCACGCCGTTGTCAAATAATATCTTCGTCACGCCTTTTATGTAGTGGAGATCGGTTTCTTCGTCGAGGTATACCGTTACCGGTTTCGTATCTTTTTCAGCCATGTAAGAACTCCATAAAAGACATATTGAATGCGTCGGGATGTTTGGACACTTCCTGAGCGTCGTATACGAATACCTCTTGATCCTCTCCGCCGATATCCATGATCTCATCCTTCCACTGCTTGCAGATATTCTTCGGGGCAATGACAACGACAGGGAGATCCTTTTCCAAGGCTATGCGGATCGCGGCTCGGGTCTTGCCGGTCCCGCATGCGGCGACAATAGCAGAAATCTTTGACTTTGCGAACCGTTCGACTGCCTTTAATTGCCAACTATAGTCTGCCATATATACCTCACTTAAACTCGAATGTCTTTTTATCGTTCCGGTAACTAATCAATTCTATACCACGTTGTAGGGATCTGGCAATTCTTTCTTCTATGGAATTACGCACACAGATCATATAGGCGAACTTCGCATGGTCAAGCTGACCGCGAAGGATACGATGCTTGCTCTGATAGAATGTCTCGGTCGAGTTATCTACGCACGCATAGATGATATAATCGCACTTCGCGAGACAGTTTAACCCGTATGCCGAAGGCGCAAGAGACGAAAGGAACACCTGGGCGCGACCGGCTACGAAGTCTTCCTCGGATTGCCCCTTGGTTGCTTTTTCGTAGTGCGTGAACGATATACCATCTTTCAAGAGCCTTTCTTCAATCGCCTCAAGCATGTTTATGCGTGAACTTATGACCGCGACCTGGTGGTTCTCGACCCCGATTTCTTCCAGGAGTTCGAATATCTCTTCAAGCTTCGGGTTTTCGTCGAGTGCTTTGTAGGAAATCTCCCTCGATCCGTCAGGGAGCACTGTCGCGATAGGCTCAAAGCCGTTGCAGAGATCCTGCAGTCGGTGGGTGAGTTCAAGCGCCGGAGCTTGCCCGAGGACAATGTTGTCTGTAAAGCCAAGCTTTATGAGCTCATTGCCAATCTTCTTTGCCTTTTCGCTTATCTCGACATAGCGGATGATCGGCTCATGCACGAACTTCTCGAATGAGATATCGAACACGTCTTCACGCTTGACGACCATTGTGTATTCTTCAATGCGTTTGAAAAGCTCCGCTTGACGAGTGAACGGCGTATACACTTGGTGCGACATGATCCAGTTAAGATTGAACTCATCAATCGTGTACTCTTTGAAAAGATACGCCCTACTCATATCAAGCTGCAGTTGGCCACCGCGTGCATACGCATTTACCATGCGCGTGCGTATCTTATTCCAGTCCTTCTCGCTTATGCACACCCTGCGTCCGCGCCCAACGCGTATGGTTATCATCACGCAGTATCGTTCCGCAAACTCGAACATCGTCTCAGGGAAAAAAGACTCGGAAAGGAACTTGAACTGGTCATACACGTTGAGAGGCGATTTACTCTTCAAGGTTCCGGTCAATATGGACTTCTCACCAACATCACTCAATGTCTTTATAACACGGCACCGGCTCGATTTCTTGTGTTCGGCCATAGCCGACGTTGTCTTTATTTTTGAGCTTTCATCAAGGATGACGTAGGGGTAACCAAACTTTTGGAGAAACAGAGAAAGATGTTTCGGGAGGAATGATTTATCGATTATCTTGGTGTCTTTGGCGCCTTTCGCGGAGAAGCTTTCTGTATTGATGATAAACCATTTCATGTGTCCGTCTCCCTTATTTCTTTTCTGTTCTCTTGAGCCACGCACACACCAGGACAAGCGCCTTGCAGTACGAGATACGAGCTTTTAGCCTGCTCAAGAATGATTGTTGTACCGTGAGGTCATATAAGGCCCTCGCGTTGATATCTATGAAGTCATCGTCGTCCGCAATCAAGACGAAGTCATTGGATTGCATCGTACCTACATACCAGGCTTCCCACGTTCTGGTGCACCAGTAAAGGCCGTCAACCGTGTTCGCGATCTGGTCCAGGTACGGTGTCTTTTCTAGCTCGGAAAGGTCGTCCCATTTCTTCACAGCTTTCCTCCTACCAGGTAGCCTTTCATTATGTTCGCGGTCAGGCTCTTCATGGCGACGACATCAGACGCGTTGAACACCCAGTACGAGTTGTCCGGTACTGACCACGCGACGATCTTGATAACGAGTTTTTTGTGCCTGGCGTAGAAGAGTGGCTGTTTACTCTGGAATGTGATCTTGCCGTTCGCATCAGACACCTTATACTCGACAAACACGACCCGCTGGTTCTCGAACACTTCTATCGTGTCCGGGAACCCAGCTTCTTTTTCCTCGTTCTCAACCTCAAAGTATGTCCGACCTGGATGAAGGAGTCGCTTAGTCTTGAGCATAGCAGTCTTGAACTTCTGCTCTTCCCCTGGAGCAAACTTGTTGTCCATCGCAGGCCAGTCGTCATCTATTGATACGACAGGTTCTTTTTTCATGATACTCTCTCCATAAACTTCTCCTTATTTCTCTCGAAGTCTTTCATGGCACCCCAGTGGATACCGAGTTCCGGGTCGACGTATATCGGCACATCCATTTTAAGTGAGTGCTCCATGACATATTTCACTTCCGCGAGGCGCTTCAAAGCTTCTTTCGTTTTCGGAACACCGAAGTCAATCTCGTCGTGAACCGTGAGGTAAAGGGGGAACACATCGTCGTAGCCAGACTCGTAGAACTGCACGAGCGATTCTTCCATCATGTCTGCAGCAGATCCTTGAATGAGTTTATTGTAGCCCTTGTATGCACTCTTTGTGTCGACCTTACCGTTGTATTTACGCAGGTGAAGTTTCTTTCCACCGAGGGTGCGAATAAACCCGCGCTTCACAATTACATCAGAAACCGCGTCCATCGTCTCTCGGACGAAGGGAGCGGCGTCGTTGTACGCGTCGGTTACCTTCTCGGCAAACTCTTTCTCCCAGCCAAACGACTCCATCATCGTCGGTATCTGCATTCCGTAGCCAAGGCCGAATCCGCAATTCTTTGCGTACTTTCGTCCTAGATCATTGCCCTCCGCATCGTAACCATACTCTTCTGTGAGACCTGTTACATGCCCCATGTAGGTATGGAAGTCGAAGTCAGGGTTATTGTTGTACTCAGCCCTGATCGCGTCCGCTCCCGTTCCGACAGCGAAGTGCGCCTGGAGGACGTTCTCTTGTCCCGAGTAGTCCATCTTGCCGAGCCACATCCCTTCATCAGGAACGATGATCGCCCTGCATAGTTTCGCAAGGTTCAGCTCGTGGTCAGTCTTTCTGAAAAGTACTGTCTTTGATGGGACCTGCTGTAAATTCGGATTACAGTTATGCACGGCGTAGCCGTTAGCGATAAACGAGTGGTCCTCATGATCTATGGAGAGATCAAAGACTTGTACCTTTCCCAAAGGGGAGAGTCTTTTAACAGTGACCATACCCGATGTAAGCGTCTGTGACCCTTCTTTGTCACCAGCACAAGATTGTCCAGCTCGTTGTTTTCCCCGTCCCCGTCTATGTGATGCACATCGAACAGCCGAAGAACTTCCACAGGAACACCCAAAGCTTCTGCCATTACCAACCTGTGAATAAACTGCCTCTTCCCGTCTGACGTCTTTATAGTGAGGTGACCCTTGTTGTCCGACACAACTCCTTTCCAAAGATGGTGCTTCTCCAATGTCTTGCCCCGCATTGCGTTCAGTCCTTCTATCTTCCCACGAGAGTACCGAAGTGCTTTTTCTGCCTTCCAGACATCCGACGGAAGCGCTTCGCTCAGAACCTTCCTGACTGTTTGATTCGTCTCCGATACCTTCGCAGCCACTTCTGCAGCCGTCGGCTTCTCCTCTGAGAGGAATAGTCGCACTATCTCCGAAATTAGCACGATGTCCGTAACCTGCCTTGCCGACATACAAAACCTCCTTGCACTTGCCTACCTCTTCCCATCCTTTTACAGACATGAAAGGGTGGTCGTTAGTGCAAATTATACTGGAAGGTGCTTCCGTTGTCAATCTATAGGCTTGCTTCACTCCTCTGTCAATAAGAGCGGCAACACGTGCCACAGCACCAGTATGGGTTATAATCTCGTCGCCTTCTTGGATGTCACGAAGTCTTTTTCTGCCTACAGGTGTTGTTACCCAGGTATCCCCGGAGAAACAAGAAGAGAATCGTCCGGTTTGCCGCGCACCTGAAATATTAAAGTCCGCGTGAATACGGCCGTTCACGATGAATCGGTCGAACTTGGGACCGAGGAACTTGTCGATGACACTCGTGACCTGTTTGAGATCTACAACCGCCTGGGCGACTGGATGATCGCGCCGGACGGCGTCAAGAGCTGCCTTGTCGATGTTCGGGTTATTGGTCACCCGGTAGCCTGCGTCAGTGAGGTCCTGTGCGGTGCGCGACGCGTACTGTTTGTTGACGTATACGAGAAGTTGACCCTTCCTGACACGCACCCCGGAGAACACGTTCTTAAGCCTTTTTTTCTGGTCTGCGAAGTCTGGATTCTGGAAGTCCTGTCTGCCAATATACCCTTTAATGCGAATCTTGTGCCTATACGGAACGTTCATTCGGTCGAAAAGCTCCGCAAGCTGCTTAGGCGAGCCGACGTTTGTTTTTCCATATTTCTCGGTAAAGTCAGAAAGAAGACGGTCTTGGTGACCCTTCACTATTTCGTAGTTTGCGGCCTTCGCTTCCATGTCGATGCGCACTCCGCGCTGCTTCATGGCAAGTGACACTTTGATGAGCTTGAACTTCCGCAAAGCGGGCGCGAGTGTACCAAGGTGCTGGAGCTCGGCGAACTGTTTTTCCCATATCCGCACCGGCTGATCGGCGTCAGAAATAACGTACGCACGCACGAGATCAGGCACCGCTTCGATATACGTGAGTTTTCCCTCAGCCTTTCGACCGTACCACGCAAGCTTCAAGTGCTTACGGAAGTCACCCTGGAGGCCGTGTGCTCTCGCCCACGCCATGAGAGGCTCCGCGCCTTTGCGCTCGCCTAAGTATTTATACGCGAGAGCATCGAGTGTGTACTTTTGGTACTCGTCAATGCACGACTCCGCTTGCTGCACGTCAACGAGGCCACACTTGACCTCTTTCACCTTCATTTTGAAAGAGCTGCAGAGCCACCCCAGGTCGTATATGATGTTCGCTCCCACGAGAGTCACTCCGGGATTCTTGAGCATCTTTTTCACCAGCACCCCGCCGTTCCCGTCGAGAGCTGTTTTTTCTTTTGTCTCTGCGTCGTAGACACCGGTTACAAGGATC
>Ga0302287_10000145_pt1 | contig 44602 bp, 31 predicted proteins | sample III_Fen_E2_4_FD_200452 | JGI IMG/M metagenome (GOLD analysis project Ga0302287, IMG submission 200452) | Peat permafrost microbial communities from Stordalen Mire near Abisko, Sweden - III_Fen_E2_4 | ecosystem: Environmental > Terrestrial > Soil > Wetlands > Permafrost | place: Sweden: Abisko... | reverse complement strand
AAATACACTTCTGGATTGGGCGATTACCCATTGCATCCCATAAGCATTTCGCTATTTGACTTTCCTGCAGGCACATGGGGCCACACCAATTCTTCGCAAGGCATTGCAATGCGAATAAACGCAGGGCCAAGTTCACACAAAAGCTTGCGCCATCCGAGGTCGCTTGGCTTTGTTACTGAAATTGCAGGGATTCCAAAACCATTGGCAATACTACACCAATCGATTTGCTGCGTATAATCGCACGCTGAATATCGCTCGCCAAAAAACAGGCGCTGCTGCTGTCGCACCATGCCAAGTCCTGCATTGTCGAACATGCAAATCTTTACCGAAGCACCGCACTCGGCAAGCGTGGCAAGCTCTTGCAAGTTCATCGACAACGAGCCGTCACCACTAATGCACAGCACTGACTGTGTTGGGCAAGCGAGAGCCGCGCCAATGGCAGCGGGCAAGCCAAAGCCCATGGTTCCTAAGCCTCCCGAAGTCAACCATTGTCTTGGCCTTGAAAATGGGAAGCTTTGTGCAGTCCACATTTGATGTTGCCCCACGTCGGTTGTCACCAAGCAGTCATCGCCGATTGTGCTCGCCAAAGCTTGAATCCATTGGTGTGCGGACTGTAATGGCATTGGGTATTCCATACGTAAAATTTCCAGACGCGCAATCCATTGTTGATGTTTTGTGTCACTTATTGGCAACTGTTCTTGTAACGTCGCCAACACAGAGTCTGCACAACCATGCAACACGCAATCTGCTCTGCGCATTCGGTGAAACTCACCCTCATCGTTGTCGATATGGATCACGCGGGCACTTGGTGCAAAGGAATCTAGCCTGCCTGTGGCGCGGTCATCGAAACGCGCGCCAGCCACAATGAGCAAGTCGCATTCTGCAAGCGCCATGTTTGCCACAGGGTGTCCATGCATTCCAAGCATTCCCAAGAACAAAGGATCATCGCTTCGCATTGCGCCTAAACCCATGAGAGAACTCAACACAGGAATGTTCAAAGATGTGCTGAATGCACGCAATGATTCTGCGGCATTGCCATGAATAATTCCTCCACCAATGTATAGCAAAGGCCGTTTCGCTTCAGCAATCAGAGCGCGTGCCTTGCCGAGATGATGTTCCCACGGCTTTGCAGAAATAGGGAAAATATTCATACATGGCGCGATTACATCTAAACTCACTTCTTCCAAAAACACATCGCGAGGGATATCGATCAACACAGGGCCTGGCCTGCCTTGGCTTGCTTGTGCAAAGGCTTTGGGAATAATGGTTGCAATTTCATTGGCGTGAGTAATTGCATAGGTTGCTTTGGTGCAATGCTTCGCCATACTGATAATGTCAATCTCTTGGAATGCTTGTGACCCAATGAACTTGCGTGGCACTTGCCCAGTAATTGCAATGATGGGAATGGAATCGCGCCAAGCATCAGCAAGACCCGTGAGCAAATTGGTAGCACCCGGCCCCGAGGTGGCAATACACACTGCAGGATTTCCACTTGCCCGCGCCATGCCTTGTGCAATAAAGGCTGCTCCTTGCTCGTGCCGTGCAAGAATATGGCGCAAAGGCGAGTTCACCAACGCGTCGTAGAATGGCAAAATGTTGCCACCCGGAATGCCCACAACCTCGAGCACACCTTGTCTACGCAGTTGCTCAATCAGTTCGGTGGCACCGGTTCGTTTCATCACTGTATCCTCCTCGGCTTACGCCGATGATTTTGCAGGGCGCCGAGGGGAAATAAGAAACCCCGCCGGCGCTTGCCTGCGGGGTTGATATTCAATTTGTGAATCGATCAATACCCGAAGACGCACGCATGGTCTTTGACCACGACGACGACTAGGGTTGTAAGGCGATTCAGAATCATGCAACAAATATATACAAATGATAGCAGCTCCCTTTCCGTGGTCATAAATAAACCAGCATCGGAACCTGCGGTGCGTAAGCTGCGTGGTTCTGCTGTGTTTATTATCTTGAGGGATTATGTGGTTATTTATTGGTCTCGGAAATCCTGGCAGCAAATACGAAAAGACAAGGCATAACCTTGGGTTCATGGCAATGGATCGTTTAGGCGATTCTGGTGCGTGGAAAGAGCAACACAAAGCCTTAGTGCAAAAGGTGCTGATTGCAGGGCAAACGGTGATCTTAGCGAAGCCGCAAACCTTTATGAACTTGAGTGGCGAATCCGTGCAACCATTGCTTTCGTGGCACAAGATTCCCATCGATAAGCTTGTGGTTTTTTCCGATGACATTGCTCTTGATTGTGGGCGCATCCGTGTGCGACCTAAGGGTTCACATGGTGGGCAAAATGGTCTGCGCAATATCATTGAAAAGCTTGGCGATAATTTTGCACGCGTGCGGATTGGCACGGGCAAAGCCCCTGCAGATTGGGACATCGCGGACTGGGTTCTCTCGAAGATCAGCAAAGAAGACGAACCATTTATAAGCGATGCTCTGCAAAAAATTCCAACACTGGCAGAATGCCTTGTAAAACAAGGTGTGCTGGCTTCTATGGATAAGTTTAACGGAAGCTGAGACTTTCTAAAGTTCTTTCGCTGAATTTTGTACATTCCCCTTTATGAAAATTGCAGCATTTGGCGGAGCTGGTTACATCGGCTCACATACGGTTCGAGAGCTTTTAGATCGTGGCCATCAGGTCGCTGTGTTTGATAATCTCTCTTCGGGACTTCGCATGAATTTGCAGTCCGAAGCTGAATTTGTGCATGGCGATATTTTAAACCCATCACAAGTCGATGCTTTCCTCGCAGAGTACAGGCCCGAAGGCGTTGTGCACCTCGCGGCCTTTAAGGCTGCAGGCGAGTCGATGACCAAACCCGAAAAATACAGCACCAACAACATCACAGGCTCTATCAATCTTTTGAATGGCTGCGTGGCACATGGTGTCAAATATTTTGTGTTCTCATCTTCCGCTGCGACCTATGGCGCACCAAAGTATTTGCCCATGGACGAGAAACACCCCACAGAACCTGAAAATTATTACGGCTACACCAAGCTCGCCATTGAACAATACCTCAAGTGGTATGGTCAATTGAAGGGACTCAAGTTTGCTGCGTTGCGTTATTTTAATGCCGCAGGCTACGATGTACAAGGTCGCGTAAATGGTCTTGAGCAAAAGCCCGCAAACCTACTCCCCGTAGTGATGGAATGTGCAGCTGGCATGCGCAAGAGTATGCAAATTTTTGGTGATGACTATGCCACACCTGATGGCACCGGCGTGCGCGATTATATTCACGTGAACGACTTGGCTGTGGGTCACTATATGGCCTTTGAACATTTGGCCAAGGGCAACCCGAGCTTCATCGTGAACCTCGGTGTGAGCAGTGGCGCAAGCGTTCTCGACGTCATTAAAATGGCCGAGAAAATTTCGGGTCGCAAAGTGAATTACCAAGTGGTGGGTCGTCGCGAAGGTGACCCTGCCGAGGTGGTTGCCGATCCGCGCATGGCCAAGCAACTCCTAGGCTGGGAAGCAAAGCACAGCGATTTGCGCACCCTCGTTGCGACCACGTGGAAAGCGTATTTGGCGAACGGCGTAGTGAAGTAATTCAACCCATTTTGCTTCGCTCGTTCTCGGCCCTTGAAGTGTCCTCGAACGTAACCATTCGCCCCATAGCCCTAACCTCTTTGCCCTACGCGCAGCTTATTCCCCGAGCATCACGACTTTGCGCTGCATTCCTTGTGCCGTCTGCACGCAAACTAGTGCAAGGCCTGTGCGAGGTGCTTGTGGCAAGAGCTTTCCATTCAAATCGCTCCAGCGTATTTTGGATTCGTCGACTACAGAGCCATCCAAGAAAACGTGCACCGCTCCATTCGATTGCTGCACTTGAATTTGTGGCTCGCGTGTAGATCCTTGTGCGCGTAGGCTTACCGGCGCACTCATATCAATCTCGCGAATGGAAACCATCTTATATACTGCCGTATCGTTATCGGTGCGCATTAAGAAGGTGCCATGTCCAGGGATAATGATCATGTTCTGCGCGTAATTGCAACCACTCACATCTCCCGAGGTCCAATTGCCTGTGTCGGCAACGGTTCCCACCTTTTCCCAATGGCCTCCGCTCACAGGATTTCCATTCGAAAGCGTATCGATGTAAAGCTCGAATTTCACGTGTGTATCATTGTCGATGTTGTACACTAAATACTTCATTCCAATCCAGCGATTCTGCGGTAAGAGCGCTCCGTGCCACAGCGGGTCTTGCGTGTTAAATCCCGAACCCGACCAATAGGTGCTACCAGGGTGTTTCAATTCTTTTTCCACATCCCACTTGCCATCGTTGCGAAATCTTCCGTAATAGGTTGTTGCGTCGCAATCGTTGCCACCACTGGACGCATGGCCAAGTGGCCCACTACGTGCACCTACAATCATGCCTCCATAGGCTGCGCCGCTCGCACCCTTGCGCATATAGTACGCAGTGTATTCTGTGTTTTCAAAAAGCTGCGCCGCAACTTTAGATGTAATGGTGGAATTAATATGGAATCTAGGACTACCGCCCGACATCGTCATGGTGCCTTTGCCGTCGATGTGAAAACCATTGGTGCTTGCACTATGGTCATCGGTCCAACCTGTTGGGTCATCTGGGTCGGGAGCGTATGTGATTACGCGGTTGTTGCCATTGGCCCAATGTGCAGAAGTCCACTCACGAGTGCCCGCTTTGGTGGGGTAAAACTTGGTGATGCCAAAGGTATCGAGGCCTGCCTGTGCGCTCGCGAAGCCTGCTAGAGTAGCGATGCACACAAGAGTGTCGATCAATCTTGACATGAGTACCTCAATATTTTGTTCCAGATCCCTATGCACTTAAACTATTGCAGACTTGTATATTGTCAACATGAAATCCTATCTGCTTCTGTGTTTTTGTTTCGTGTGGCTTGCGGGGTGTGCGAGCCAAGAGGCTCTTTCATCAAAAGATGATGGCAAGCCCTTGAGTTTCGCTGCATCGACCAATGCTTTGCTCACTGGCGATTTTAATGAGCCGTCGAAACGTCAAGTCGTTATGGGTGGGCGGCGAGTCAAAGCGGAACCAGCAACAGCTCAATTTGCAAAAGTCCAACCAATGGAATCGAATGTTCAATCCGCTGGTGTAGGAGATATGCTGAGTGGCATGTTAGGTGGTGGAAGCGGTGAACAACAAATGCAGGCAGCACCTCGACTCGTTATTCATCAAGGCTCCATCAATCTCAGGAGCGCAAATCCACGCAAGGTTTTGGATACCGCAACCCAAATGGCAATTGACTTGGGAGGCTCAGTCGAATCACGCAATAGCAATGATCTTGTGCTGCGAATTCCTGCGTCTTTATTTCGCGCACACTTTGATGATTTTACTCACTTGGCAACATTGCTAAATAAGAGCATTCAAGTGGACGATGTGACCGAGCAATTCCAGGAAAATGATTTACGCATTCGAGTTGCTAAAGAAACCCTTGAACACCTGCAAACCTTACTCGCAGAATCGAAAGATGCCTTTGAGAAAATTAATTTGCTACAAGATATTCAACGTCTTTCGAGTCAAATTGATTTGCAGGAAGCAGAGCAAAAAGACCTGTCACATCGCGTCCAGTATTCCCGCCTTGCTTTGAACGTAAAGCCCTTCATATTCCAACCCTCTGGGAAAGAGCCAATTGCCGCATTTCGTTGGATTCAATTGTTGAAGCCCCAGCGCGTCGATGAAAAATTAGAAGGCGATGCGTTTGTTTTGCCTGTGCCGCAAGGCATGGTCGATCTTGGCGTGGCTCCTGGTTTCTTTCATCATAAGGGCGTGTGGGCTGCTGCGGCAAGCGATGGCTCTGAAATTTGGGCGCGTACAATCCATAATGAACCCAATGGAGATGCAATCTTTTGGCAACAAGTTTTGCACCTTCGTTTAGGTCAATCATTTGCAAAGTCAAGTGTGGATTCGGTAGGTGCTTGGAGATTTGTGAGTCTCGAATCTTTTGGTGATTCGCCTTACGAATGGATTGTGGCAGTAAGTGTTGTGGACTGCAAACTCCATGTGGTAGAAATGTTTTTCCCTAGTCGAGATGCAAAACAAAAGCATTGGGCGCAAGTGACTTCTATGTTGCAAGGGGTACAACCATGATGAACGTTCGTTTGTGTGTAATAACGGCGGCAATCTTTGTGTATCAATGCTTTGCGGCTGACTCAACCCTAGTGCAACAAAGTTCTCTTGTTCTGCAAGTTGGCGATCGAGATACTGCAGCGCAAAAAGCAATCGTTCGTGCAGAATCTGTGGGAGGTTGGCTTTTATGCTGGAATGAATGGAAGGTGAGCTTGCGCGTTCCCTCGGGTGAATTACGTCGTTACCTGGCAAGCCTTGATTCTATTGGCCTCAAGGTTGATGAAACTTTTTCAAGTCAAGACCAAGGTGCCGAAATCGAAAATTTGCGAGCATCCATTTTAAGTCGCAAAAAATTACTTGATAGCTATTTCGCAATGGTGAAAAGTACCAATGGGAATCAGGTGCAAACCATTGAACGCGCGTTGGTTGATTTAATTTCACAAATTGAAATTGATGAAGGGCGCTTACACAGCATGGAAGCAAAGGTTCGCGAGGCTTTAGTCGATATTTCCTTTCGCATTGAAAATCGGAATTTGCCAGCCCCCACTGGGCAAAGTCATTTTGCTTGGTTGAATCACCTGAATCTTACCGAACATCGTGGAGAGTTCAAATAATGAAAGCCGCAATAAAAATTTCGCAGTGGAAAAAAAGCTTCGCTTCCGCCATCTTAGTGGGACTCGTTTTGTTGCTCGGCTCGTGCGCAAGTTCGCACCCTTGGGTTCCGGCAGGCTTTGCTGTTTATCATGATCTGAAATGCAACGGAGTTTGCGCGGTAAACCCCGAGGGAATTACTTGGCGCGTGCATCAAGATAAAGATCAGCCGAAGGCCGATATTCATTTCTGGAAAGAGGCGATGCAGAAACGAATGACAGGCGCAGGCTACCGTATTCTCGATAGTATTTCTTTCACAAATAATGCAGAGCCAGGTTGGGCTTTAGTGTTGACTGCACCTCTTGGGCAAGTTGATTACACTTACTTGGTAGGAGCGGTAATACACGGCCACGAGCTTACTGTTATTGAGGCTGCAGGAACGAGTACGGATTTTGCCAAGCATCGTGAAAATATGGTCGCTGGCTTGTCTAAAGCGACTTCGAATTGATACAATTTCGCCATGGATTATCGTAGCCAACTTCCCATCACGCGCGCTGAATTTGATAGCCTAGCCCTATTTCATAAGGTGTCTTTTGAGAGTGTCGCTGGATATCTATTGGGAAAAGAAGCGACGGTGTATGAACCCGATACGGTACTCATTTCTCCACTGAGCGCAAATCACACTGTCTTTATTGTGCTTAGTGGATCCCTTGAGGTGCGACTTGAATCTCCAGATGGCTTGCTGGTGGGAACGTTGCAGCAAGGAGATTGTGCGGGCGAAATGTCGGTGTTTGATAATGAAGATCCTAGTGCGTGGGTAATCTCGCGAGACACTGCGCGAGTTCTTGTGATGGAACAAGAATTGGTGCTTGCCATTTTGCATGCCTCTCATGATTTTTGCTTAAATATTCTGCACATTATGTCGCAGCGCTTGCGTTTCAACAATCGCGTGATGACCGCAGATAAACACCATATTCGCCGTATCGAAGAATATGCAACGGTAGATGCCCTTACGGGCTTGCACAATCGCCGTTGGATGCAAAGCATGTTCGATCGCGAATTGCAACGCAGTAAAATGGGCTCGATTCCATTAGCAGCCTTGATGCTCGATATTGACTTTTTTAAAAAGGTGAATGACGAGCATGGGCACTTGGCGGGTGATTCTGTGCTTGCTGTGGTGGCTCAATCAACCAGCATGTCTCTGCGGCCCTCAGATATGGTTGTGCGCTATGGTGGCGAAGAGATTGCCATCTTCTTGCCCAACACGAAAGAAGAAGATGCAATGCATGTTGCGGAACGAATTCGCTGTGCTATTGAAACACGGCCTATTGACTTGCCCGATGGTGGCTTTATTCGAGTGACGGTTTCTATTGGAGTTGCACCAATGCTTGCAGCCGATACTGTTGAACTATTGCTCGCTCGCGCAGATAAAGCCCTCTACGAAGCAAAGAATTCTGGTCGCAACCGCTGCATTGCGGTGGAGTTAATTTCCGTTAACGCTTGATTGTTTGGCGTTTGGTTTGAGCCATATTTAGTGCATGCCCTTCAAGTCCAAGAACCCTGATCTGAGCAATGCAGGCCGAGCGATCGCTACGGAAAATCAGGCCAAAGACTTTTGAGAAAGCATTGTTGAATTTTTTGCAATGCATAGGATTTGCAAATTCAACGCATTCTGCACAGCTCGCAATTTGCTTTGACATTGTGCAAGAACGAACAGTACACCATGTTGCTTTCTCGTTCTTTTTACAACCGAGACATTTTCCCGCAGTAAACTTGCGACATGCTCCACAGTAGAGCCCACACGCGGCCACTAGATTTTTGTCTGCAATAATTTCAGGCATGAGGGCTTCTCACTTTTGAATGTTTTTTCCATAGAACGCATAGAGCACAAGGCCTGCTAGCATCTACACAAACAGGCGAACCCATGTATCTATAGGCAAGCCCACCCAAAAGATTGATAGGGAAAAGGCCAGCACAAATTAAACTAGCAATGAAACGCTGCTGCTAAAAGGGGGAATTACACACGTCCAAAGCCACGCAAGCTCACAACTGCAGTACCCGCAACACGAGATGCAGCAAGGTCTACCGTGAATTCAATAAAGGCGTCGTTGATATCTTGATAATCCTGAAGTAATTGCTGCACAGTCCAGAATCCTTCTTGATCCTTCTTGTCAATAATAGTGTGCCGTGTGGCGCGGCCTTCTGCATCGAGTCTGAACTTCCCATGCTCTTGGGTATACAAGGCATATTCATCGCGTAAGCGCATGTCGCTCCAACGAACACCTTGTGGATCGAGTAAAATCGGGGCTTCGCTTTGATCGTCGCAAAAGCTTTCGAGGGCATCTGTATACATACCACGTGCAAGGGATGCCAAGAAAGAAAAAATGCGGGCACGTATCGCACTGGTAAATAGCTTGTTATCGCGGGTAATATCTGCAGCAGCCTCCGCAGCACCTGGCACTTGCAATTCGGTTTGTTCTATGGCCTTGAAGTCAGGATTCCGTAGGCGTTCCCACTCTTCAAGCAAACTCGAATCTACTCGCCGCAAGGTTTCACCAAGGTATTCTTCGATGTCGCGCACAGGATCGGTCTTCGCGGAATCAGGAACTGTATTTACTAGCACTTTATACACGCTGTTTAAATGTCGTAGCAACAATCCTTCAGAACGTTCAATGCCATAGCGCTTCACGTACCCCGAGAAGGTGAGAAACTCTTCCATCATTTCGCGCGCAATGGATTTGGGACGAATATTTTCGGTACCCACCCACGGATGTAGCTCCGAGAAGGCGTTGAAGGTAGAGTACACAAATTCACGCAGAGGTTTTGGATATTCAAGCTCATCAAGTTTTGCAATGCGCTCTTCGTACTCAACGCCCTGCGCTTTCATCTCGGCCATGGCTTCGTCTTTCACAATATCCAGTTGACGGCGCAAAATCACTTCGGGGTTTTCCAAAATGGATTCTACCAGCGTAAGCAAATCATGCGCATAGTCTGGGCTTTCACGATCAAGCAAAGGCAAGGTGTCAAGTAAATACAGTGAAAGGGTTTGGTCCATCGAGAAGTTTTCTTGTAGATCTAAATTCACGCGAACCTTGGCAAGCCCTGGGGCAGAAGGCTTCACAAACTCTACGATCTTGCGTTCCACCAGTGAGCGGAATAATTGAAATGCACGCTTCTTATGCTGTGCCTTGTCTTTTAGGCCGTCGTGGCAATCTGCAATCAATTGGCGCATGGCTTTGCAGCCATCGGTTTTACGTGAAAGAACGTTCAATAACATTCCATGCGTGACTTGAAAGCGCGATACCAAACGTTCGGGCAACGCATCGATCAAACGATTATAAGTTGACTCATCCCATGGCACATAACCGCGCTCTGGAGGCTGGCGCTTCACATGCTTTTTGCCCGTCTTCGAGGACTTCGCAGCGAGTTGCAAATTTTCGATGACATGCTCGGGGGCTTGTGCCACAACGTATCCCACGTCATCGTATCCTTTACGACCCGCACGGCCTGAGATCTGATGGAAATCGCGTGCAGTCAAAATTGCGGTCTTGTCTCCACTGTATTTACAGAGCTGCGTAAACAACACTGTGCGAATAGGAACATTGACTCCAACACCAAGCGTGTCGGTTCCACAGATGACTTTCAGCAAGCCTTTTTGCGCTAATTTTTCGACCAAGATTCGATACTTAGGCAACAACCCTGCATGATGCAAACCAATGCCTTGGCGCAACCAGCGCTTGAGATCTGGGCCGTAGGGACTGCTGAAGCGGAAGCCATCGAGAGCTGCGTGAATTGCATTGCGTTCATCTTTGGTACAAAGCTCAAGGCTCGTAAAATTTTGTGCATTGCGTGCGGCTTCGGCCTGAGTAAAATGCACTACGTACACAGGCGCTTTGGATTCACTCACGCACTTCTGCACTGCATTCGGGAGAGCACTTTCTGAGTAACTAAAATGCAGTGGAACGGGGCGATCTTTGGAATGTACCGTAACTGATGCTAGCCCGTTTAGTTTGGTGAGCACTTCCTCGAAGAAGCTTGTCTCGCCTAGCGTCGCGGACATTAGCATAAAACGCGTATTGGGCATGGTGAGCAGAGGGATCTGCCATGCGACACCACGCTCACGATCCGAGTAATAATGAAATTCATCCATGACCACATCGCGAATTATCGAATCAGCACCATCGCTCAAGGCAATGTTGGAAAGAATTTCAGCCGTGCAGCACAGAATGGGAGCGTCGTGATTTACGGTGGCATCTCCAGTGCTTAAGCCCACATTTTCTGGACCAAATTCGCGACACAGTGCCATCCACTTTTCGTTCACAAGCGCTTTAATAGGACATGTATACACAGAGCGGCGACCTTGCGCGAAGGCTTGGAAATGCAGCACCGAAGCCACCAATGACTTGCCCGACCCTGTGGGGGTGTTCAAGATGACATTCTTGCCTTCGAAGATCTCAAGGATCGCAGATTCTTGCGCTGGGTAAAGCGTAATTCCACGCTCCTGTGCCCAATCCAAAAAAGCATTCAGTAGCGTGTCGTTATCGGTTGCATTTGCACTCGTAAGCAGCTCATGTAAATTCATGCTGCAATTGTAGCAAGGAGAATGGAAGATCGCGTAAAGACTAGCGTGTCAATTTGACGCTTCTTGCGTGAGTTGGTAAACGGTTTAGCCTAAGGACCTTCAGGGGCCGTGGCGTGCGCAAGCAAAATGGAGAGCCACTTACACCTTTCGCATTTTCTTAATCTCGCTGCGTTTGCTTTTGCCGGCAAGGCGGCGTTCTTTTGAGCTGCGTGTGGGCTTAGTTGCCTTGCGACTCTTAGGTGTGTGAGCTGCTTGGGCGAGCAGTGCTTCGAGTCGAACAAGAGCGTCGCTTCGATTTTTTTCTTGGGTGCGGTGTTCTTGCGCCTTAATTACGATCACCCCATCGGCTGTGATACGTTGATCTGCAAGGGATTGCAGGCGCTGCTTGAGCTCTGTGGGCAAATTCGACGTGTGAATATTGAAACGCAAATGAATGGCACTCGATACCTTGTTGACGTTCTGTCCACCATTACCTTGTGCTCTCATCGAGCTAAATTCGATGTCGGTAGGGTCTAGGGTAAAATGAATCGAGGGCATTGATGAGGTTCAGGAAAGGTGCTGTTTTTCGACTTTCATTCGAGGAATGGAAAGCCAGATTGTGGTGCCGAGATTTGCTCCTTCAGATTCCACCCAAACTTTGCCACCCAATTTTTCAATGTGCTGATGAACCAAAGCTAGGCCAATTCCAGTGCCTTCATGCTTGCTGTCTAGTTTTTCGAAAAGGCCAAAAATCTTCTGGTGAAATTCTTTGGGAATTCCAATTCCGTTATCTTTTACCCAGCAGAGAACGGTGGCATTCTTTGCTTCTCCACCGATTTCAATGAGGAGTGGAATCGTTGGTTGTCTATACTTGATTGCATTGTCGATTAGGTTTTGAAATACTTGGAAAATGCGATTGCGCTCCACAAATGCTGTGGGCAATTTGTTCACGAATTTTATTTCACAATGTGTTGTTTCAATCGCGATAGCAAAGAGAGCCACGACTTCATGCGCAAGCTGATCTAGGTCTAATGCTTCGGATGGCTCGTCTGATTTCCCCGTGCGAATAAGCTTGAGTAAGTCTTTGAGAAGGTCACCCATGCGAAGCGCGGAATGATCAATGAATTGTAAATCACGCTCTACATCTTGCATGTTGCCGAGTTCTAGATCGGTGCGAAGTTCATTCAGGAATCCGCGGATGTTGATCAATGGTGTGCGTAGGTCGTGCGAAGCTGTATAAGTGAACTGCATTAGTTCTGCGTTCTTATTTTGAATTTCAGAGAGCAAACGTTCGCGTTCTTTCGCGATACTTTCTTGTTCTGAAATGTCGGTTGAAATACCGCACAAACCAATAATGTCTCCGAGCGAATTTCGCAAAGGAGCTTTCACGGACCAAAAAGTTTTCTCAGAAGCATTTGACGTAGCTACGGAGCGTTCTGTGCGTTCTACCTTAATGCCTTCGTGGAGAACAGGCAAATCGCTGCGTTGAATTTCTTCTAAGGACTGCGGATTGAAAAATGCTCGGTCATCTTGACCAATAATTTCTTCAGGGCTTTTTTGAAATAGTTCTGCGACCTTGCGGTTCACATAGGTATATCGACCTTTTATATCTTTAATAAAAATGTACGCTTCTACATTTTCAAGCACAAGGTTCAGACGTTCTTCACTTTGCTGCAGGCGCTCCGTGGTTTGTAACTGTCGCTCAGAAAACCATGTTACTGTGACTGCGACAATAAAACCAAAAAAGATTAAGACCAAAAGAGATAGCGTTTCGTAGGCTGAACCTGGGTTCCAAATCGGGTGTAGATGGAAGCTTCCTTCAATCAATGTGCCAACAAGAACCTCATAAAAAAGCCAGAAAAGAATCGCAGCACTCAGCGACAAAATGAGAATTTGGGTATTGCGCTGAGCTTGTGAACGCGGGTGCAAGCCTAGGATTTTCCGAATAGGATCCAGCAGCAATAATGTGGTTGCCATGACCACAGAAAGAAACATGAGCGGAGTGCTTTTGGCGACAATTGCACTCAACACGACAGGGGGGATGTTTGCTATTGCTGTGGGCTGCCATATAGGAGGATTGTGAACAAAAGCGATTGGATAAAGAAAAAATGTGGCGAACCCATAAATTACTGCATAAGGGATCTGAACAAACAGTGGGTGCGAATACCAAGTTGCTCGTTTTGAATGTTGCTGAGCCCAAAACCCATGCCAAGTAAACCATCCAATGAAAAGGATTGTGGCAATACAGCTTGCATACCCATTTGTTGACCAAATCGTGAAGGGAAAAAAAGCTCCCAAGCCAAAAATGCCAGAGAAGATGCCGCCCCAAGATCCATAAGCCAAGGCTGCCATCAATGGAAAAACATAAGACCATACAAAGCTGAGTTTAAAAGCACCGAACTGAAATTGCCAAGAACCATAGGCACCAAAGAAGCCTAAGAGCCCTAACAGAATCGAGGTTGCAACCTGGCGCTTGGATAAAGGGAAATTCATACTTTTTCAATGGTACTATTGTAAACCACAATCCGGCAAGCTTTGCTAACTTCGTAAAATGATTCCCATGCCTGAAATTCCTGTTTGGTTTGGCCAATGGATCTTTGTCGCGTTTGGTTTGGCTCTGGGCTCATTTTTTAATGTGCTGATCTATCGGGTTCCCCGAAATTTGCCGATTGCATGGCCCCCTTCGCATTGTACCACATGCGGTGCGTGCATTCGCCCTTGGCACAATATTCCTCTCTTTGGTTGGCTCATGTTGCGCGGGCGTTGCAAGGATTGTCGTTCGCTTATATCCATTCAGTACCCCTTGGTGGAAGGTTTGTGTGGTTTGCTAGGCTTAGTTGCTGTAAGGTTGGTGAACCCAAATGCAGATGCTGTGTTAGACTGGGCGCGTGTGCTTCCAATGTTTTGGATGATGATTACCTTAGTGCCAATTTGTGCTGTAGATTTCCCTTACCAACTTATTCCTGATACCGTGACTGTAGGTGGAATTGCTTTTGGTTTTGTGGCAGCTTTTTTGCCTAGTGGAATCGGATGGCAGCAAAGCCTTATAGGATTTGGCGTAGCAGGTGTTGGTCTCTTTGCTTTTTCGTGGCTGATTGGCAAGATGTTGAAGCGTGATGCTATGGGCTTTGGTGATGTAAAATTACTTGCCGGTTTTGGCGCAATGATGGGGCCAGGCAAGGCGATTGCATCCGTTGTTGCTGCTTCGTTTGTGGCTTTATTGATTATGGTTCCTTGGCGTTTGGTGCGCAGGGAATCGAATCGTGAGCCTTTGGCTTTTGGCCCATTCATTGGAATCATGGGACCGGTGTTTTTAGTTTGGGGCAATTCCATTCTGGATTGGTATTTGGGGCTGTTCAGATTATTCTGAGATTGCCGCCTCTATTAAGGCAAAGTCTTTTTGAGTGATTCCAGTGAGTTTTGTGATTGTATTCCAGTCGGCTCCGTTTTGAATCATTAGGTTTACAATATCATACTTGCCTTTTGTATGTCCTTCAAGCTGCCCTTCTACTCGTCCTTCTACTCGTCCTTCTACTCGTCCCTCTGCTCGCCCCTCAATACGTCCTTCTTCTAAGCCAATAGTTCGTCCTTCGGCTAAGCCTTCAGTTAGGCCTTCGGCAAGGCCACTGGCTTTTGCCTGCGCATTCAGCTCTTTGGCTTGTTCGAGCACATATTCAAGCGCGTATTTCACTTCGCGATTTTCCTCAAGATTCTTGATGTAACGCTGTTGGATATCTGCACTTAAATTGCCAAATTCAGCGGCATGAAACAAGTTGCAAAGTGTAGGTTCTGATGCACATATTTTAGGATAGTCTTGGATTTTACCCATGTTTGCAAAGCTCCAAATCCAGCGTTCAAACGAATTCTGAAGATCATTTTCGGATAAATGAAACTTGGGGATTTCAACGAGCACATAGCGTGGGGTGTTCAAGAATGGAAGAGCTGTCTCACGGAACATTGTTTCTGCAACGTGAACAACGTCATTGCTCTCTTTGCAGTAAATAAAATCCATGAAGCAAAGAACAATAACAGGTACTAACGTGTAGCGCTTTGCACCGCGTGGGGTTTTATCAATTGCAGCCCTCATCCCATAAAAGCCTAAGCGTTCAGCAAAGTCAATCTCTCGAGCTTGCTGCACCTCTACGATGATTATTTTTCCGTGTTCGGTTACGCACTCTAAGTCGTGAATGACGCGTTTCGATGCTTTGTCGAAGCCAGGGTGCTCTGTGTTGACTAGAGTAACGTCGCAAATAGTGGGCTCACCTATATATCTGAAAATGACGTTGATGAGTTCAAGCAGAAGATCCTTGTGTTTAGGATCAAGAAAAAGCCACTTAAAGCCAATATCAGTAAAGGGATCTAAGAACATTGGATTGAGTTCCGTCATCAGAAATCCTTGAGGAAGTCGTTTTTTGGTTTCTTGGATAGACGTCGGAGGGGGCTTTTCTGTTCCATAGGGGCTAAAAATTTCTGCTAATAGGCAATTCCTGCCTTGGTAATGTCCACAAAGCGTTGTTTTTGTGCGATTTATGTTGATTTCGCTGGCCTAGATTTTGCATTCTAGGAAGTGATGGCGAAAAAATTCCTTTTCACCTTACAGCCCGTGCTTGCCCACCGTGAGCATCTTATGCAGCAGGCGCAAGTCGCTCTTGCTGGTTGCATCGCTGATGTGGTGAAGCTCGAAGATCAACGCAAGCTGTTGCTTGAAGAATTGCATAACCAAGAAAATTCTCGGCCCAACAATGGTGGCGGAGATATGTTCATGGTCTCTGTGACGTATATCGCAGGAATCAAGCAGGCGTTGGAAGCGAATCAGGTCGCAACCCAAGAAGCCAATATCCGCGTGGAAAAAGCAAGAGTGATGTTGGTGGAAAGAAATCGTGATACGCGTGCTCTAGAAATTTTACGAGACAAGCAAAAGAAAGAATTCATGAGCGTGCAGCGAATTCTCGACATGAAGCTTCTCGATGATTTCGGATCCAAACAGTTTTGGCGTTTGCAGGGCGGTGTGTGAAATGCCCATGCGCATGCTGGGTTTTATTCTTGCCGCGCTCCTCTATTACAACGCGACTGCTGGAACTTATTCGGGAAACCCTCTCTCTGATCTAAGTGGAAGTGCATCTGACACTCTTCAAGTCGATCCGATTTTGACAAATGGTATTTCAGTTGGTGTAGACACCATTCTCTTTTTGCCCTCGTTAGATACCGCATTGAATCATGTCTCGCTTGATATCACAGCATTTAATCCGTATATCGACAACAATTTTGGAGCTATTCCTGTCGCGGCTCCTGTGAATCTCGATAAAATTTCGGTGGCTTTTGTTCAACTTGCCCGGGGCTTGAATTACAACCCTTGGGTTAATACCATTCACTTTGCGAAAGTCGATGCGAATACAGGTATTATAAGAGTCATCGACACCATTGGAACGAACATGTTTCAATCCATAGGGAACGCGTCAAGCTATGGATACTACGGCGGTGGTGGTGGTGCAGCCTCTTTTACAGAGGCGATCGCAAGCATCAATTTTGAAGAGCAAAACGGTGTGTGGGCAGGAGTATGGAGCAATGATACAGCTCGTTTCGGCCCTTTGGCGCGCTCACATTCTAGTTACACGCTCACCACGGGCTCAACCAATTTGCATCCACTCATGGTTCCTTCCGGAGCGCTTCCCTCATCACCAGCTTCGGGGCCTGCAGCCGCGCAATACATCAAGGGGCATGCAGCAAACACAACGCAAATCGCATTCACGTCGCTAGGAGGAAACCTTTCTGAACAGGCGACCATTTTTGGCGCATCTGCTCTTTCGAATTACATCCACTTGCGCTGGGAACACGTCAACCAAACCGCTCCAATGATCTACAGCATGGACAGTATTTCCATTGCGGCAATCTTTGTGCCACAAATGTTACATGTGGGAATTGCCGCAGATTCATTAAAGCAGACGATTGCGGCTTGGACCGATGGCTCTGGTCACAGTTTGAGCATGCAGGCTTATGGAAATGATTATGCGGGTGGAGCGGTTACTAGTCTCGGTGGAGTCGTTACTCTGCCTAGCGGAGCCATCGATGAAGGTAGTTTGCGTGCCGATACTTTGAATGCAAATTTTGATCTTAAAGGATTTGCGCCAAACCTATTCTTGCTTTCGTATGCAAGGTCTGGAACCATCTATTATCGGCTGCTTGATATTTCGGGAGGCTCCATCAGTTTTGGCGTTGAGACTGCGTTAAATACAGGCTTTGCAAACTGTAGTTCTCCCAGTTTAGCGGTGAGTTCCAAGTATGTTGCATTCTCCTACTTTCATGGACTCGCGGGTAGCAAGATTCCAGGACTTGCTCGGCTTGCACGCACTGGCAATACGTTAACAGCGGTGAATCAAAAAATCCAGTCTTGGTCTAAAGTGCCTAGTTTTGGGACCGCAACGAATGATTTGGCGACAGCCACACAAATCTACCATGCCAAATCGATTTTCAACCAAGGCAAGGTGACTGTAGGCCTAGACACAACTGGTGCCGTGTTGATTGGCTTCAATAATGAACGAGATGCACGTGTGGTTGCGTATAGAGATCGCAAGGTGTATTTCGACTCCGCTACATACAACTCAAAGAGCTTCGACATACGGGGAGCTGGTGTCACAGATCCTTTGCTCACTGGCGATTCAGTAAAATTCTTAACAGGCACCGTGCAAGGAACGTCAATCACAAATGTGAAACTTAGCGTTTTGCGCAATGGCATTACTCAGCCGGCCATTGGTTCTGGATCGTTAGATGCTTCGGGAGCCTATGCGTATAAACTCGTAGTTCCGCGCCTCGATAGTTTTTCAACACCGCAGGTCACTTCAGTTTCTCTCGGTTGGAATATTCAGCCGCGCAAGCCTGTGGTGACGGGCATTCGTGTGGGAACCAGCGCAAGCCCTTTGCAGGCGTTCGTACCTGGTGGTCGCTATGATGTGGTGAATCGGCGTGATACAGTGCATGTGTACATGACTTGTTGGGACTTGGATAACCCCGCGAACCTTGCTTTGCATGTGCGCACGCTGGGTATAGTTTCAAGTGTTGCAAAGGCGCAAAGCTTTGTGTACACAGGGGATTCGACCTACGTAAACACGTTGAACAACGGAAGCTTTTTGATGGATTATGTGATTCCACCCCAGAATGTGGAAGCAGATACCTTGAAATTGAATTTTTATACCACCGATAACGTACTCTGGGCAAGTCAAAGCCAGGTGCTTAATTTCCGCTATTCCAATTTGACACCCAAAGATTCTTTGCGGATTCAATGGTATGATGGGCTGGGCTCCCTTTTAGATTCTGGTGCGGTGAGCGGTAAAGCTGTGCGTGTACAGATGAATGATTCTGCCTCAGTGAAGGTTGGATTGAGCGATCAAAATGACACGAGTTTAATGGTGACTTGGGTTATCCGCAATTCAGCAAAGATTTTAAAAACAGATTCGATTCGTTTACACATGCCCGATACTGCACGCATTCGCATACCTTTAGATTTATTGGATCACGCTCCTTGGCATATTCCTCGCACAGATTCCTTGCAATTAAAACCTGATACGTTAATCTTGTATTTACGCGATCCAGATACCACGCTCACACAGCGATTAATCTTTATTCCTAATCACTGGCCAATCCTTGATTCCCTTTCAGCAGTAGGGTTTGTGCAGAATGGGGTAGCCTATGATTCTTTGATTGGCCGTTATCGTCGTGGAGATAGTCCTCCGTATTTATCGGTTACACCGGGAGTTCCTGTGCGGCTTAAAACGCATGGTCGCGATGTAGATAATGTCAATGGTGATGTGTTTAGTACCCAATGGCAAATTCTTTTACAAGACTCCACCAATCGAGCGCTTTGGTATGTGGGGCAATCCACCATCGGTGATTCTTTAACGTATTCATTCCCCGCTAATCCCAGTAAACAATTGGCACGCATTGCTATTGCCCAAACAGATCTTACCGGTGCAATGTCTATGGATACCATTAATGTGGTTTTTCCAAGGGTCGATACGGTAAATGGCTGGAGTGTGTCCGATAACTATTTAATGGATTCACTGAACTTTGTGATCGGGTCTTCGCGCCTTACTGCCTCAAGAGACTTCAGCATTAAAAATATTGGAAGCCTCGCGTTAAGTGTTGTGTCTGCACACACGATGCAAGATGATGGCGCATGGCTCGATTACCAATTGATCCAAGGCAGTTTAGCGCCCATTCAAGATCACACACAAACGAACCAAATCACTACGCCGATCCATATTGCACCGAACACTGAGCTTCCCATTCGCTTGAGCTTTGATGTGTCGAAAATGACCGGAGACCACATTATTCATGATACGCTAGTGATTGGTACCAACGATTATTTATCTACGCAGATGCGAATTCCTTTTGTGATTCGTTGGGAAGACTTGCCCACCGTGCGAGTGTTTACAAGGCCTCATACGACATCGAGTTCAATTGCTCCAACACGCTTGGCACCATACTTTCCAGCGAACTCGGATTTGCTTTTTGTATTCTCTGAACCCATTTTAACAGCAAACTTGCCCACTAAGCTCAAGATATATTCGAAACTTGATAGCGCAGATCGCGGGGTTAAAGGAATCACTCCCATTGAAAGTGCGTTCACGCCAATCCCTTATGATTACAGGCCTTATAGCGAATCGGGTTCGGTGATTCTGGGACTCACCGATACTGTCGTTTTTACACCCAAGTACATTACTGCAAGTGATCATTTCAATTTATTGCCCCCGCCGGGAAGCTTTATTCGTTCTGATGATTTAGGGTTTTGGATATCGAATAGCATCACAGATACCGCGGGCAACGCATTAGATCTGCGCAGCGCACACGCCATCACAAACGTGTCGCTAGACACAACGATTGATGCTAAAGTCGACACGTCAACGCTTCGAGTGTTGCAAACTTGGCCAGCAAATGGGGCGTCATTTAATCCCGATGGCGACATTCGCATTCTCTTTTCGAAGCCTTTGGTGCAGAAAGCAATTTTTGGTACAGACACGATTACTGCGCTTGATTTAATTCACATGAAAGGCGATTCAAACCATACTGTTGAACTGCGCTCGCGCTACTCCCAGAAAGTACGATCGGACTTTCGCTATTTGCGCTTAGAGAATGGTGATAGCACATTGGTGATTCGGCCACGCTATAAATTTCTGTCGGATGATTCGGTGGAAGTGTGGATTTCGTCTACTCTCGCAAGCCCTTACGGCCATACTCTCGATGGCAATGGCGATGGAAAAACCGCGTGGCCTCCCGATACTGGTGATGCATATCGCTTCAAATTTACCGTGGGTGCTGCGGACTTCTATGTGTTCCCCAACCCTTGGAAAGCCTCGAATGCCGAGCATCGCGATAAGGGTTCCATCACCTTCAAAAATTTACATCAGATCAAAGGCATCGTGATGGATCAAGATGTTGTGATTCGCATTTATACTGCCGATGGAAACTTGGTGTATTCAACGCAACGCGCTCACGATAATTTCAAGTACAATTCAAGCGAGGGGCGTGCTCCGCTATTTGATTGGAACTTGTGCAATAATGCAGGGCACCAGGTGGCTTCAGGAGTGTATATCTATACCATAAGCCAAGGTTCTAAGGTGCTGAAGAAAAGCAAACTAATGGTGATACGATGAGCGAAGAAGAACCCAAAGCGCAAGATCCGCAGGCAGGCGCTCAGCCTGCTGGAAACTTAGACGACGCGCTCAAGTCATTGTTGGGCGATTTGGAAAGCGAGCCTGCAGCAATTCCAGACGCGCTTGCTCTCCCCAGTTTAGACATCGATGCTGCATTAAAATCAGAGGAAGCTCCTGCGCATATTTCTTCTGCGCAAGAACCGAAGCCTGTGGTCAACGAATCCATCCAAGAAGGCTCAGCAGAGAATACTCAAGAGGCTGCGAAGACCAGTGATACCAAGAGTTTTGAGACCCCTCCCTTTGTTGCGACTTCCGAAATGGAAAATGAAAAATCCCGTTGGGATGCTGCTCCCTCGGGTGGGCGTAAGATGGCTGGTGGTGTGCGCAAGCGCCGCCGTTGGCCTTGGATTATTTTGCTTCTTTTAGCGATGATGGCTGGCGGTGGTTATTACTCCCGCGTGCTTTGGTTAGAAAAGGTGAAGCTGCGGCTGCATCTTGCTAAGCCCGCCCTAGTAGCACAAGACTTGCCACCGAGCATGGATTTGCCAGCCATGGATTCTCAGTTTTTGCCATCTGCTGACTCGGTGGAAAAAGAGACAAAGAAACCAGAGTCTGCTCCTGTGGCGACAAAAGTCGCTGCGATAGTGCCCACATCTGAACCTGTGAAGCCTGTTTCAAGGATTGCTGACGTGCCCGCAAAGGCCGTTTTACAAAGCCCCGCGACCACTGTTGCTATGGATTCTGCCGAGTTACACGGTGTCAGTGGAACCCTGCAAGGCAAGGTACAATACCATTGCAATGTGATTCTTTATTCCTCGGAAGGAGGCCTTGTGCGCAAGCTTCCACCCTTCGATGAAGCTTTGCGGGCAGTGATAAGCAATATTTTCTATTTTACCGTTCCCGGGAAAGCTAACCTTCCCGAACTCGAACGGCAGGTCCTGCAAAAGACTGGGTTCCTCTTTCCAGAAGGGAAGTTGGTCCGGGTTGAAGTGCGGGGCCTCGAACTGGAACCGGTCCAAAAATGATGTTTTCGAAGCTGCTACACAAAGTTTTCGGCTCCCCTCACGATCGCAAAGTCAAATCTCTCCGCCCTGTTGTGGCTGAGATTCGCAAGTTCCGCGAACAAATTGCGGCGCTTGACGACATCCAACTGGTTGAAAAGAGTGCCGAGTTAAGAGCTCGCGTTGCCAATGGGCAAACCTTAGAAGATATTAAGGTCGAGGCTTTTGCTGTTTGCCAAGAAGCGTGCGATCGTCGCTTAGGCATGTTCAGTGTATTCGATGCGAAGAACAATTTTGACTTTTCTCAACTGGGTCCGCAGATTGCCGCAGATTGCGCTGCAGCTCGTGCAGATCTTGAAGCGGGCAAGCCTTTCTGGCAGGTGCTTTTGCCTGGTCGTTTCTACACCAAGATGCGCGAACTGTATCCAGAGTCTGTGCGCCCTTATCGCATGTTGCCTTTTGATGTGCAGTTGATTGGTGGCCTTGTTTTGCACGAGGGTGCAATCGCTGAAATGGCTACGGGCGAAGGAAAAACCTTGGCTGCCGCGTGCCCTGTTTATTTGAATGCGCTTTCGGGCAAGGGTGTTCACGTGATTACCGTGAACGATTATTTGGCTTCGCGCGATGCTGCTAACATGGGCCGCGCCTACGCGTTCCTCGGTTTGTCGGTGGGTGTGATTTTGCACGATCTCGACAATGATGAGCGTCGTAAGAGCTATGGCTCCGATGTGACCTACGGAACCAACAATGAATTTGGTTTTGATTATCTGCGCGACAACATGGCCACGGAAAATGATGAAGTGGTGCAGCGTGAATTGAATTTCTGTATCGTGGATGAAGTGGACTCGATTCTGATCGATGAAGCACGTACACCGTTGATCATTTCTGGCCCTGCCGAAGACTCGACGGATAAGTACCAAGGCGCAAACAACGTCACCATTCATTTGAAGCGTGATGCAGATTATACTTACGACGAAAAGACCAAGAACATTCAACTCACTGACCCCGGTGTTATGAATGTTGAACGTTTACTAGGCATCAATAACTTGTACGGTGAACATGCGGAGTGGGTGCATTTCATTATGCAGTCCTTGCGCTCGCAAGTCGCGTTCCATAAGGACGTGGACTATATCGTGAAAGACGATGAGGTGATTATTGTTGATGAGAATACCGGTCGTCTCATGGATGGCCGTCGTTACTCCGAAGGTTTGCACCAAGCCTTGGAAGCCAAAGAAGGTGTGGCGATTCGCCGCGAGAACCAAACCCTTGCAACCATTACCTTCCAGAACTTATTCCGCATGTACAAGAAACTGTCGGGTATGACAGGTACTGCAGAGACTGAAGCGACTGAGTTCGAAAAGATTTACAACATGCATGTGTGGACTATTCCTACCCACAAGCCTTGCGTGCGCCTCGATGCAGATGATCGCGTGTATCGCACTGAAGAACTCAAGTGGAAGTCCATCGTTGCTGAAATCAAAGCTCGTCACGAAAAAGGACAGCCTGTGCTTGTGGGCACGGTGTCGGTGGAAAAATCCGAGCGTCTTGCGAAGATGCTGGTGCGCGAAGGTGTGCCGCACGAAATGCTCAACGCCAAGAACCATGGTCGCGAAGCAGAAATCATTCAGTTTGCAGGTCATGCGGGTCGGGTAACAATATCCACCAACATGGCTGGTCGCGGAACCGATATTGGACTTGGCCCCGGAGTGATTGAAGTCGGCGGCTTGTTTGTGTTGGGTACCGAACGTCACGAATCTCGCCGTATCGATAATCAGCTACGTGGTCGTGCAGGTCGTCAAGGTGACCCTGGTGAGTCGCGCTATTTCCTTTCTCTCGACGATGATCTGTTGCGCATCTTCGGTGGCCCACAAATGCGTGCCCGCATGGAACGCTTTGGTTACAAGGACGATGAGGCGATTGAGGCTGGGTTGCTTACTCGCGCTATTCGCACTGCGCAGAAGCGCATCGAAGGACAGAACTTCGAGTCCCGCAAGCATTTGCTTGATTATGATAATGTGATGAATGAGCAGCGCAAGGTCGTGTATGGCCTGCGCCGTGCGATTCTCTTTGGCGCAGATGTGCGCGAAGAAATTGTGAATCGCCTCGAAGACTCGGTAGATATTAAAGTTAGCCAGTACGTGTTCCCAGATTCCTTTGCGGATACTTGGGATTTGAACGGCCTTACCACAGAGCTTCGTCGCTGCTTTGAAATTGAGTATGCGCCGACCGTAGATTCCTTGCAGGGCAAGACTCCTGTGCATGTTCTCGATGAGGTGCTTGCACTTTGTAAGGAACGCTATGAAGCTTTAGAACGCATGATTCCCGATGTAGAATTCCGTGCGCTTGAGCGTCGCGTGTTGCTCTACACCATAGATCAGCATTGGCGCGATCATTTGCTTTCCATGGATTATTTGCGCGAAGCGATCCGTTTCCACGGCTACGCCCAGAAGGATCCGCTGTTGGTGTACAAGAAGGAAGGTTTCGACCTGTTCCAGAAGTGCATGGAAAGCATTGCAAACTTTACCGCCATGAGCATGCTGCATATCAAGATCGAAATGGGTGCTCAGCAGCAACAAGCTGTTGCTCCAACACCGCAGGTCAAAAAGCCGCGTCAAATGATCGAGAATACGCAAGAGATCAAGGCGAACACCGAAGCTGCTGCCGCCGCTCCGGCACCTGCGCGCAACCTTCCTGGGGCTGCTCCGCAACCTCGCAAGCCACAAGCGGTCAAAGTTCCGCAAAAGCACCAAGGGCCTAAGCTTGGGCGCAACGATGTTTGTTGGTGTGGGTCGGGCAAGAAATACAAGAAATGCCACGGTGAGAACGAGGACTAATGTCACAATTCTTTTGCATAGAAGGGATGGATGGGTCGGGCAAGTCGACCCAAATCAACCTATTGCTGGAAGAGCTTGGTAGACGAGGTGTGCAAGCGATGCGCATTCGCGAACCTGGTGGCACCGAAATTTCTGAAAAAATTCGCAGTTTAATTTTGTCGCCATCAAGTGGCAAAATGTCTTCGGTCACAGAGCTAATGCTGTATAATGCAGCGCGTGCACAACTCATCCACGAAGTCATAGCACCGGCTCTTGCAGCGGGCAAGGTGGTAGTTGCGGATCGCTTCGCTTGGTCTACCATCGCATACCAAGGCTATGGGCGCAATCTCGACTTAGGGATGATCGATGCGCTGATCAATATCGCAGTAGGCGATTGCTGGCCAAGGCATACATTTGTACTCGATATTCCTGTCGATGTGTTCCAGGCTCGCGCAGCCAAAGAAGGGCGTGAACTTGATCGAATGGAACAAGAAAAAAATGAATTCTTCGAACGTGTGCGTACCGGCTACCAAGCCATAGCCTCTCGCGACCCTGCACGCTTTACGCTCATCGATGGCACTCGCAGTCAAATGGCGATCCAAAAAGAAATCGCGGACAAGGTTCTGTTTGAACTTGAACGCCCTGAAGACTCTTTGTAAGTATCTTTTCGAAAAACCTGGGAATTTTATGAAAAACCTGAATCGATTTTTCTTCCGTCCATGGGGCTTGATTGCCCTGTTTGTTATGGCTTGCGGCCCCTTTGCTGATGCAAAGCAGACTGGTGATTTCTACGAAGAGCTCTCGCGCTTCAATAAGGTATTGTCTGAAATCAATCGCAAGTATGTGGAAGATGTAAACCCTTCCGAGCTTACAGACGCGGCCATTGACGGCATTCGCAATGTACTCGATCCACATACCATGGTGTTCAGTCCTAAAGATTATGATGATCTGAAAGTGAATACTGATGGGGAGTTTGGCGGCATTGGCATCACCATTGCTGTGCGCGATAATTCGTTGACTGTGATCTCTCCCTTGCAAGGAACGCCCGCTTTCAACATGGGATTGCAGGCTGGTGATCGCATCGTTAAAATCGAAGGCAAGTCCACACAAAGCTTAGCGCTCGACAAGGCGGTGGACAAGTTGCGCGGCAAAATCGGCACCGATGTCACCATTACTATTGCGCGTGAAGGCGTCGCAACACCCATTGACTTTACCATTACACGTGCTCGCATTGTTGTGCATGCTGTCCCTTACGAAGGCATGATCGATAACGAAGTGGGCTATATCAAGCTGGCTCAGTTCTCGCAAAAGACAGGTTCGGAAGTCGAAGCTGCGATCAAGGATTTGAAGGGCAAAGGCATGAAAAAACTTGTGCTTGATTTGCGTTACAATCCCGGTGGACTTTTGAACCAAGCCATTGAAGTTGCAGAACTCTTTTTGAAAGAAGGCAACCTAATTGTTTCCACTCGTGGCCGTACCCAAAAGACCGAAAATAATGCGAGCAAGAACGGAATCCTTGGCCCAGAAACACCCATGGTGGTTTTGGTGAACGAAGGTTCTGCATCTGCATCTGAAATCGTTTCGGGCGCTATTCAAGATTGGGATCGTGGTGTGATCGTGGGCAAGACCAGCTTCGGCAAGGGTTCTGTGCAAACGATTTTCCCTCTCGATAATCAAGGTCATGCGATTAAGCTCACCACAGCCTTTTATTACCTGCCCATGGGTCGCTGCATCAATAAGCCCGAAAACGGCATTCGTGGCTTAGCGCTTCGCCGCGAAGAAGCCTCGGGTGATGATGATGAAGACTCCACCTCCGCATCTCCAGATTCCGCAGCCAAGGACACGCAGGTGTTCTATACCGCAGGTGGCCGTCGCGTCTATGGTGGTGGCGGAATCACTCCCGACATTGTGGCTGAAATGAAGCCTCTTCCTTGGATTGTGCAGGTGCAAGAGCGCATGAGTTTGTTCTTCCGCTTTGCGATCAAATACCGCGCAAGCCTAGAAAAGTCTAAGACGGCGGTTGATACGAATTTTGTGGTAAGCGATAGTGCATATACCGCATTCAAAGACTTCTGCTTTAAGGATACCTTGTTCACCAAGGTTAAGACGAACGCCCAAGCCACTGCTGATATGATCGAAGATGTGCTGCTGCGCGAGCAAAAATTCTTGGGTGATAGCTCTAAGACGGTGAGCGACAAAGATGTTTCCGCAAACCTAGGCAGTCTGCGCTCAGCCTTGCAGAAGAACCGCGAAAGTCAGTTTGATGCCTCGAAGACCTACATCAAGGATGCCTTGAAGCGTGAACTGCTTGCTGCATACAATGGTGAAGAGGCTCGTATTGCTTTCACGTTGCGCTCTGATAGTCAGCTTGCGACTGCAATCAAGGTGCTGAAAGACCCAGAGTTGTACAAGAAGGCTTTGGCTCCTACACCTAAGGATGCCAAGGATACACGGCCTGTGCCTGCCAAAAAGAGCAAGAAGAAATAGTACCTCGTAAGAGGGGTACGGAATTTAGAAAAGCGCTGGGAGGCTCCAGCGCTTTTCTTGCATTATAGCCTCTGAAAAACGGAAAGGTTTGACTAAATTACAGAGCAGGGAATACACATAAAACTTGGAGGATATCCCTTGAAGAAGTTACTCGCACTCGCATCCGTTCTTTCCGTCTTGGCTCTCGTCGCTTGCGGCAGCTCAAGTTCATCCAAAACCGTCAATTCTTGCGTTGTTGCAAAGGGTTCAGTAACACAGCAATGTGTGCAGTTCACCACTGAGCAGACCGCCGCTGGTTGCAAAGCATCTGCTAGCGATGTGGGTAGCGACGATACCACTGGTATGACAATCACAGCTGCAACTTCTTGCCCATCGGGTTCGAAGGCCGATTGCGCTATCAAGGATTCCACTGGTAAGAAAATCGGAACCTTCTATGGTTACGATTCTACCGCCACGATTTTTTGCGCTGTGATGAACGCTTTGTAAGATTTGCTTTAACAGCATAGAACGAGCCTCCCAACGGGGGCTCGTTTTGTTTACTATTCCTGATATGAAGACTTTATTCTTTTTGCTGCTGATCCTAGGAGTGCTTGGCTTCCATGCTTGCTCATCCTCGACGAACAAGATTGACGATGCATGCATTATCAAGGGAACGACAAATGGAATTACCAGCAAGATCATCTGCTACAATGGCAAGGGTGTTGCGTTCACTCCAGATGGCTGCAAGGCAATGGCTAATAGCTTTTACAATGCTGTCGAGATGTTAAGTGTAATGGGAGTAATCAAAGCGCCAGACTCCATAAGCTCTAGCGTTGCCACGAGTTGCCCAGACAACGCAGCAAGGTCGTGCCATCTGAATATTTCAAGCAAACTAGATACCGTGGCCATGTACGATACCACGTATCAATACATGTGTGGAATTGCCACCGCGAAATAGGCGGCTAAGCTCCAGAGTCAAAAGAGCTGCGCCCTTTTTATATTGAAGCGCAATGTCCAAAATTTCCCTGCGCCTCCAAAAACTGTTGCCCCTGCTTGGCGTGGCGTTATTTGTTTGCGCGCTATTTGTTTTGCATCGCGAACTCAAGTCTATTCAGCTTTCCCAAGTGATTGATTATTTACACAGCATTCCACGCACCATGCTTGCTTTTGCTTTGGCGACAACAATTGTCAATTATTTTGGACTCACATTTTACGATGCTTTGGCTTTGCGGTATTTGGAAAGTCAATTGCCCTATCGTTGCGCAGCTTTGACTGCGGGCATTGGTTATCCGTTCTGCCATTCCATGGGGTTTGCTGTGTTGTCTGCGGGCTCCGTCCGTTATCGCATGTATTCTGCATGGGGGCTTTCTGTCATTGATATCGCAAAGATTATTGCATTCACCAGCCTCACCTTTTGGCTAGGTTTTACAAGCCTTGCCGGGTTATGTTTTGTTTTTGTTCCTATTGCGCTGCCTGCTTCTATTCACTTGCCGGCTTTTGCCATCAAAGGCTTGGGAGCTCTACTGTTGTGCCTTCCTTTTTCATATCTCGCTTTGTGTGTATTTCGACGCAACTCAATTCATTGGCGTACGTGGCGTTTGCGCATTACACCTCCGCGCATTGCCTTTGCACAAGTGTTCGTAGCCTCTATGAATTGGGGACTTACAGGCTGCGTTGTCTTTTTATTGCTACCTCACGCGCAAGGCTTAACGTTTCTAGTGTTCATGGGGCTTTTTCTGTTGTCGCTGGTTCTGGGTGTGATCAGCATGGTACCGGGAGGGCTTGGCGTATTTGAATCTGCGATGGTTTTCTTGCTTTCCCAGTATTTACCGGTGAGCACTATTTTGGGAAGTTTGCTCGCTTTCAGAGTGGTGTATTACCTACTCCCATTTGGGCTCGCAGCTCTTGCACTAGGAATTTATGAGTTGAATGGGCGCAGAGTGCGAGAATCCGTTGTTCGCCAAAGGTAGTCGAGACGATGAGGTTAAAGGTTAGAAATGAACAGCTAGGTTAGAGACGAGATTGCTGCTTCTTTCACTACAGTGAAAAGTCATCTCTAACCTTTCGCCTCTACCCTGAGCCTCTCACCACGACTGTTCATGCGGCACAATGCGAAGACAGTCCTGCATGCGGAGATGCGCGGGCAATTTGCTTTTGCGTGAGTTGGAGAACGGTTTAGCCTAAGGACCTTCAAGGGCCGTGGCGCGCGTAAGCAAAATAAAAAGCGGCACTCGAGGGAGCGACGCTTTGTGTGTAAAAGGCGGTTCGTATATATCCGTTAATACATGCTCGGAGGCGGCCAACGCGGGTTCTTCGAGGACATGTCGATGGAATAGAAATTCTTTTGGTAGCGGCCATCGTCGAGGTTCAGCTGTTGCAGCACATAGCGCGAAATCCACTTCGACAGCTTGAGCACCACGAGCTTGCGGCGCAGGCGACCTTGTTGATCGCGGTTCATGATATCGGGCAATGAGCTAGTGGTCATGATCTCGTCGATGAATGGGCTGTTGAGTTTTTCGCGCGCTTCGGCCGAGGTGTAGAAATGCGTGACACCAAAGCAGACGCGGTTAGGGCTTGCAGTCTTGAGATGCTCGCAGCACTGCACAATGGTTGATCCTGTGCGCACCATGTCGTCGAGCACGATCACGTCTTTGCCCTTCAAGTAATCCATGCCAACTTCGGAAAGCGGGCTGATGGTCATCTTGACTTCGCGTTCACCCGAGCGAACCTTATCCATCACCACGCGCTTGCAACCCGAGAGCTGAAGTGCTTCCCAGACTTGGTTCACAAAAGGCGTTGCACCTTTATCGGGCGCAACCAGCACAAGGTTCGAGCCATCTTTGCCTGTCTGCACAAAGTTCGACGTGCGGATGTAATGCGAGTAAACATCAGTGGGAATTAGGTTATGAAAGTTCCCTTCAAAGATCTCGCGGAACAGGTTCTGTACTTTCACCGAATGATTGTGCACGGTGATTACGGAGTCTACTCCCGCCTGCTTCAACAGTTGAGCGTATAGCAAAGCTGAGAATGCTTGGCCATCGAACTTCTTAAGGTCGGCATCTTCGCGCTTCGCTTCTAACTCACCGTGGCGGTAAGGGCCGCGGTCTTGGGCAGAATAAAAAAGATCTGGTTCGATCAGAACCACACGATCCGCGCCATTCTCTTTTGCTGCTCGCGCCAAGATTAAATTGCGCATCGCCAAATTATTGCGCTCGCGTCCTTGGGTTGAGGTCGAGCAAATAATTACTGTGCGTCCTTTGAGGTGCGCACCAATGCTCTGCAAATCATCGGGATCGCTGATGTAGCGTGGGCAAAATTCCGAGTTCGCATAGGTCTTCAAGGACACAACATCCGAAATATCCTCGCGGATACCGAGATACTGCGCCATGTCGATTGCAAAAGGACTGTCGGAATAGTTGCCTGTTAAGAGAAAGCGGTCTAGCATGTTTGTCATCCTTATTTGTCCAGAACGATGCTTACGCTCGGAGCTTTCCAGATATCGCGATTGTATTCAGAAATGGTGCGGTCAGAGCTGAACTTGCCCATGCGTGCCACGTTGAGAATTGCCATCTTCGCCCATGCTTTTTTATCGGCGTAGGCTTTGGAGACTTTCTCTTGCGCATCAACAAAGGCGCGGAAATCAGCGAGCAATAGGTATTGATCGTTGTTCAGCAAGTTATCGACGATAGGCTTGAACATTTCTGGAGCTTCTGGACTAAAGAATCCGCTCGCGATCAGATCGATCACGCGCTTCAAATCTGGATCGGCATTGTAGAAGTCAGAAGGCTTGTAGCCCTTTTCTTGCATGGCGAGAACCTGATCAACGGTGAGACCGAAGATGAAGAAATTTTCGTCGCCGACTTCTTCGAGCATCTCGACGTTCGCGCCATCGAGGGTGCCAATGGTGAGTGCGCCATTAAGCGAGAACTTCATGTTGCCGGTGCCCGAAGCTTCGGTGCCTGCCGTTGAAATCTGCTCGGAAAGGTCTGCTGCTGGAATGATGCGCTCTGCAAAAGATACGCGATAATTTTCCAAGTAGACCATCTTGAGCTTGCCCTTCACGGCTGGGTCTGCGTTGATCATGCCGCCCACGGAGTTTGCGAGACGAATGATTTGCTTGGCCATCCAATATCCTGGAGCAGCCTTGCCACCAATGAGAATGGTGCGAGGAACGGTCTTGTAGCCGTCTTTGATCTTGATGTATAAATGAATGGCATGCAGAATATTGAGCAGCTGGCGCTTGTATTCGTGGATGCGCTTGACTTGCACATCGAACAAGGTGTCTGGATCGATCACCACATCTTGATTCTTCTTGAGGTATTCCGCGAGGCGCACCTTATTTTGATGTTTCACATCCATAAATGCTTTTTGGAACGCGGCATCGCCTGCAATCTTTTCGAGCTTCTTCAACTCATCGAGATTCTTGATCCAACCTTCACCGATCTTCGATGAAATCAACTGCGACATGGCTGGATTAGACTTGCGCACCCAGCGACGTGGGGTCACACCGTTGGTCTTGTTGTTAAACTTTTCTGGCCAGAGTTCGAAGAAATCCTTGAAGAGGTAGCTCTTGAGCAAGTCGGTGTGCAATGCGGCAACGCCGTTTACGGAATGTGAACCTACAATGCTTAAGAAGCCCATGCGCACGGCCTTTTCGGGCAACTCTTGAATGATCGACATGCGACCCAAACGATCGTGATCGCCAGGCCACTTCATGGACACTTGACGCAAGAAGCGAGAATTGATCTCGTAGATGATACCGATATGGCGAGGCAGCAAGCGTTCAAAGAGCGAGACCGGCCATTTCTCAAGCGCTTCGGGCATGAGAGTATGATTGGTGTACGCGAAGACCTTGTTGCAAATTTCCCAGGCGCGATCCCAAGACTGATTTTCTTCATCGACCAAGATGCGCATCATTTCTGGAATAGAAACGGCAGGGTGCGTGTCGTTCAGCTGAATGGCGACCTTGTCTTCAAAGCCATCAAAGGTTTCGTGTGTCTTCTTGTAGCGACGGATAATATCTTGCAGAGACGCAGAGCAAAGGAAGAACTGTTGCTTGAGGCGCAGCTCTTTTCCGTTCATGGAAGAGTCGTTTGGATACAACACTTTCGAGATGGTCTCGGACAGTTCCATGTCTTGCACAGCAGCCATGTAGTCGCCGCTGTTGAAGTAGGAAAGTCCAAAGTCATCGGCGCTCTTGGCGGACCAAAGACGCAGGTTGTTCACTGTGTTATTGCGGAAGCCGGGGACTGGGGTATCGTAAGGAAGTGCCACCACCACATCGCCAGGAGTCCAGCGAAGACGAGCTTCGCCGCGTTCGTCTTGCCAGGAATGCACTTGGCCGTAGAAAGGAATGCGCAGCGCATTGCCTGGACGTGCGATCTCCCAAGGGTTGGGCAGGCGCAGCCAGTTGTCGGGGTGTTCTTCTTGGGCACCGTTGCGAATCTTTTGATTGAACATGCCGTATTCATAGCGGATGCCCATGCCCGTTGCTGGCAGCTCAAGGGTTGCCATGGAATCGATAAAGCAAGCGGCTAGGCGACCTAAGCCACCGTTGCCAAGGCCTGCATCAACTTCTTGTTCGCGCAACTCTTCAAGGGTGATGCCGAGCTTTTCGAGAGCTTCTGCAACGGCTGCATCCACATCGAGATTCAACACGGAATTGCCAAGGGTGCGGCCAATCAAATATTCAAGCGATAGGTAGTAGACGCGCTTGACGTCTTTTTCATAGTAGGTCTGCTGGGTCTTGATCCAGCGGTCGATTAAGCGGTCGCGCACAGCGTAGGCAATCGCGAGGAACTGCTCGTGATCGGTGACCGTGTTACCATCGCGAGCCAAGGTGTGGTGGACATGGTCGGTGAAAGCCTTCTTGAACGCCTCTGCTGAGTTGTCCAAAAGGTCCATGTCTTGGTCGATCGAAACTTTGGTAGAGGTCTTCTTGGTAGCCATAGGGGCCGATCCGCCGTGTTGAGGTTAAGCCTATTGAGGTTGAGCCTTGATATGTAAGACTTCGGAAATATAGCGATACGTCAAGGCCTGTGGGGCTTTGATGCAATATCATACCAAAAAGTTGGGGGATCATCACGATCAATCTGGGTGTGATGGCATGGGATGGCTAGTGTAAAGTGCAAAGTGTAAAGTCGTGCAACCGGTCGCCACCTTGTGGGTGGCTTTTCCCAAGAATCCCACAGTCTTACCGCACTTTTAACTTTACACTTGTTTCGGAAAGGCAATCAAGAGTGGGACGGTGGGGCTACGCGATAATTTGCAATTCATGGGAATCGACAACGCCAATGGCCTTGCCATTATTGCGTTGCGAGCATCACTTACTTCAAACCACTCGTTACATCGCGTTAATCATTGCGCACAATGCTGGGGCGGTGGAATCGTAGCCAAAATACGTCATAATCTTCTTCCGAGTGGCAGAGTCCAACAGGTCGCAATGAGCCACTGATCCAGCAGGGCACCCCGTTGAAGCAGAAATTACGACACCAGTTGTATCTCCCATGTCACCGGCAGACGCCACGCAACCTGCTTGGGTCTGAGGCACTACGAATTGAACACATTCTTGGGTAGCTCCGAACTTAGACATAATGCACGAATTGACAACAGTGCTGCTCGACGAGCTTGTGCTGGTCGTACCACACGTGCCAAGGGATGCGGAGTCCAGCACATCGATCAACACCACTCCTGAGTCGGTTGCGGTGTTGCACTGTTTAATCTTCTGAGAAGAAATGCAGGAATCTACGAGTGAAACCGTTGCTACAGTTTGCCCTAACTTGGTGGCAAGCGCTTGGCACTCGCTTTGGGTGAAATTTTGCAAACTATGCAAACACAGCGAGGGCTTTGTAGGCGTTGAGAATAGGCATGCCTTCTGTGTGGTGCTTATGGTGTTTATACTGCTTGATGAGGTGCTAATGGTCGTATTGGTGTTGCTATCTGAGCAAGCCGCAATAAGCAATGCCGAAAGGGTTCCGGCGAACGTAATGAATGCGTAATGAAGTTTCATACTCCCCATCTCCTGGTTCTTGTTTAAATGCAAAGTTCACTTAACAGTAGTAATTCCGCAGGTGTTTTGGTACGTGGTGTCGCACGTGGCCACGCTGGCGAATTATACCCCAGAACTCAGTAACTCTCGCCGCGTTGTTTTGTGGACAACGATATTTTGGGTTTCCTACAAGAACATGCAATCGTTCAGGTATTTTCTGATGTTTAAGTCACATCGCGCACGCATAAAGGAGATATCCATGCGACCCATTCAAAAAATCGCAGCTAAGGCTGCATTTGCAATATCACTCCTTGGCCTTTTTGTAGGTCAGGCAAGCTCTGCAACAGCACTGCCCACAGCAACGTCCATCGCAGCAGAAATGGGCCTTGGTTGGAACCTTGGTAACACAATGGAAGCCACTGGTGGTCCAACTAAGTGGGGCAATCCATTAACCACTCAAAAACTGATTGACTCCGTGAAGGCTGCTGGATTTAATACGATTCGCATTCCTTCGGATTGGGATGCTTATGCAGACCAAACAACTCACGTAATCGACGCGACTTGGATGGCGCAAGTCAAATCCGTGGTGGACATGTGCATCAAGGACAGTCTCTTCGTTGTGCTCAATATCCATTGGGACGACGGCTGGCTCGAAAAACACGTAGACTCCGCTGTAAACGACCCTGCAATGGCTGCGAAAATCAAAGCAAAGCAAGGTGCCTACTGGAGACAGATTGCAACAACTTTCAAGGACTATGATCGCCACATGCTTTTTGCAAGCGCCAATGAACCTGCAATCAAAGACACTGCACCAACTCGCGATGCAGGCATGGCTATGCTCCTTTCATTCCACCAGGTTTTTATTGACTCTGTGCGTACCACCGGTGGCAACAATGCTTCGCGCGCCTTGATTGTACAAGGCCCCAATACCGACATGATTATGACGAACTCTCTTATGAACACGATGCCCAAAGATCTCATCGCAGGAACAGGCCATCTCATGGCAGAAGTTCATTACTACAGCCCTTACAATTTCTGTGGAATGACAGCAGATGCAACTTGGGGAAAGATGGCTTACTACTGGGGTCAGCCCTATCATTTGGCAAGTGACACAGCTCGCAATGCACATTGGGGTGAAGAGACCTATATGGACTCTGTTTTTGCTCTGATGCAGACCAAGTTTGTGAACCAAGGTATTCCGGTCTTGATCGGAGAATTCGGTGCACAGAAGCGCTTGACTTTGACTGGTGCAAGTTTGATTAACCACTTAAAATCCCGTGAGTACTATTACAACCGTGTGGCCGCATATGGAAAAGCACGTGGCTTGATTCCCGTCATGTGGGACATGGGAGGCCAAGGCAACAACTCTATGTCTGCATTTGATCGCACCACAGGAGCTATTACCGATCTTAGACTCGTAAACGCATTGAGAACCGGTTTTGGAATGACAAAGCTCCTCGGTGACACCACGTTGAAAATAGTGGATCGTTCTTTGAAGGCTCTTTACTCTGCCAAAGATTCCCTTTATGGACAAGTGGACTTGGGCGTAGTTAAAGCAGACATCAGTGCTTACGACTCCATCATTGTCAAAGCTTATGTGAATGGGCAAACCGACTATGATTCCGCTGGAGTGCCTCAATACGGATATGTTTCTTTAAGCCTTGTGACAATGTCTAGAGGCTGGACTTGGAGAGAAGTGTCCTTCGGAAACCCTACTTTAAATTCTTGGGCAACCTACAGCGTTGGGATCTCCACGGATTCAACCAATAAGGCCGTGCTCGCGCCTGCAGACCCAACCAAGATTGACTTCTTCGGTTTGCAGTCGTATTCCAAGGGATATAACGGAACAATCTATGTGGACTATATTGCGTTCAAAAACAAAAACGGCACCATCGATACCCTCTATAGTTTTGACATGGCAGGAGGCGGCCAGTTTAAGGGAAATGTAACAGCTATAAGCCTAATCCCCACCAGTGATGTTACCTCGGATGTTGAGTGGAAAACCGCAACCACAGCTTATGTCCCTAAGACTACCGGCATTTTGCAACAAGTGAACCGCGAACAAGCACGCACCTTTGTCAACAATGGAAATATTGTGTCGAACTTCTCTGCCCCAAATGCTGGAGAGACACAAGTGGTGTTGCAGAATGTTCAAGGAAAAGTGATCGAGTCTCGCTCCATGCACACCAATGCAGGAATGAATTCTGTTGCGATTCACACGAACTATCATGGAGTTGCTATTCTGCTGATTAAGCAGGGACGCTTGCTGATTGCCTCGAAGATGCTAGGACTCTAAGTCAGCGACACCGAACTTCAAAAGACCTCGCCCATGGGTGGGGTCTTTTTTCGCATCAAGGATCACTCATTCATACTTCTCACACGACAGCCGCCGCGCCAACGTATCATTGATGGCTGCGATGCCGATCCGGGAATAGCTTGTTTGCACACTTCACGCAGTAGGCTGTCCGCAACGTATCATTGATGGCTGCGATGCCGATCCGGGAATAGCTCGTTTGCACACCTCACACAATTGGCTGTCAGCAGAGTGTCGCGGTTATCCGCAGTGCATAGCACTGACGGATACACCGTGCTCTGCTGCAGCACCTACTTTTACTGAGGTGTGTCAAACGAGCTATTCCCTTTCCTATTATTAGGGAATGACTGAAAAAATCCATGCAGACTCGAGTGGCCCCCAAGCCTTGATGCTTGACCTGAATGCGGCCTTGCCCGTGATTCCTTTGCGCGATACCGTTGTTTTTCCTGGCTCCGTGACACCTTTATTGCTTGGTCGCGAAGTCACCGTTCGCGCTGCCGAAGAAGGCCATATTCATCACGATGGCTTTGTTTTCTTACTGCTGCAACGAAATCAAGAGCTTGACGAGGTTGTGAGCGCAGATCAATTTTATGAGATAGGCCTCGTTGCTCGCCTGCAAAGTTTGACTGCACTGCCCAATGGCTACGCGAAATCTTTGGTGGAAGGGGTGCTGGTTGCCAAGGCCACCACGCTTGCTCTTGAAAATGGCTTTTGGAAGACCAAGATTGAGCCGCTTGAATTTGCTTTACCCACAGACGCAATCAGCGAAAAGGTGCGCAAAGAAACCATTGTTGCAATGAAGCGCTATGCAGCAGCTGTTCCTGAAGTTCCTACCGAACACGTCGCAAACCTAGAGACGCTTGCGCATCCGCTCGATGTAGTGCAAGCCGTGATGCCTTTTGTGCGCTCGTCTTTTGAAGACAGGCAGCGCTTGCTGGAATGCACTTCGCTCGTCGATTCTTCCGCATTGCTTAGTCGTTTGATCGACGGCTTTTTGGAGATGCAAGGGGTGACTGCGCGCGTAGAACAAGATGTGCGCCATCGCTTACAGCAGAACCAGCGCGAGTGGTTTATCCAAGAACAAATCCGCGTATTACAAGATGAGATTGAGCATCCCGAAGCGTTCACTCCCGAGATGAAAATTCTCGATCAGCGCATCAAGGAAAAGAAGTTCCCGCAGGCGATTGAAGACAAGGTGCGCGAAGAATTTGCACGCATGCCGCACCTGCATCCATCGACACCTGAATATTCAGTGGTGCGCAATTACATCGACTGGTTTTTAGCGTTGCCTTTTGGCTCTTATACTTCTGACTTACTGGACTTAAAGCGGGTGCGCAAAGAGCTCGACGCACACCATTATGGACTTGAAAAAATCAAGGAACGCATTCTTGAACATGTTGCCGTTTTAAAACTTGCACAAAATGAAAAACGCACCCCAATCCTTTGTTTAGCAGGCCCCCCGGGCGTTGGCAAAACATCGCTTGCGAAATCTATTGCCGATGCGATGGGTCGAAATTTTGTGCGCATTACTTTGGGTGGCGTTCGCGATGAAGCTGAAATTCGTGGTCACCGTCGCACCTACATTGGCTCTATGCCTGGTCGCATTGTGCAGGCGCTACGCAAAGCAAAGTCCATGAATCCAGTAATCTTGTTGGATGAAATCGATAAGATGGCATCGGATTTTCGTGGTGACCCATCGAGCGCACTCCTAGAGGTGCTTGACCCCGAGCAGAATCATGAGTTCCAAGATCATTATCTCGAAGCGGGTATGGACTTAAGTCGCGTGCTCTTTATTGCCACCGCGAACTTAGAAGAACGCATTCCAGCACCCTTGCAAGATCGCCTTGAAACTATTCGGCTCACGGGCTATCACCGCCACGAAAAACATGAAATTGTGAAGCAGCACTTGCTCAGCAAAGTCAGTGCGCGCAACGGCCTTACGCTCCATAAGCAAATCGAAATTGGCGATGAAACCCTCGATCATATTCTAAACGAATACACTCGCGAAGCAGGTGTGCGCGACCTTGAGCGGCAGCTCGATCATTTATGCCGCAAGCGCGCGTTTGAAATTGTGTCGAACAAAAAATTCAAAGTCGAGATTGCAGCCAAAGATGTTTCCAAATATCTTGGTGTGGCACCTTACCACAGCAACCAACTCATTAAAGATGCTGGTCCTGGCGTGATTACTGGCCTTGCGTATACCCCCGTGGGTGGTGAGATTTTGCAGATTGAATGCACTTTGCTTTCGGGCCGAGGCCGTATTACGCTTACGGGCACCTTGGGCGATGTGATGAAAGAATCTGCGCAGATCGCGCTAACCCTAGTGCGCCAACGTGCGATACGCTTTGGTGTCGATCCAGAAATTTTCCGCAAGACCGACATTCACATTCATATTCCCGAAGGTGCGGTTCCCAAAGATGGTCCATCTGCAGGCATTGCACTCACCCTCGCATTGCTTAGTGCGGTAACGCGCCAGGCCGTGCCAGCACAGGTTGCTTTTACCGGCGAAGTCTCGCTCACAGGTCGCGTGCATGCCATTGGTGGACTCACAGAAAAATCCATCGCAGCCCTGCAAGCTGGGGTCACCACCTTGCATTTGCCAAGCGACAACGAGCGCCAATTATCGGAGCTTCCAAGCTTGGTGAAAAAAGGACTCACCATCTACAAGCATTCGCACATCGATGAGATCATAAAGGTTTTGTTTAAGGCCGCACCAAAGGTCAGCAAAAAATAATGGATAATGAAAATCAACAATTAAGAACTCAAGAGCTTGCGCAGGCTACAAGCCTTGTGCAGCAACGTATTTCTGCTGCTTGCATACAAAGTGGCAGGCAGCAAGAAAGCGTGAAATTAATCTGGGTGTCTAAGATGCATCCGCTCTCGGATGTTGAAGCCGCTATAGCCGCAGGAGCCACGGCCTTTGGAGAAAATAAAGTACAAGAGGCTCTGGAAAAATTCGCAAACTCGCGCCTAGGCATTGAACTGCATATCATAGGTCCAGTGCAAAGCAACAAGTGGCGCAAGGCTGCCCATGTGGCACAATGGATTCACTCCGCTGATAGCATTGCTGCGCTTCAAAAATACGAAGAGGTTTGCGCAGAACAGAGCAAGCATTTGCAAGTGTTGATTCAGGTAAATACTAGCGGTGAAGCCAGCAAATCTGGGCTTGATATGGCGAATGCAAAATCGTTCCTAGAGCATTTACCCAATCTTCCGCACCTTACCTATCGTGGATTAATGACAATTGGTATCCACACCGGTGTTGCCGAAGATTCGCGTGCGGGCTTCGCGTGGCTGCGTAAATTGCGCGATGAATTCTTAGCGCGCGGGGGCATCTATGCAAACTTCACAGAGCTTTCCATGGGCATGACCGATGACTTGGAAGTTGCGATAACAGAGGGTTCAACCCTTGTGCGCGTTGGCACTGCGATCTTTGGCGCACGTCACTACCCCGCTTAATCTCGTTTCTATTGAGAAATCTATTGAGACTTTTGGGATTGCTTGCGTAAAGCAAAATTTACTTGGTTCAAAAACATCTTGCATTCTCAAATCTTAATGTACCTTTTCGGGGGTACATCTATGATGCAAGTAAAACCGATGATCATTTCGTTTCAAAGCTGGGTTCCATGCCTAAGCACTTTGTGCGCGTCTCATCGCTGCGCTGTGGCTCCAGTTCGCATCGACACTCTCTGCATTGGCCGCGCTGAAGTTATGCATCAACGCATCTCTCCGCGCTAGTCTAAGATTCCATCATTTCATCAAGCGCCAAGCACCAGGCAAATCTTTCGATCTTGTTCCCAAGTTCGCATTGATGCGGGCAATCGCATCATCACTCGTAATACCACGGCGTGCAAGGGCGGTCTTGGTAGGTAAATACTCGCTCGCCAAGCGAATGGCTGTCGACATTTGTGAGTCGGGATCTAAGACAAAGTACGTGGGCTTAATTCCAACGTGATGATAATTTTGCCAAGCGGCATCTCGGAATTCGGTGGTAGAAATTACTGCTAAACCACCCGCAGGCGTATTCCAAATATTTTGCGCAATCCCTTTTCCATAGGTGTATGTTCCCACCAAAGGAAAGCTTGAATTATTGTTGATCGCCGAAAGCATGATTTCAGAACAACTAGCACTTCCAGAATCTTGCAAGAACACGTAGTGATGATTTTCGTAAGGACTCCCCGCAGTTAAGCTATCTGCCGTTGTATCGATTCTGGTAACGTGAGCCGTGCTGTCCCAATAGCGTGAAAGTTCGTAGATCGCAACACCCTTGCCCAATAAGTCGTCGGCCATTGCAAGGCATTGATCCACGCTTCCACCAGGGTTTCCGCGCAGGTCAATAATGGCAACGGTATAGGTTCCTAGTGAGCTTAATGCTTTTTTGAATTCAGCATCGCTACCACCCAAGCCGCCAGCATCAGCGGAAGCAAACATCTCGACTTGTACCACAGGAACGCTTTGTACTGTGTCTGTCCATACCGTAGGCGTCACCAGCAGTTTCTTGGTCACGGAAGCTGTGATGGTATCAAGAGGGATAGTCGTGTCCGTGGAAGGCCGCAGAACGGTGATCTTGTAAGATGTGCCCACACCACCAGTAGTCAACGACGAATATTTCGCGAGATTGCTATCGGTTACATCGATGCCATTGATTCGTATGATTCGATCGCCTTTGTGTAGGCCGGCATTATCCGCAGGGCTTGCAGGCACTACACGTGTAATCATCATCGTGTCGTCGATCGCGCTTGTGTCCGTATTGGTATAGCCTAGATAAATACCAATAATCGCCACTTGATCGTTGCCCATATATTCAGAAAGAACGAGTGCTGCTTGGGATGGAGTAAAATATCGTGTGAAACGATCCGTACTCGCAGTTAAGGAATACATGTTCGAGACATCCGTGTACTTGCCTGTATCTTGGCCCTTTCCTTGATATGTCGCAATGGGTTCTAACTTGTTTGCATAAAGCCAAACGCGAGATAGCATGTTGTAGTTCCACGATAGCTCCGTGCTGGAAGTTGCGCTTTGCGTTGTTGGGGAGACGTTCGTACATGCGTTGAGAAAAAGCAACGAGCACAACGCTGTGAGGGCAAGTATCAACTTCATATCAATTCTCCTGAATCCAAGCTCCACCTCTAGGCGGGGTCGGCATTTCACTTATTGGCAATATACTATGTCTTGCAAGAGTCTTTCCTGAATCGGAAGCAAGTTCAAGAGACTTTGCCATAATTTCACTATCGTCGACAACAACATCCGCTGAAATTCCACGATGTTCGTAATCAGTCCAATCGGGGGTACGAATTTGTATGCTCGTGATCACAGCAATTCCACCTGCAGGCGTATTCCAACGCGACTGCCCTATGGCTTTTCCGTAGGTATGTGAGCCCACCACCATCGCGCGAGTTCCCAAATTTTGTTTCACAGCAGCGGTGAATATTTCTGCACATGATGCTGTAGAAGAATCGACGGCAAGAACCACGGAAGCAGTGGTAGCAAGGCCTCCAGCCTTAGCTAAGTAATCTACAGTGTCAATTCTCGCAAACCCGCGTCCCGAAAATGAATGCTGAATCAAATGCACAATCGGTTTCCCTATCGACAAGAATTCGTTCGCCATGTTGAGGCAAATTCCAACCTCGCCACCAGGATTATGTCGCAAGTCCAATACGCGTACACCCTTATTCTGCGTGGCAAGCAAGGCTTTGTGAAATTCCAAATCGGTGCCTCCTTGTTTGATAGAGGAACGCATAAATTCGCGAATTTGAATGACTGGCGCGGTGTTGGATGAGTCCACAAATACGGTTGGAACCCATACAGCACCTCGTTTTACTTCGATATGCAGAGATTGCCCCGCTCGCAATAAATCAAAGCGCAACCACAATGAATCCTTCGTTGCCGCGTTATAATTTACTCCGGCTTGATCGCTTTGCAAATTCACACCATTGACCGCGACAATTCGGTCGCCAACCCTTATCCCTGCAGCCTCGGCTGGGTCATCGGGATAAACGAGGTACATTTGTAAACGACACGAATCAGATTCTAAGTTCCATTCGATTTCGACTCCAATGGCTCCTTGTACTTGGGTTGAGGTGTCGCGTTGTGTTTCTGCTGCGGCCTTGGCTGGTGCCACATAACGAGTAAAGCGATCCGATAAACTGGCATATAATGACATGACAGAGAAATAATTCTGAGAGCTCATGCCTGTAAGGGTAGAGGGTGGTTCGGCACCACTTTGTACCAGCGAATCGCCCTTGTTCGCGATGACTGTTTGCGCAGGTAATTCTTGGGGGTATATGTAAAGATGCTGCAAATACCAGTAATTGAATCCAAGCTCATCGGGAGCAGAGCGATCAGGTAACGAGCCATCAAGCAAGCAGCCATTAAGGCTTGCGAAAAAAAGCAACGCAATCAAAATGCGTCGCCATTGCGTACTCACCGCGATCTCCGCAGTAGGGATTGGCGTTGTTTGCGCGGCCTTACGGCGTGTTGAGTGGAGACCACTGTCGTGGGTGCAAGAGCAGTCTGGTTTTGCCGATGCAAACGCCCCGATAAAGGCCGTGCGGTAAAGCCAAAATCTTGATTTGCGCGCTCAATATCATAGTCGGAATCCTGAACGAGAACTCGGAGTAGTTCAGTAAATGAAAATGGCAATTTGGGAGGCATAAGTCGATCTGCGAGCTTAGCAACTGCAACGCACAGCCAAGCCGGTACACGCAGTACAATGCGAGGAGACAAATGATAATCAGCAGCGATCATATCGACCAGTTCCGCAAGCGTCAAAGCCTGTCGACCCGCCAAGTTGTAGGTGTGGCGCGCTACGGTATGCAGGTTTGCTCGCACCAGCGAATCAATGCCTTCGGCAAGATCTTCTTCGTGAATTGGGCACTTCACAATATGGCCGCCTTCGGGCAGAGGCAACACTTTAAATCGGCGAACCGCCCTGCGCAGCCAATGGTATTCGGAGCCTCCCGAAGCGCCCACCAGCAAGGTAGGCCTTAGAATCGTCCAAACAAGCCCACTTCCACGCAGCACATCTTCCGCAATTTTTTTTGAACGCCCATAGAAGGTGGAGTTGCGGTAGTTTACAGCAGCCGAAGACAGGAAAATGAAATGCCCCACCTTGGCTTCTTTGCTCGCTTGAATGAGGTTACGAGTCCCCTCAATATTTTCGGTGCGAAACTCAGCTGCACTGCGACCAAAAATCCGTTCTGAAAGATGCACAACCTTACGGCAGTCGACCACAGCAGCCTGCAAGGATTCGGGGTTTGAAAGCAACCCTTCAACCACGAAAACGCGCTTAGGAAACGTTACGCAGGCGCCAAATCCTGGGGGCACAAGAACCCGCACAGTCCAACCCGATTTGGAAAGATGCTCGATTACCCGACGACCCAAAGGCGATAACCCTCCGGTCACAAGCACAGTCTGGCCCTGGCGCTCCCAGACCATATGTTTGCTCGTGTCGTCATCCCATGAATGAAAAGGCATGTCCGAAAGGTACCTTCAATGAGAGAAAATGGAGCACTCTCCCCTCAATTAGCGTTCTCAAAATGCGTGAACAAAGGAAACCAGTGCGGAATGCAAGCCGTCTTGGTATATTTTCAGCATGCAAGTAAGAATCTGGACATCGAGCTTTATCATTTTAGGTGAAATCGATACCTTTAAGGACGAACGACTCACCGACTATATCCGCGACCGCAAGGACTTTATTGCCGTGACCCAAGCACGCGTGATGAGTCACGACGGCAAGGAATTGTTCCGCACACCGTTTTTAAACGTGGCATCTCGGCATATTGAAATTATTATGCCAGGCGAATAACACGAAATTCACGATGGACAAAATGGGAACGAACGCATCCCACACAAGCATTGTACCCGCAGGTTTGCTCGCGGTTTGCTTGGTGCTGTTCGGGTGCCGCGATTCTGAATTACGCCAAGCAGGAAAAGATGCTTTGCGTGTTGGTGATTATGGTCGAGCAGCCAAGTCTTGGTCACAAGTGCTTGATGGCAACCCCGCTGATGCAGAAGCTCGTTATGGATATGCGATGTCATTATTTAAAGCCGCTCGACAACTCGATCGCGACCACCGCAACTCGAATGAAGCGTGGGATTCCTGCGCCCACGAGTTCCATATTTTGCTAAGGCTTGATTCTTCTGCTTCGGTGCGCTCT
>Ga0302287_10000144_pt1 | contig 46229 bp, 36 predicted proteins | sample III_Fen_E2_4_FD_200452 | JGI IMG/M metagenome (GOLD analysis project Ga0302287, IMG submission 200452) | Peat permafrost microbial communities from Stordalen Mire near Abisko, Sweden - III_Fen_E2_4 | ecosystem: Environmental > Terrestrial > Soil > Wetlands > Permafrost | place: Sweden: Abisko... | reverse complement strand
CTATATGTGATTAAACTTAAGAAAAAGTAAGATTTATCGAATGCATTGATTGCATTTATTATAAAACAATAAACCATTAACCCCTTTATAACGAGTGGGTAACTAAAGCAGAATAATAATTTACGCAATATGAGCGGAACAGTAAGAAAAGCTACAGAAAATGACTTTGAGAAAGTCTATCCATTGTTTGAGCAACTCTGGCCAAATAAAGAGTTAGATAAAAAAGCATTGAGAATTGTGTTTAACCGGGGAGTAAACTCCGCCACAGATGAATTATTATGTCTTGACTATTGTGGCGAAGTGATTGGATTTTGTGCCTATGCCATTGTGAACAATTTATGGCAAGCCGGATACATCTCTTACATGTATGCAATGGTAGTTGATGAAAAATACAGAGGAAAAGGATATGGTACCATGTTGATTAAAGAGTCGATAAAAGACTCGAAAGACAAAGGATTAAAACGATTGGAATTGGATTCTGCCTTTCACCGCGAACAAGCTCATGAATTCTATCTGAAACTTGGATTTGAGAAACGAGCATTTTTATTTTCATATCAACTATAACGACGAATAAAAAATAACGATTTCTGTTGACAGTATCGTGTATTGTTTTTCATAGTTACAGAAAGATAAAAAGAGTTTGCGTAGGGAGAGGTCATGACTTGTCACAAGCAAACTTAAATGAAGCCCAGATAGCAAAGTTGCGTTAGAGAGAAGAACAATAAAAGGTATTTAGCAGGAGCTCTCACATTCGCTTTGTTCTGGCTGTTAAGCTCTATAGTAAAAAGAAAATCTGATCACAAAAAACGATTAATACGAAAATGAAAAAATCAATTTTAATCCCATTGCTATTCCTTTGTATAATTCCATTTGCTAGCGCTCAAAAAATTAGTAGTCTAGATTACAAATTGAAAAGCGTCGACTCCACATACGTAATAACAGCTAAAGCATTCTCAGATGAAACTATTCAAAAGAAAACCGATAAAATATTCTCGACAATTATTCCAGATAAAAGCATAATTTCGATTGAGGATAATATTAATAGAAGATTTGATAAGATAAATTTTAAAAATATTGACTATTACTCAAAACTATTAAATGAAGGTTACTTTAATTTATATGAACTTAAAGTGAATGATAAACCTACCTATATTATATGTTCAAAGAATGATACAGTAATTTTAGAGAAGAATGATTCGATAATAGATCATGCTGTTATAAAAGACAGAAATTATAATAACAAATTAGTCTTTTTGTGTAAAGACTATCCGGAGTTATTAAGTGCTGCAGAAAAAGTTAGCTTCAAAAAAAATGATTTACAAAATTTAATTTCAGTTTTGAACGAAAAACATGGTGGCAAGAACATTAAAAGGCCTGTGAAAAATAAATTTGACTTTTTGAGTCTTTCCTTAAGTGGGATAATAAACAAAAATAAAACCAATCTTGATTTAGGTGTTCTAAAGTCTCAATATTTTTTAAATTTATCCACTAATTTATCATTCAAATATGGCTTTGTAGCAAGTTATTATCATAAAATGAGTTATTTCCCTGATCTAACTCCGGGATGGGCATTCTCTTGGGATACCGAAGAGGAGCTCCAGAATTTTTATAACGCTCATAAAAATGACCATGACACAAGTACTGACATGTATCTTAGATTCCCCTTGATGTTCAATTATGAAATTACAAACTCTACGATAACTCCTTATTGTAATTTTGGGGTAGAACCTATGCTATATTCTCAGAAACTCACCAGATCCTATTCAAATAAAATAGACAAATCAAATGGAGTCTTTGTGTTTGCCATTGCAGCAGTAGGAGTTAAAGTAAAACTAACCAATAGTTTTAATATTAAATCAGAATTCGGGCTGTCTGGTCTAAACTTTGGAATAGAGTATTTTCTAAAACTTTAAATTGCATATCTGTATATTGAGATTATACGGTTGGTTTTAGGATTGCATTCTATTTCTGAAATCTGATAGATCCTTTTATCAGGTATAATCGTGGTTCAGACAGTTACAAATACTAAGAATACAAAGAGATGGGATAACATACCCCTGCTACCGATGGAGATTATAGTACTTAATGTATAATTAAAAAATAGTATTGAAATATGAGAAATGCAATTGGAATAATTCTGTTGTTATGTATTCAACATTTATACTCTCAGAATCAGATATTACTCACGTCACAGGTAAATAAGGATAATAGCGTCGAGATTCGCTATAATAAATCCATGCCCGGAAATTACTTTGTGTATTTGAACTTCAAGCAATATGATAATACTTATCCTCCGAAGACTAGATTCGTAGCAGATAGTAATAAAGGATTTTTATGTGAATTGACACCTATCGACAAGAATAGGTCAATTGCCTATTCGTATTCGTATATATATTATAGAGGCATTCCAAATGCCAAAATCGAACCTGATTTTGTGTACTTGCTACCTTTCAAAGATAATACTTCATTTGAAGCAAGATTTCTGTATAATATTGATGCCAGGTATTTTAATAAACAAGAACCAAAAGATTGGAAATCATTTCAATTTAACTGCAATAAAGCAGATACTATTTGCTCTGCTCGAAAAGGAATAGTTATCGATGTTGTTGACATATATTCGATTGATACTACTAAAACGTACAGCTATTCCAGCCAAAGAAATTATGTCATGATAGAACATAAAGATGGCACATTTGCAAAATATGAGGGACTTGATGGCAAGAATATTTTTGTCAAACAAGGTGATATCGTTTTACCCAATCAACCTTTAGGAAAATTAATTCAGTATGACAAAAGTGGAACGTATCAACTAAGATTTACCGTTGATTATCTGATAGAAAATCCATCAGAGAAAGAAAATACAAACCAAAGATTCTCGTATGCGTATATTGATCCATTCTTTCAATCGACTGAAGGTGTTGTAAAACTAGCTTCAAATAAATCATATACTACTAAAATATCTGAAGATTTGATTTTGAAAGAACTGAGTAAAAAGGAAATAAAAAAGAGAGAGAAAAAATAAAAAGAGTTTGCGTAGGGACAGGTTGTAACCTGTCTGAATGATGATGGTGGGATTAATAATTTGTAGGAAGAAAAGGACTTTCAATAAATTTTCCGACCAACATTGATAACATATCTCAACGATCAATGTTATTCTTTTGTATTCTATTGGACAAAACATGCTTATAAAAAAGGCTGACTCATTATCTCAGAGTCAGCCTTTCTTTTATCATAAATACGAAGTTTTATTTTGTAGGTTTCATTACTACTTCCATGATATTGCCCTGATTCGCTAATTTTGCTAAAGTAGATTGAATCGACTGTGGAGTGATTGCTTCTACAGCGTTTTTATAGTTGTCCACATAGTTTATCTGATTATGATAGTAGCTTTCTACTGTGTTTAACCACCATCCGTTCTCTCTCAGATTTTCATTATACGTTTTCAGCAGGTTTTGTTTTACCTTTTGAACGTCTTCTGTTTTCGGACCATTCTTCACTATTTCATTCACCTCATCGTAAATCATTCCGATAAGCTTCGCTTGTTTGACAGGATCAGTATCAAACTGCATTAGTAAAGTTGCATTATCTATCGGTTGATGGCTAATGCCTGCACGAACGCCTACACCGTAAGTTCCACCTTCTTTTTCGCGAATGGATTCGGTGTATCGTATATCCAGTATATCGCCAATGGCTCCTACCAGTGTGTTATTCACAATATTGTAAGGCATTGCGCCATTATACAGTACCAGATTGCTTGCTTTCGCAGTTTTCATCTCTTTTTCGAACGTGTTCGAAACTTTTCCCTGTGGCTTGCGGATATTATTGTCCGTAAATTTCTCCAGAACCTTGGTTGTTTTCAGACCACCCAGGTACGTACAAATAGCATTGCTTACTTTCACGTTGTTCGGATCAACATTTCCGGCGAAGATAAACGTAAAATCTGCCGGATTGGCAAATCGTTCTTTGAAAAATGCCAATGCTTTATCCTGATCTACCTTAGTGATAGTGTTCAGATTCATAATTACTGTACGTGGATTGTGATTGGTAACCAGAGTATTTACAGTGTCGGAGAATGCTTTGCGAGGATCAGTAGCACTATTTGCCAAACTGGTACGATACATGTTTATTAATGCGCTAAAAGCATTGTCGTCCTTACGGGGAGCGGTGTAGTATAAATACACCAGTTGCATCATAGTTTCAAAATCATTTACCGAAGATCTTCCTCCAAAGCCTTCTTCGTAATTGCTGATTTGAGGTTGTAAGCTAACTACTTTTCCCGTTAGTATCTTATTCAAATCTACTTGTGAATAGCTGCCTAATCCGTTGCTGCCAATAATGCTGGATGCTAAGGTGGCTGAAGGCAGAAGCGAAATATCTTTTACTTTAGAAAGTCCTCCTTCGCTGTATGCACTCAGCAATATTTCATCCTGCTTAAAGGTAGTAGGTTTAAAAATCACTCGTATGCCATTGCTCAGTGTCCATTCTGTGGTACCAAGTTTTGGGTTTTGTCCTTTTTTAATTACTTTACCTGCAACGGGTGCTTTCTCTACCAACGGTTTATTAAGCGTTTCTTCTGCTTTAGCTGTTAGTTGAGCTTTGCCTGCTTCTGTAATTGCTGCTAGTACCTGATCGTTGTTTGGAACCTTCACAGTTGGTTTTTCGGGCGAAGTGATAGTTACCAGCAAATTTTTCTCGGTAATATATGATTTCGCTACCTGATTAATTACATTGGCTGTTAAGCTCGGCAAAATAGCCTGAATTGTTTGATACTCCCATTCTATGCCGGGTACAGGTTCGTTGTGTAAGAAATTCCGAACGTATTCACTTACTAAACTGTTGTTTTTCTGATGATCACGATCTTTGTAGGATGTCTCAAATTGCTTTAGCATATTGGTTTTGGCTCTTTCCAACTCTGCATTGGTAAATCCAAAACGCTTGATTTTTTCGGCTTCCAACAGCAGAGCATTTAACCCATCTGCTTCTTTTCCTTCTTTAGGTACTGCCAGCATGGTAAATGCATCCTTAGATTTTACTAACTCACCGTAACCTGCCATGGCGCCCACAAAAGGTGCACTAGCTTGCTGTGTGATTTCATTAAAACGTTCTCCGATAATTGCCGAAATCAAATTGTCAACAATACCCTTAGCGTATCCCTGTACTGAAAGCTGAACTTCAGCTGGTAGTTTCTCATGCTTGTATTCCAGCGTAATGCGGGTTACGTTAGCTTCTTTGTCCGAAACTAAAGCTACAATTGGTTTGTCATTGTCAGCAATAGTGGATATTGGCCGTTCTCCTGCATTTTCTTTTTTGGGTATTGAAGAGAATAAAGCTTTTATTTTAGCTTCAATTTTATCTACATCTATATCTCCAACAACTAAAATAGCCTGCAAATCAGGACGATACCATTTCTTATAATAGTCTCTGATGACATCATACTTAAAGTGTTTAATCACAGCTGTATCACCTATTCCGTCTCTTATTCCATATTGCGATCCTGGGTATTTAATTTTGTTTGATTCTTTCCACATTCTGCGGTCTGCACCAAATCGTGTACGCCATTCTTCCATAATAACACCACGTTCACTATCAATCTCTTTATCATCAAGGGTTAAATAGCCCGACCAATCATGCAATACAAGTAATGCGCTATCAACCACTCCTTCCTGAATGGTTGGTACATCAGATAGGTTATACACTGTTTCGTCAATGGCGGTATAAGCGTTAATGTTCTCTCCGAATTTCACACCGTGTTTTTCCAGAAAACTAATTACTCCCTTACCGGGAAAGTTCTTGGTGCCGTTAAATGCCATGTGTTCCAGAAAATGCGCTAAACCGTTCTGATTATCATTTTCAAGAATAGAACCAACGTTCTGTGCAATGAAAAACTCAGCACGTTGTTTGGGCTCTGCATTGGCCCGAATGTAGTAAGTTAACCCGTTTTCTAACTTTCCATAGCGTATTTTCGGATCAAGTGGGATGGGTTGTACCTGTTGAGCTCCGGCGTGTAGTGCCAAAATCAGCATCAAACTTAAGGAAAACAACCTTAGAAGATTTTTTTTCATAATTGAATTGTTTTTTGAATTGATGATAGTTTATTAGAGAATAATATTTGCAGTTAAATCGGTTACAAAGGAAAGTATAATTAGTGAAATAACAAAATCATTTTATTGTTTTTCGATAATTATTTATTAATCTACAGGATTTCACGCTTGTTTAGCCCTAAAAACAGGTATTTTTACCGACAGATTCGTGCAACTGGTCTTCAAAATAATGTACTTTTTTAATGTAAAACAAAACACGATGTCAGAAAAATTGTTTATCCCTGTAGGATCAGATAAAAAGAATGTATACGAGGCGTTGCTGCCACAACTATCAGCTTTGATAGAAGGTGAAACTGATTTTATTGCCAATATGGCTAATATTACGGCAGTTTTAAAAGAATCATTTGGTTGGTGGTGGGTTGGTTTCTATATTGTAAAAACCGATGTGTTGGTGCTTGGACCGTTTCAGGGACCGATTGCCTGTACGCGCATACGTTTAGGAAAAGGAGTTTGTGGTACAGTCTGGAAAGAAGAAAAAAGTCAGTTTGTGCCGGATGTCAACTTATTTCCGGGACATATAGCCTGTAGCAGTAGTTCGGTTTCCGAGATTGTAGTTCCGGTTTTTGACAAACAAAATAAGGTAATCGCCGTGCTGGATGTCGATAGTGAACGCTACGACGTACTTGATGAAACAGATGTTATTTATCTAGAAAAAATAGCAAAAATAATTATCAGTTCACTTTAATGAAAAAATGTCATTCATTAGTAGAATGACATTTTTTAGTTTTGAATCCAGAATCACTTTAGTGCTTCTATATTTTCCTGATTTTGGATGCTCTTTGCTCCCGGGGAATATAGATTTTCAATTTTTGCGGCGTATCGTTCTTCTACTTTGCCACGCATTATTTTCATGGTGCTGTTTACCAGTCCGTTTTGTTCGCTGAATGGCTCACCAATTATAGCTACAGCTGAAGGAAGCCATCGTTCGGGGAACAATCCTTCCATTTTTCCTCCTTTTTTGTATTCATTTAATTCTTTCTGAAGTTTATTCAGCGCTAACTCTTTAGCTTCATTGCTATCCCAGCTTAGTTGAGGTTTTTTTTCTTTTACATATCGTTTGAGTGCTTCTTTGTTGGGCACTATCAGCGCAGCTGTGTAGGGGTTTTGGTTGTTGTAGAGCACCACCTGATCTATATATCGAGAATTATCGGCTATTGATTCTTCAATTCCCTCAGGACTGTATTTTTCACCATCACTTGATATCAGCAGACTTTTAAATCGTCCTACAACATATAAAAATCCATCATTGTCCATATAACCCATATCGCCTGTATGCAGCCATCCTTCTATTATCGTTTCGGCAGTGGCTTTTTCATTTTTGAAGTATCCCGCCATTACATTCTCACCTTTAATTACGATTTCTCCTTTTTCGTAATTTGGAAGTTGCTTTCCTTCAGAATCACAAATTTTCAGTTCCAGCGGTTTCACCAGATAGCCCGATGATCCGAGTTTATGATGTTTCAGCCCGTTGGATGAAATGATCGGTGTTGCTTCGGACAGTCCGTATCCCTGAAACATAGGAATGCCTATTGCGTAATAAAAACGCTGTAGATCAATATCTAATAATGCACCGCCTCCAATGAAAAAATCAAGATTTCCACCAAATGCTTCGCGCACTTTAGCAAATAGTATTTTGTCGAACAATACGATAAGCGGCTTCTTTAATATCTGTAATCCTTTACCTTTGTTATATCCTTCTCTGTTATAAGAATAGGATAGATTCAGCGCAATATTAAACAGTCTGTTTATCACGGGTCCTTGTGCGCGTATGTTTGCCTCAATGTTTTTCTTAAAACTTTTAGCGAGTGCAGGTACACTAAGCAGTATGTTAGGTTTTAGTTCTTTGATATTTATAGGTATGTTTTTCAATGTTTCCATACCGGTTTTACCACTCTGAACGGTTCCAACACTTGCACCTAAGGCCATGAAACTGTAGAAGCCCGCCACATGTGCAAAGCAATGATCTAGCGGCAGAATTAGAAGGGTTCGGGTAGAGGTGGAGATATCCATTAATGTTAATGCTTGTTCCACATTGGCAGTGTAGTTCCGGTGAGTAAGCATAATTCCTTTCGGGTCGGCAGTGGTACCTGAGGTATAACTTATATTTGCCAAATCATCAGGTTTTATTACCTCAACTCTGTGCTGTACCGCTTCCGGCTGTGTTTTTAAAAGTTGTTTCCCAGATGCTATCAATTTGCTTATCGGGATTTCGAGCTCTTCATATTCTGTCTGGTCATCAAGTACGATTACTTTCTTTATAAGAGGAAGCGACTTTATTATGGCACGTATTTTCTTCAATTGTCCACCGGAAACTAAAATAAATTTAGCCTCAGAGTGAATAAGCCGGAATATAAGGTCATTACTTTCTTCTAGTTTTATCGATAAGGGAACATTTGCAGCGCCAGCATGTAATATTCCCAGCTCACCGATAATCCATGCATTTCTACCTTCTGATATTAGCGCCACTTTATCGTACATCTCTACTCCAATCTCAATTAAACCAGCAGCCAGTTGTTGGGCTTGTTGTTGTGTTTCAAGGTAACTTGTAGGAACAAACTCGGTTGTTGTTTTTTCCCACAAAAAAGGATTTTGCGCAAATCTTTCTACACTGCTGTTAAGAAGGTCTATGATTGTAGGTCTCATTTATCTGTGATATTAAATTTGTGTTTTTGTCAAGAATTCTGCATCGGCAGATATTCGGGTTCTTGGTGTTGCAAAGATACTAAATCAGTATTAAAGTAGAGCAGGAATAACAGCTCTGGTGTAGGCACACAAAAGAGCCTGCGATAAAGCAGGCTCTTTTAATATTGTCTTTTAATATTCTATTGCTTGTCAAAGAAGAAGTCGCATCGTCGGTTCGGACGGTATTTTATCCGCGGTTCGATAATTTTTCCTTTTCCGTTTACAATAATATGATCGGAAGGTATTTTCCATATTTTTACCAATTCGGCTTTTACTCTTTCGGCGCGCTTTTTACTCAGCGTTTCGTTATACGGATTCTTTCCCAAATAATCGCAATAACCACGAACTTCTACATACAGACTTGGGTCGGCCTTCATTTTGAAAGCTATTTTACTGATAGTTTCAAGAGCATCATTGTCTAAATCAATTCTGTCAAAATCAAAATATACTGTCGGTGTATCGTCAAAGCCGTTATTCACTTGGGATTTAGAATTATTCACAGACGATGAATTGTTGTTTATAACAATGTTTTTCATAGGTCTGCCCCAAAAGTCTACCGGGGTGTTCGGAGGGGTGTGAGGATCACTGTCTCTCACATCGGGCACACCATCGCCATCGGAGTCAGGACCATCATTAGATAGGAATCGGGCTATAGAATCAATCTTTCTTCCCTGATTATCTACTTTTTTATCTAATTTTTTCAGTTCCTTGTCTAATTTGTTAATTCTGTCGGAGTTCAGGGTAGCCAAAGCCAGTCCTTCATCAGGTGAGAATTCATTCATTCTGATATTTCGTAGATGGTCTTTTTTGATCGCATTTACTTTGTATCTAAGAAAGAGGCTTCCCATTATAATCCTGTCATTGGTTACGCCCTGATAAGTTCTTACTCCTTCTAAATTATCTTTAGTATAGGTAATATACCTTACCTTTGCTCCAAGTCCCAATGCTTTACTAATATTGTATTCAAGCGAAATGCTCACAGGAATACAGCCTGAATTGCCGTTTGGAGGAGTGATGGGTGCGACAGGGTTTGCTTGTGGTATAGGCTGCACATCGAAATTGTAAGATGCAAAACCCAGACCGACTGATCCATTAACTGATAGCTTTGAATTATTTTGTGGGAAAAGCATGCGCGAGAAGTTTATCGTCATGCTCAGGGCAATATTGTTCAGTTTAGTAGTGAAGGTGTCCTGCGGACTGGAATAAATTCCTGTAAAAGGAAGTGACAAATAATCAAAGGAGATTCCCCAAATAGGTGTCAGAGCACATTCTAAATTAACTCCGGCCGTGAAGTTGTTACTGGTGGTAACAAATGCACTGGTTAATTTTTGAGCGGCATCTCCATCAAATTTATTTAACCCGACTTCCGGTGCTAATGACCATCGCGAAAAATGTTTATTTTCCGGATATGCCTTAACTGTTAATACAAGTAGAATTATAAATAATTGAAATCTTTTCATGTAGATTGGAAAGATTAAAACTCAGTGAATAATTTTGATGCTTTACTGAAGTTCCTAAATATGAGCGTCAAAGATAACATTATATTTTATTTAATAATGTTGATGTAATATTATGTAATATTACATTTTATTACAAATCCACTCTTTGCTTTAATCAATAACTTGTTTTATAGATATATATGTATTTTTGGACTTAATAAAAATAATTCATAATTTATTGCATATTTATCTTATTTTCATTGTTTAGTACAATAAAATATAGCAAAATGCAAGGGTAAGAACTCTATTTCACAGGAAAGGTATGGATGAATCAGGTGGAATTTTCTATAAAATAAGTGATTACTGTGACATTTCTACCTTCTTGGTAGCTTCCATATTTTTATTACGGTAATCCACTCTTTCTACCACATTTTGGGCAAGAGCTCTAAATGATAAAGATAATATTGAGTTTTCATCAACCGAAATAGGTCGTCCGGCGTCACCTCCCTCGCGTATACTTTGCACCAATGGTATTTGTCCCAGAAGCGGAACATTCAATTCTTCTGCAAGTCTTTTTCCTCCTTCTTTACCAAAAATGTAATATTTATTCTCGGGTAATTCAGCAGGGGTAAACCAAGCCATATTCTCTACAATTCCAAGAACCGGTACATTTACCTTTTCGCCGGTAAACATGTTGACACCTTTTCGGGCATCAGCCAGTGCTACTTCTTGTGGAGTGGTCACAACTATTGCACCCGAAATTCCCATGGTCTGCACCAATGTCAGGTGAATGTCTCCTGTGCCTGGAGGTAAATCCATTACAAAGAAATCCAGTTCACCCCAGTCGGCATCTGTGATTAACTGTTTCAGGGCATTGCTCGATACTGCACCACGCCACACCAGTGCCTGAGCAGGGTCTACAAAAAAACCGATGGACAGAATTTTCACTCCGTATTTTTCTATGGGTGTAATTATATGTCGTCCTTCCGTTTCAACTACTTCAGGATGTGCCGATTCTACTCCAAACATCTTGGGAATCGAAGGTCCGTGTATGTCTGCATCGAGTAAGCCAACTTTATATCCCAAAGCTGCCAGAGAGATAGCCAGATTGCATGAAATGGTCGATTTTCCTACACCTCCTTTACCCGATGAAACTGCAATAATATTCTTTACATTGGGCAGAATAGAAGTCGGCTTTGGTTTTGGAGCTTCTTTTGTGATAATTTCTATATTGCCTTTTATATCAATGTCCTGGCTAATGTATGTGAGGATAGCTTGTTCAGCTGCCTTTACAACCGATTTAGCAAAAGGATCATTCGGCTTTTCGAAAAAAATTGAAAATGTTACTTTGTTTCCTTGTATGTGGATGTTATCCAGAACCATGCCCGAAGAAACAATATCTTTTCCGGTTCCGGGATAACGTACGTGTACTAAAGCATCAAGAATTAACTGAGGGTGTAAAGTCATAATAATTTACGTGTTATTTGTTACTGCACAATATTATTTATATGGCGAGTATGTCCTGTAACAAGTTTTCTGTTTGAAATGTTTAGTGTTTAATCAAATTCGGAGTTATACGTCCAGGTTGTGTCTTTTACTTCTGCCAAAACTGCGATAAGCATCGTGCTCAATTTCAACATCAGGCTCTACTAACGGCTCTTTCTTTTCGAGTAAAAACTGAATGTACTTGATGGTTAATCCACGCTCAAGCCACTGTTGCTCGTAGTAGGTTTTAATTCCTAAGATGGGGTCTTGCAAATTAGAGGAGTATAAATCATCATTAGAGAAAACCACCTTGAAATTATTAGCCTTCACCATTTCACAGGTGTAGGTGAACATAAAATTACTGTCGGTTTTTAAATGAATAATTCCGTCGGGTTTTACGAATTGCTGGTATGATTTGATAAAATTAGTGGCTGTGAGGCGTTTTGTAACTTTTTTCATCTGAGGGTCGGGGAAAGTAAGCCAAATCTCACTAACTTCATTTTCTGCAAAAAAGTGATGAATCATTTCAATATTGGTTCGTAGAAATGCCACATTTGTCATCCCTTTTTCGTATGATTCTTTAGCACCTGTCCACAGCCGAGCTCCCTTTATATCAACTCCTACAAAGTTCTTTTCGGGATACAGTTTTCCCAGACCTACTGTATATTCTCCTTTTCCACAACCCAATTCTAAAACAATGGGATGATTGTTTTTAAAAAACATTTCATTCCATTTTCCTTTCATGTCAAATTCAATTCCTTCGCGTATAGCATGTGATGAAACCTGAAATACGTGCGGAAATTCTTCCATATCGGCAAATTTCGCCAATTTATTTTTACCCACTTTTTTACTTAGCTGAATTTTAGAATACAATTATATATATGTGTCGGCTATAATAATTGATCCGACAGGGATTGTATCTTTTATTTATTTTACAATTTTCTCTATTCGCATACCTATATCGTTTATGCCAGCCAATGTCGTATCACGCATCCCGTGTATAATTTTATATCGGTACATTCCTGATTTGTTAAACCGAACATTTTCCTGATATAATATTGGCATTTCCATTACAGAACCGATACCCGATCCAAGCCACTTTCCGCGTTGATCCGCCAGATAGCATTCTATCGAATCTTTCATCTGCACTTTGTCCGGACTTGTTTTGTCTAAAAATAACCATAGATTCTGGTACGGATATTCTCCTCTGTTTCTTACGTTTACATACACATTGTATGTTGATGTGGTGTCTGTAATCTGAATGTCGAAAGTATATAAACTGTCTTTATTCCACCCTTTTGCATTGACTGCCTTGTACTGAAAAAAAACATCGTTGTTCTTACAAGCTGCAAATGTAAGCGATACAAAAATCGCTAATAATAACCTATTTCTCATTATTCCCGGTATTATTCCCATTTTTCTTTATTGGTTTCTGAAATCTCGGAGTGTTTTCTTTGTTTTCCGCTGATCCGTTTTTGACAACTTGCGGACGATTGTTTGGCTTTTTATTTTTATGATTTGGTCGTTTCTTTTGTGTGTCAAATCTTGTTAAGCTGTCCTGACCCACAACGTTTTCGTAATCTACAGGAACCTGTTTGGTGTCATTTTCTATTTGTTCATTAAGTGTATCAGGCTTACTACCTCTCTTATTCATGGCAATGATTTCTTTAGCCCGTTTAGAGGATATTGTAACTACATTGGCTCCAAAATTGGCTGAAGTGGAGTAGGAAATCATACCTTTAAATACGTCTGTTTTGAAGTGATAGTAGGTGTTGTCCAACGTTTCAAGTTGTATTTCTTTTGACGGAAAATCTTTAATGGCATCCATATATGAATCCAGTTCGAAATTCATGCAGCATTTTAGCTTTGCGCATTGACCGGCCAACTTTTGTGGGTTAAGTGATATGTCCTGATAACGAGCGGCACTGGTCGATACAGAATTAAAATTCGTCATCCAGCCAGAGCAACAAAGTTCGCGTCCGCAAGGGCCTATTCCGCCAATTCTACCTGCCTCCTGACGGGCTCCGATTTGTTTCATTTCTATCCGGACCCTGAATGTTTCGGCAAATACTTTAATCAATTGTCGAAAGTCAACCCGCTCATCTGCAATATAGTAGAAAATAGCTTTATTGCCATCGCCCTGAAATTCAACATCTCCGATTTTCATATTCAGATTGAGGCTTTCGGCTATTTGACGGGCTTTTATCATGGTAGCCTGCTCTTTTCCTTTTGCTTCCTGATATTTTTCCAAATCAGTTTCTTTCGCTTTGCGATACACGCGTCGTATTTCAATTTTTTCTGGATTTACGTTGTACTTTTTCATTTGTAGAAGCACTAATCTGCCTACCAGAGTAACTTCGCCTATGTCGTGTCCAGGGGATGACTCAACAGCTATTATATCTCCTTTTTCAAGAGGTATTTTGGTGCTGTTTAAGAAGTATCCTTTGCGGGTATTTTTAAATTGTACTTCTACAAAATCGGTGTCTTTCTGTGTTTCAGGTAAATCGCACATCCAGTCGAATGTGCTGAGTTTTTGGGTAGAATTGCGATGGCAACCCTTTTTATTCATTTGGCAACCGCCAGTATTTAGTTTGTAGTCCATTGTATATGAATTTGAAACCTCCGATATTGTAGTAGTCGTAAGTTTCGGTTTTATTGATATTTATTTTTTAAGCAGCATGATAACTTTCAGTGTCAAATCAAAGAAAATCATTTTTGCGTTTACGTTTTGTTCTATTTGTCTTTCTGCCAATGCAAATTCGGTCATTAATTCTTCAACATTTCTTTCGTTGATAAATGGTGAAAACCTTTGTGAAAAATCAGCTTCGCCGGAAGTTAAGTAGTTTAAGTTAGGTTGCTGCATATTCCTGATAAAATTCTCGCGTATCATTCGTTGCGAGTAACTAAGAAAATTCTTTTGGCGTTCGCGTCCAATTGATGCTGCAGCCATATCATCAGACCACTTGCGCAAGGTTTTGAGCGAGGCATGGTCTTTTTTGTTGCCAACCTGCCAGGCAAGGCGCATTATCATCACGAAGCGATCAAAGTTCACTTTGTTCTCATCGCCTTCATTTAAAACGGCTAATGCGTTCAGGTAACTTCCATTCGCAATATGAGCCGCATATTCTGCTTCACTCTGCTCTATTTCGAGTCCTTCATTTCTCAGAAGTGCCTGAATGATTTCATTCTCGCTTAACCTGGGAACGTGTATGTGTTGCGTTCGCGAAAGTATGGTAGTGATGATTTCATCAGGTGTATTCGTAACCATCAGAAAAACGGTTTTTTCGGGTGGTTCTTCCAGTATTTTTAACAGTTTGTTGGCACAGGTGGTGTGCATCTTTTCCGGAAGCCAGATAATCATGATTTTGTATTCCGACTCGTAAGTTTTTAAACTTAGTTTTCGTATAATCTCCTCGCTCTCATTGGAGTAGATTAATCCTTGTTTGGCGTCTCCCGAAATTTTAGAATACCACTCATTTAATCCGAAATATGAATTCTCAAGGATCATCTCTCTGAATTCAGCTATAAAATCATCGCATACAACCGAGTTTCGGCCAGTGGGTTTTATCACCGGATAAACAAAATGTAAATCGGGATGCGCTAATTTTTTGTATTTCACACAGGCCGGACACACGCCACAAGAATCTGTAGCCGACCGATTTTCACAACAGATATATTGTGCATAGGCTATCGCCAATGACAATTTTCCTATTCCCTCGGGTCCACGCAAGAGCTGTGCATGTGGTATCCTCTGATCGGTTACCGTGCGTATTAAACGTGTTTTAATGTCTTGCTGACCAATTATTTGAGAGAAAAGCATGAAAGTGTTCTATAGTTTTATTCCAACTTCGGATGAAATGCAAATATACAAAAAAAGAAAGGATTACGAAAAATGGCTTAAATCAGTAAGATTATGTTATTATTCAATGCATTTTCCTGATTAATAAGTTTGCTCCTGTATTTTTTCATTTTGATGCAACGTTTCGTTTCATTTCCCCATCTTTCATTTAAATCCATTGAATATTGAAAAATACAGATTTTGAATCAATTTTAATAAACAGTTATTTAAATATATAAAATTATGAAACAGTTATTTATAGGAATTTTGTTGTTATTCCTGGTTATATCATGTAATGATGATGTGAATTCGAATGAAAACAACCGTATTGATATTGCCACAGTTGAAAATCCTACGCTGAGTACAACGTTCAATTTCAGGTTGGATGACGGTAGCTTAATGTACACCAATACTACTGGTTTGTTAAATTACAAACCAGTAGATGGGCAACGTATTATTGCCAACTACACCTTTATTGAAACTTTGGATAAGTCTTTTGAACCAAGTGTAGCCATTTATACAGGAAAAAACGTTAAACTAAACGATGTATATGAAATACTTACGAAAGGAATTTTTAAAATTAAGCCGGCGCAACAAGATAGCATTGGTAACGATCAGATTGAAATAAAAAATATCTGGATTGGTAGCGACTATCTGAATGTAGAATTTGTTTATCTGGGATATAACAAAAAGCATTTTATCAATTTGGTTTCGGATGATTCTAAAACCTATACTGACAATAAAGTTCATCTAGAGTTTAGACACAACGCCAACAGTGATTATCCATCCAATTCTAATTGGGGAATGGTTTCATTCGACTTAAAAACGCTGAAAGCAAACCACAATCCGACAGACTCCGTAAAACTCCTTATTCATACTAAAGAGTACGGAAGTACAATTGATAAAACTTATCCTTTGACCTATAGGTTTGGAGTTCAAATTCCGGCACAGTCAGCCAGAAAGCTTTCGTTACCTTTTAATGCCGATAATAAGATTCAGTAAGTTAGTATTTTGATTTTGCAAAAGTCCATTTTTGAACACAAGAATGGACTTTTTTGTTTTAACCGGGCATAATTCAGCAACAATTAATATAAACAGAAAATATATATCGTTGACGGTGGCTTTTTTCTATCTTTGCAATTCACTTTTTCAAAACAATTCGTTCTAATCATCTTCAAAAATGAAAACTCTTCAACCAATTGCATTGTGGAATTTTTTCCATGAAATAAACCAGATTCCTCGACCATCTAAAAAAGAAGAGCATGTAATTGCTTATCTGAAATCTTTTGGCGAAAAGTACAATTTGACGACAAAAGTAGATGCTGCAGGCAATGTGCTGATATCAAAGCCTGCATCAAAGGGTTTTGAAAACAGAACAACCATTGTTTTACAAGCTCACATGGATATGGTTTGCGAAAAAAACAGTGATATTGAGTTTAATTTCGAGACTGATGCAATACAGGCTTACGTTGATGGTGATTGGGTAAAAGCAAAAGGAACAACCCTTGGTGCTGATAATGGTATTGGCATGTCGATGATGTTAACAGTTTTGTCTGATGATAGCTTGTTGCATCCTGTCATAGAGTGTTTATTTACGGTAGATGAAGAAACTGGCCTGACAGGTGCATTTGCTCTGGAACCAAATTTTCTGACAGGAAAGATCCTGATAAACCTTGATTCGGAGGATGATGGTGAAATATTTGTGGGATGCGCCGGAGGTATTGATACTACAGCAGTTCTTTCATACAAAGCGGATCCAACACCTGAGAATTATTTCGCGTTCACTGTTTCAATTAAAGGACTAAAAGGTGGTCATTCCGGCGATGACATTGACAAGGGATTGGGTAATGCCAACAAAATACTTAACCGTTTTTTGTGGATACTTAATAAACAGATGGATTTACGTCTTTCTAATTTTGATGGTGGAAATCTGCGTAATGCGATTGCAAGGGAAGCGACTGCTACAGCTTGTGTGCCTTTTCATGAGAAGGAGAGAGTGCGTATTCTTTTTAATCATTTCGTCACGGATATTGAAAATGAAAAAAGAAACATAGAGCCGAAAATGCGATTGGAGCTAGAATCCGAGACACTCCCAGAATCGGTTATCGACAAAGAAACATCCAACGCATTGCTCGATGCATTGTATGCTTGTCCGCATGGTGTTATTGCTATGAGTCCTGATATGTCCGATTTGGTAGAGACTTCAACCAATCTGGCTTCGGTAAAGATGCAGGATAACCAAGCGATTTTGATTACCACCAGCCAACGTAGCTCTGTTGAATCATCTAAATATGATATTGCCAATCAGGTAGAGTCGGTATTCTCTCTCTTGGGTGCAACTGTAACGCATGGAGATGGTTATCCTGGCTGGAAACCAAATCTCAACTCCGGCATTTTAGAGGTTGCAAAAAGTAGCTATATTAAACTATTCCATAAAGAACCCAAAATTCGCGCCATTCATGCAGGTTTGGAATGCGGTCTGTTTCTCGAAAAATATCCTTTTTTGGATATGATTTCTATCGGACCACAAATGTATGGTGTTCATTCACCCGATGAACGCCTGAGTATATCATCTACACAAAATTGTTGGAAATGGTTGATTGAGATATTGGCTTCTGCCTAAGGGCATTAATGAATAGAAACCTTAATTAATGTTAGAAGTTTGTCTGAACTTTAAATTGTATTAGATTTTGTTGTACTTTTGCATACCAAGCGTTCAGTATTTTTTAATTTTTATGAATGACACAAGAGAATATATAATAGATAAGGCATTTAGTCTGTTTTTGAAAGATAGCTACGTGGCAGTATCCATAAGCGACATAAGTGAGTCTATCGGGTTTACTAAGGGAGCTCTATATCATCATTTTAAGAGCAAAGAAGAATTATTTAAAGCTGTTATAGATAAACATTTCATTCTATATGGAATTGAGTTTGACAATGAGAATGGTACTTTTTTAGAATTTAGCGAAATGTGTTTGTTAAACCTGAAAAAGACACTTCATAATATATTCTCTCAAACTCAGGGGATTGAGATTATAAACTATTTGTCGTTTATTGCGGATAGTTTTAAACATTATCCTGGCTTAGCAGATAGACACATGGCGTTTCTACAAGATGAAACAAATAAGATAAAAGAAATTCTTGTTAAATCAATAGAGAAAAATGAGATTCGCTCAGACATAGACACTCCGTTAATTGCCCAAAGTTATTCCTCCATCATGATGGGTATGGCTTCTCCAATTCTTCAAAATCAATCCATAGAGCAGGTCATAAACAACCTTAAAGGGCAACTCGATCAAATGTATCTGCTGTTAAAGAAAATGTAATGTGTTTTTTGTGAAATAGCACATACTGGTCGTTTAGTATATAAATGCCAAACGTTCAGTATTTATTATTAATAGTTGAATTCGTATTTACAGATATTTTTGATAATGTACAAAAAATTTAAAATATCAATAATATGCATCTTATTGCCAATACTTTTTGGCATAAATACAATGAATGCACAATTATTTCAGGATTCGGTAACGTTAAATCTGATTAAAAGAGATATTGATTGTATTTATAATATGCAGTTCAAGGATACTCAGGATATACTGCTGAAAATCAAGAAGTCGTATCCGGGGCATCCTGTTCTACTTCTTCTCAAAGGAATGCAGACCTACTGGAAAAACTATCCGCTCCTAAATACAAATCCTGCCCACGTTTCATTTGAAGAGGACTTACGCCAATGTATCCGCTTATCGGGGAAGAACAAGATTCCTGCTTATGAGGCGGAATATTTGTTGACTAATCTGTGTGCAAGGGGAATGCTTTTAGAGTACTATAATGTGAATAATCTTACAATGGATGTGATTCCTCTTGTAACTGGTACTTATGGCAATGTTAGACATGCTTTCGGTTTAACCAATTCATGCACAGATTTACAGTATTATACCGGAGTTTACAATTATTATCGGGAAGCTTATCCCAAAGCGAATCCTGGTTATAAGCCGTTGGTCTTTCTTTTGCCATCAGGAAATGAGAAAATAGGATTAAAGGAATTGCATAATGCAGCCATTAATGGAATTGTGCTAAGGGCTGAATCTTATTATTTACTGGCAGGAATTTATATAAACTTTGAAAATAAATATCAGCAAGCTATTTATTATAGTAAAACTCTCAATAAGCTATATCCTGACAATTCAGAATATCTTGCTTTGTACATCAAAAACCTCCTACTTCTGAAACAATACGATGAAGCTGAAAAGCTGATCATTACATCTCAGAAAGAGATTGAAAATAAATACTTTCAGGCTCAACTGAGCATCTTTCAGGGGGTTTTGAAGGAAAAAAAGTATCATGATAATAATTTGTCCGAACAATATTACCAGTCAGGAATCAGCAAATTATCCTCTTTTGGTACATATGGAAATGAATGTATAGCATATGGATATTTTGGCCTGAGCCGTATAAGCGAAATTAAAAAAGATATGAATGCGAGCAAAAACTTTCGTGATAAAGCACTCAAGCTGGCAACTTTCAAGAAAATAAATTTTGACAAATAGCCAATCTGCATGTTTTGATATGTAAACAAATGTGTGGTTAATTAAATAGAAAAAACGGGAATAACACTTGATGTTTCCCACATAATAATATTAAATACAGATAACAAACAAGGTATGAAAAAGACAATTTTATTTACATTTACAGTATTATCGCTTGTGGGATGTAATAACAAAACTAAAGTTGAAAGCCCTGCTGATCCACAAGTGGTTTTGGCCGAAGTGACTAAAGTTAGTGGATCGACAGATCTGCACTACAGTGGTAGTATCGAGGCTTTTCAAACTATTCCTCTGACCTTCCAGTCAACCGGAACGGTGCTTAAAGTTCTGGTCAATGCCGGCGATGTGGTTCATAAAGGACAGCTGTTGGCAACAGTTGACAAAGCAGATGCGCTAAGCATGTATGAAGTAGCTAATGCGAAATACAAACAGGCTAAAGATGCATATAACAGGATGAAAGAAATACACGATAACGGAAGTTTATCCGAAATTAAATGGGTGGAAATGGAATCGACTTTGGAGCAGGCACAGTCATCGGTAGCTATGGCAAAAAATAATCTCAATAAATGTGCTTTATATTCCCCCGATAACGGCATCATTGGCAGCCGCAATATAGAACCGGGTATGTCAGCCTTAGGAAACCCGATTTCGCCACTTGAATTAGTAAAAATAGAATCTGTTTATGTAAAGATTTCAGTGCCTGAAAACGAAATTGGAAAGATAAAAAAAGGTCTTAAGGCTACTTTCAAAGTTTCAGCTCTTGAGAACAAGATTTTCGAAGGTGTGATTACTAATGTGGGTGTGGTAGCCGACCAGATTTCGCGTACTTATGAAGTGAAAATGCTAGTAAAGAACCCAGGATTATTATTGAAACCGGGTATGGTTTGCGATGTAAATCTTGGTATAACTGCTAATAAAGAACTTGTAGTGGTGCCTTATCAAGCTGTTGATCAGGATAAAAACAACAACACTTTTGTATATGTTGTAGATCCGGCTCAAAAAATAGCTAAGAAAAGGATTATACACACAGAGAATTACATGAACAGCAGTCTGGCAGTTATCGATGGATTAACTGTTGGTGAAAAGGTAGTATGTGAAGGGAAACAAAAATTGTCGGACAACTGTAAAGTTACACTTTGATTATGAAACAGAAGAAGATTGGTTATATCGGTTGGGCAATGCGTTATCACAACATTGTCCTGATATTAGTTGGTTTATTTGTTATATTCGGCGGGTATGCACTATTAAATATGCCCCGAAATGAATTTCCGAATTTTACTATTCGACAAGGATTAGTTGTAGGAGTTTACCCCGGGGCTAGTTCTGCCGAAGTGGAAACTCAATTAACGAAAGAGGTTGAGAACTATATATTTGGGTTCAAAGAGGTGAAAAAATCCAAGACCTATTCGCAGTCCAAAGAAGGGATGATGATCATGTATGTCGAATTAAATGACAATGTAAAAGATGCAGATGCATTTTGGTCTAAACTGAAACATGGACTCGCCGAGCTCAAATCAACCTTACCAAGTGGCGTATTGGCTCTAGTCGGTAATAATGATTTTGGTGATACATCGGCTTTGTTGATAACTCTATCGTCTAATACAAAGAGCTACAAAGACATGGAGAATGAGCTTAAAAAACTCAAAACTGAATGTCGTAAAATCAGTTCCGTTTCAAAAATTAAGGATTATGGAATTCAAAAGGAAAAAATATATGTCAACGTTCAACCGGAAAAGCTGAATGAATACAATGTAAAGTCAATATCGCTCCTTGCTTCTTACCAAGCAAACGGGATGGTTTCATCAGCCGGTAAGCTCAAAAATGGACAAAATGATTTATACGTTCATTTCCCGAATAATTTTAATTCTGAGAAAGATTTATCGGATCAAATCGTATACTCAGATCCTAAGGGTGGGGTTGTTCGCTTAAAAGACATTGCTAAAATTGAACGCCGAAATGAAGATCCAGAGAGTTATATTCGTCAAAACGGAAAGAAGACTATCCTCCTATCGCTTGAAATGCAGCAGGGAAATAACATTGTTCAGTTTGGTAAAGACGTTGATAAAGCATTGGCAGTATTCAAAAACCAATGTCCCAAAGACATCCAGGTAAACGTAATATCTAACTTACCAAAATATGTAGATGATTCTGTTACAAACTTTATGCATGAGTTTATAATTGCGATTTTTTCTGTGTTACTCGTGGTTATGTTGCTATTGCCTAAAAAAGTCGCTACAATTGCCGGAGTCACTGTGCCAATTGCTGTACTTATTACACTTGGCGTGTTGTATTTTATCGGTATTGAACTAAATACCGTTTCGTTAGCAGCACTAATTATCGTATTAGGAATGATTGTTGACAATGCCATTGTGGTGATTGACAACTATGTAGAAAAGAAGGATCATGGCATGTCCTCGTGGCATGCAGCCATAAAAAGTGCGCGGGAATTGGTAACCCCTATTATCAGTGCTACCCTTGCAATTTGCGCCGCATATATTCCTCTTGGACTCATGCTGCCAGGTACTTCAGGCGACTTTGTACACGATTTGCCAATAGTAATATGCGTAGCTCTAGCTGTATCCGTAATTGTAGCTCTGCTTGTTGTTCCATTTCTCAATTTCTTTTTTATCAAAAAAGGATTAAAATCTGTAGAAAAAAAGGATGATAAGAAAAGTATGCTGGACAGATTACAAATTTTGTTTGATGCAACATTAGAAAAAGCCTTTAGACACCCAAAGATCACTATCGGGTTAGGCATTGGCTCCATTTTTCTAGCCATAGTTATATTCAAATCAATTGATCAACAGCTATTTCCAAACGTAGAACGGAATCAATTTGCGGTAGAAGTTTATTTACCAATCGGAGCTTCATTGGAAAGCACATCAAAAGTTATGAATACGTTGGAGTTGGCATTAAAAAAAGATGATCGCATTAACACTGTCACTAGCTTTGTTGGAAGTAGCTCACCCCGCTTCCATACCGTGTATGCTCCCAACATGGCAAGCACAAACTATGGTCAACTTTTAGTGAACACAACATCTAATGAGGCCACAGAAAAGGTTTGCGAAGAATTTGAAAAGAAGTTCGCAGGCACTTTTCCCAACGCCCACATTAAGTGGAAAATTCTTTCGATGCAAAGTACTAAAGCACCTATTGAAGTTCGCATTGTAGGCGATTCTATTAAAGATTTACGCAATGTAGAAGCAAAGATCGACTCTATCATCAAACCGGAGAAAAGTATTACCTGGGTGCGTACAGACTGGGAACAAAAACAACAGAATGTGCGGGTGGAAATGGATAAAGATAAGGCAACTCGTATGGGTTATTCCAAATCAGCTGTTGCCACATCGCTTATGATTGGCATTGATGGAATTCCGCTTACAACCATTTGGGAAAACGATTATCCGGTACAAGTACGTCTGTCTCAAGATAATGGTAAGAAGAAGGATGTAGCCTACCTTGGAAATCAGACAGTCACTTCACCCATGAGTTTTTCTTCTATTCCACTACGCTCATTTGCTACATTCACACCAGAATGGACAGAAGGAACTATTGTTCACCGCAATGGGACAAGGACATTGACTGTGCAAATAGATGTAAATTCGAAGGTTATGGCATCAAGTGTATTAGCTAAAATCAGGCCAGGCATCGACAAACTAAAATTACCGGAAGGAGTTTCAATTAATTATGGCGGTGAAGTTGAAGGATCGGTTGAAACATTTGTACCCATGGCTGAGGCGTTATTAATAAGCATTGTAATAATTTTCTTTATCCTGTTGTTTCAATTCAAAAAAGTGAAACTTGCTTCGCTTGTTTTAGCTACAATGCTATTAGGTTTGCCAGGTGCTGCTATTGGTTTATATGTTACCGGTTATCCATTCGGCCTTACAGCTTTTATGGGTATAACCAGTCTCTGTGGGATTGTAGTTCGTAACGGAATCATCTTGATAGATTATCTTCAAGAGTTGAGAACTTTACACGGAATGAATGTGAGAGAAGCTGCTCTAGCAGCTGGAAAGCGACGTATGCGTCCAATATTCCTGACCTCGGCTGCAGCTGCTGTAGGTGTTATTCCAATGATTGCAAGCGGATCAACACTTTGGGGTCCATTAGGATCGGTAATATGCTTTGGTTTAATTATTTCAATGATACTTACGTTGTTTATTCTTCCTGTTTTATATACCATTATGTATAGTGAGAAAAAAACGAGTAAATTGATAAAAAAACATATTCCATATAGCAACATAAATAAAGGTATTCCAATTGCGATTTTGGTTTTAACAATAGGAACAATACCCATTGCCGGTCACGCTCAGAATCGAACACTATCAATAGATTCGTGTAAAATCTATGCGTTAAAAAATAATAAAACAATTAAGAATGCAGATTTAGATGTGAAAAGTGCATTGGAGACAAAGAAGAGTGCCTTCACCAACTATTTTCCAAAAGTAAGTGCTTCAGGGTTGGCTATGCGATCATCTGATTATCTGATTAAAGGAACAATACCATCTATGAACCTGCCGGTATACGATGGCAATTTAGCAAACTTAGCAACGGCAAGTCAGTATGCTTATGTCCCTGAAATACCAATAAATGCATTGAATTATATCAATATGGCAAGCATTTCGGTTACACAGCCAATTTTTGCCGGTGGCCGTATTGTAAACGGCAATAAGCTGGCTAAGATTGGTTCAGAAGTTAGTCAACAAAAGAAGTTGATGAATACCACTGAGGTACTTGTAAAAACTGAAAATTTGTATTGGAGCACAATAGCATTGCAGGATAAGATGATTACATTGACCAGTTATGAAAAACTACTCAATCGTTTACTCTCTGATGTTTCCGTTTCTGTTAAGGCGGGGTTGGCACAGCGAAGTGATTTACTGAAAGTTCAATTAAAACTGAATGAGGTGGAAATGAATAAACTGAGGTTGAAAAACGGAATCGGTTTATCAAAACAGGCATTATGTCAACATATTGGTATTGATTATGACAGTACTTTTGTGTTGATTCATCCAGAAGTTCCTACAGAATTTATGCAACAATCAACCACTGGTGACGCTGTAAAGGACAGGTATGAATATCAGATGTTGAATAAAGCATTGGAGGCTGAAAAACTACAGAAAAAAATGACTTTAGGAGAATACCTTCCGCAGGTTGCGCTGGGTGGAATAGGCTTTGTGAACGATGTAGCTAACAAAACGTCATCTAATGCTATGGCTTTTGTGTCAGTATCTGTCCCTATTTCCGATTGGTGGGGAGGGTCTCACAAGCTGAAAGAAAGCCAGTTTAAAATAGAGCAGGCAGCTAATAAATTATCGGAAACAACAGAACTGCTTAATCTGCAAATTCAACAGGCTAAAAACGAACTGAATGAAAGCCGTTTTCAAATTAAAAATAGCCAGGCATCTGTCGATCAGTCGAAAGAAAATCTAAAGGTAGTGAATGATAACTATAAAGCTGGTGTATCTTCTATGTCTGATTTGCTGGAAGCACAAGCCTTGTATCAGGATGCTCAAAATCAGTTCACAGATGCTGTTTGCTCCTATAAAATAAAAATGGCAAATTACATGCAAGCTATTGGAAGATACAGTTAAGCAATTGCAGATTATTGCTTCTCACTAATCAATTGTTGAGGAGTGATTTTTTCTGAATTCCCAATTTTATGTAGTTTTTAATAAAACGACTTTACTTGTTAATAATACGGATGATTAGAGTAAAATTCTACATTGTTCGTCTTAATAAACATATGCCCAGTTTTATTGCAACAAAAAGGAGTCTAGATGTGATTGGAAGTAAATGTGTAATTGACATTTTGCTTTTTAAAATCATATTTGTTCAATAATAGTTGAACTTGTCAATTAATTGTTTTACCTTTGCAGCGTAATTAAATCAACAAAATGGAAAATCGGAATTTATCATTAATAATGGAAGCGGGCAAGATGATGCGCGAGATAATCAGGGTACTAAAGAAACGTACTGGAGAGCAAGCATTTATTAAGCTAACAATAGAAGAATTTATATTGCTGAATACCATTCATAATAACGATGTTGACGTTATTCAGAAGGATATGGCATATATCTTGGGAAAGGATAAATCTTCCATACTTCGTCTAATAGATTCATTAGAAGATAAAAACATGGTTAGAAGGGTAGTTGATGTGAGCGATAGGAGAAAAAACTGCTTAATGGTTACGAAAAACGGTGAAAAGGGATTGAACGATTATGTTGTAATTGGGTCTAAGTTAATACAAGAATTGAAACATGGTGTAACAGAAGAAGAAATGATTACTTTTTATAAAGTGGTAAATCAAATCAGAGCTAACTCGGAGAAACTTTAATTTAGGGTAGAGATAGTTGATTTTGTCAATGATTGATTAGTTCGTTTGGAAATGGAAAATAAACATATTAATTAAAAATATTCATGAAAAACGATACTTGTAAATAGAAAAAATAGTTCCTTTGTATTTTGTTAATAGTGTTATTAAGATTTTTTGCAAGATGTAATTTGAAGAAATCACAATAAAATTGTTCAAGTTTTTTAATTAAGAATAACAGCCTAATTATGTTGTTAGGATTTATATATTTAATATAATTAATATCAGAAAAATGAAAAGAGAAATTAAAAAAGCAGAAGGAAAGCTTGGTATTCTGTTGCCAGGTATGGGTGCTGTTGCTACGACTCTGATTGCTGGGGTTTTAGCTAGTAGAAAAGGACTTTCAAAGCCCATCGGTTCGTTAACGCAAATGGGAACTATCCGTTTGGGTAAAAGAACTGACAAAAGAAACCCTCTCATTAAGGATTTCGTGTCATTGGCAAATTTAGATGACGTTGTATTCGGAGGTTGGGATTTGTTTACCGACAATGCTTACGAAACTGCTAATAAGGCTGGTGTTTTAGAAAAATCAGACATCGAACCATTGAAAGATGAGTTGATTAAGATTAAACCAATGACAGCCGTTTATGATCATAAATACCTTGTAAATCTAACTCCAAACAATATCAAAGAAGGGCCAACTAAAATGGACCTTGCTCAACAGCTGATGAATGATATTGAGAACTTCAAAAAAGAAAATAATTGTTCTCGTATAGTTGTTCTTTGGTGTGCTTCTACAGAAGTATATTCTGCTCAAACAGATGTTCATGCCACTGTTGAAACTCTTGAAGAAGGCTTAAGAAACAATGATCCTAACATTTCTCCAAGTATGATTTATGCTTACGCGGCTGTAAAATTAGGTTATCCGTATATCAACGGAGCTCCAAATTTGTCTTGTGATGTGCCTGCTATGGTAGAATTGTCACACAGAACAAATACTCCAATTATGGGTAAAGATTTCAAATCAGGACAAACTTTGATGAAAACTATTTTGGCTCCAGGTTTACGCGCCCGCTTAATAGGTCTTGATGGTTGGTTCTCTACCAATATCTTAGGAAACAGAGATGGAGAAGTGTTGGACGATCCCGGAAGTTTCAAATCTAAAGAAGTTTCAAAATCAGGCGTATTACACGACATTCTTGAACCTGAATTATTCCCTGAATTGTATGGTAATACTTATCATAAAATCAGAATTGAATATTATCCACCTCGTGGCGACTTTAAAGAAAGCTGGGACTGTTTGGATATTTTCGGTTGGATGAATTATAAAATGCAGATTAAGATCAATTTTTCTTGTCGCGACTCTATTTTAGCAGCGCCATTGGCTCTTGACCTGGCTTTATTCATTGATATGGCTAAAAGAGCTGACATGCGTGGTGTGCAGGAATGGTTGTCGTTCTATTGCAAATCTCCTCAAACTGCTCAGGGACTTCCTGCTCAAAATGATGTATTCAAACAATTGGAAAAATTGGAAAACACCCTGAGATACCTTAAGGGTGAAGATTTGATTACGCATTTAGGTTTGGATTATTATGAAAATGAACTTTTTGCATAAACTTATTTGTACCGGCATGGGCTTGGGGTTAATACCCCTTGCTCCCGGCACATTTGGTGCTCTCGGAGGGCTTGTTTCAGGTTATTTTATTAAGCAATATTCCAGTCAGCCAGATATATATATACTGGCACTTATAATCTTTTTTACTCTGATTGGTGTTTATAGTTCTAATAAAATAATACCAGAATGGGGGAAAGACCCATCCAGAGTGGTTATTGACGAAGTTGTAGGCATGTGGATTTCGATGCTCTTCATCCCGAATAATATAATATTCATGTTGTTGGCATTTGTTTTATTCCGCCTGTTTGATATTTATAAACCATTTTTTATAAGGAAATTTGAAGCATTTCCTCTTGGTTGGGGGATAATGTTAGATGATGTAGCTGCGGGCATTTTTGCAAATGTGACATTACAATTGTTTCTAATCATCAAAACACAATTCATGTGGTAGAAGCATTCAATTATTTGGCAAAGTTTTTTAAGGCGCAGGTGGCATCATTAACGGCCACATTAGTCGATTTTTCTACAACCTATGTTTTGACATCCCTTCTTGGATTGTCCTATATCCTGTCCTCTGCAATAGGTGTTGTAGGTGGTGGTGTTGTCAATTTTTTACTTGGGCGCTACTGGGTTTTTAGTGCCGAAAATGAGAAGAAAGCCGATCAGATCCCAAGATATATGCTTGTTTGGCTGTCCAGTATGCTTTTAAATATGGGTGGCATTATTTTTTTTACAGAGATTGTAGGGCTTTATTATCTAATCTCTAAAATAACAACCGCCGTGATAGTAGGTGTTTTTTTTAATTACTATCTGCAAAAAACTTTTGTTTTTAAAACTAAAACCAAAAGCAGTATTTAACCGTAAACGACTATTGAGCCGTTATTTTATAGAACGATTTTTAAATTGATGAAAACAAAAATAGCAATACTAGCCATTTTTCTAAGTTTTATCCCATTTGCGGGTTTTTCTCAAGCAGATAAATCTACTGTCATCAAAGGAATTGTGCTTGATGCACAAACTAATGAGCCTATACCTTCAGCTTCAGTTGTTTTTGCAAATGATAATAAGCGGGTTTACAGAACAAATGCATCCGGAAAATTTACAATTCCACGAGATATAACAATTTCTTCCAAAACACAAATAAAAGTTTCGTGCGTGGGGTATAAAACCATAACCACAGCTTTAAATTTTGAAAAAGAGATGGAAGTGCTGCTAACTGCTCAAACGCAAAATTTGAAAGAAGTTACAGTCAAAAAAGCAAGGTATCGTAATAAAAATAATCCTGCTGTAGAACTTATTGAAAATGTTATAGCTAACAAGAATAAGAACAGAAAAGAAGCAGTAAATTATTATGATAACGAGAAGTATGAGAAAATACAGTTCGCTTTCAATGATATAACCCCCAAATTTAAGCAGAAGCGGGTTTTTAAAAACCTGCAGTTTATGTTTGAAAGTACTGATTCTACAGAGGCGAATGGCAAAGAAATTTTGCCTATTTACATGAAAGAAACTATTTCGGACTATTATTACCGAAAATCGCCTAAAAACGAAAAAGAAATTATAAAATCAAATAAGTCTGTCAATTTTGAGGGATTGGATAATAAAGGGATTGAAGATAATATCAAGTATATGTATCAAGATGTGGAGATATACGATAACAATATTATCTTGCTTACCAACCAGTTTTTAAGCCCGATTGCAAACTCGGCTCCGAGTTTTTACAGATATTATATTTCAGATACCATTCAGTCCGGCGCAGATAAATATGTCAAGCTGTTTTTTGGATCGAGAAATAAAGAAGATATGCTGTTTCAGGGATTTCTGTATATAACCTTGGATGGCAGTTATGCCATTAAGGGAATAGAATTGTCTGTAAATAAAAATATTAATCTCAACTTTGTCAAAGATGTGAAAATTACACAACAATTTGACAAAACAGCAGATAAAGGCTGGTTGCTATCGTACGATGAAACGGCTATAAATTTTGGACTAACTAAAAAGGGACAGAGCTTGTTGGGGAAAAGAACTGTTTCATACAAAGATTATCGGTTCGAACCTCCCAAAAATGATTCCATTTTCAGAGGAAAGAGTCTGGTGGTGCTTGACAGTGCCAATATAAGAAGCGAAGAATACTGGAAGATTCACCGACACAAAGAGCTTTCTAAGTCAGAAACAGGTACTTATGCTATTATAGACAGTGTGCAAAGTACGCCCATTTTTAAAAGAACAGTTGATATTATCAATATTGTACTGTTCGGATATAAAGATCTGGGAATTTTCGAAATTGGACCCGTGAATACTTTTTACAGCTTCAATCCGATAGAAGGTACCCGTTTAAGATTTGGTGGAAGAACTACTCCTAAGTTTAGCAAGAGGTTTAACTTTGATACGTATCTGGCTTATGGGTTTAAAGATGAGCATCTTAAATATTATCTAAATGGCACAGTTTCGTTAACACCACATTCGGCCTATGAGTTTCCGGTAAAATCTCTGAGTATGAGTTATCAGAATGATACCAAGATACCCGGACAGGAGATGCAGTTTATACAAGAGGATTTTGTTTTGTTGTCAATAAAAAGAGGTGTCAATGATAAGTTGTTTTATAACAAAACATTTAAAGTGGAACATCTGAATGAATTTGAGAATCATTTCTCGTACACACTCGGTTATCAGTACACAAAAGAAGCTCCTGGTGGAAACCTGTTTTATAACTACACCGACTATGCTCAGCATACAAACGATATCGACAATATAAACATATCTGAATTTTCGCTGAAACTCAGGTACGCACCTAATGAAAAGTTTTATCAGGGCAAGGCAATGAGGATACCGGTGAAAAGTAAGTATCCTGCTTTTGAACTTCAGCTAAATTCGGGTCAAAAGCTATGGGGCAATGATTATAATTATTATAATCTTCGCTTTTCAGCCTCGAAAAGGTTTTATTTCTCTATTCTAGGATATTCAGATGTTGTATTTGAAGCAGATAAGATATTTGGAAAAGTTCCTTATCCCTTGTTGAATATAGCACGTGCAAATCAGACATATTCTTATCAGATTATGTCGTACAACCTGATGAACTTCCTCGAGTTTGTTAGCGACAGGTATGTGTCACTGAATATAGATCACTGTTTCAATGGTTTTTTCCTGAATAAGATTCCGCTCATAAATAAGCTGGACTTAAGAGAAAGTGTTAGCTGTAAAGTTCTTTGGGGAGATATTTCTAAAGAAAATGATCCGTCTCAAACAAGTGGTTTATTCAAATTGCCTACTGAGGTCGATGGATCTCCGCTTACTTACTCTATGTCAAAAGTACCATATATTGAAGGAAGTATTGGTATCGGTAATATATTTAAACTTTTCAGGGTAGATTTAGTAAAACGTTTTTCATATCTCAATCATCCACATGTGTCGGATATAGGACTCAGAATGCGGTTTAAATTTGATTTCTAAAAAAACAGTAACACAGAAAAAATGAAAGCAAAAGATTCAGCTCAACAAATGATTTATAAGATTATAAATCCGCTTATTAAGTTGTTGGTAAAAATGAAAGTAACACCTAATGTGATTACAACGGTGGGCTTAATAATTAATATTATCGCCGTGGTTGTTTTTATTATTGGAGGCGAAAAAGGAGCTACCGGAGATTTATCCTATATCGGTTGGGGATGCGGACTTATACTTTTTGCAGGTTTATTTGATATGATTGATGGACGACTCGCTCGTGTTGGAAATATGTCTTCGCGATTCGGTGCGCTTTATGATTCTGTACTTGACAGATACAGCGAACTGTTTATGTTTTTTGGAATTTGCTATTATCTGGTTGCTCACCATTATTTTTTAAGTTCAATTTTTGCCTTTGTGGCTCTGATAGGTTCTATGATGGTAAGTTATGTCAGAGCCAGAGCTGAGGGGCTAAATATAGAGTGTAAAGGCGGTTTGATGCAACGTCCGGAGAGAGTTGTAACTATCGGATTGTCGGGCGTTATCTGTGGTATTGTATCTGCAGTAACTGGTGGCAATCATAAGTTGTATGTTAATGACATGTCTTTTGACGTTATTGAAACAATATCTATATTTACAATTCCTATCCTTATAGTAGCTGTTATGTCTAATCTTACTGCAATCAAACGATTGAATTACTGCAGATTACATATGAATGGACAGGATAATGCTTTAAAATAATATTTTACAATAAGACTAATACGATAGTGATGTTTCTCAGGTCATCTTCAGCCGGAATTAAATCCATTTTTTTTTCAAAATACTTTGCTCTTTTAAGTATTTTACTCGTTTCCAATCTGTGTTTTGGGAATAATCATGAATCGTATCCGATTCCTCAGAAGACAAATAAATTGTTATTTTATCTTCAGCGGTCACATAATAAAAATACAATTGTTTATGAGCTAAATACATTGCCGGATGGAAGTGTAGATGTGAAAACTCCGATAAAAGTATCCTGGATTCGGTTCGAGGAAGGAGGTAAAAGAGCGGAACTATCTTTTATTCAGCGTAGGGCATTTGGGGTAAAGTGTCGTTTAGCAGACAAATCAGACAATTTGTTCATTGTTCAGTTCAATAATTTCAATAAACGTGATATTAGGCTGGTGAAGACTGCAACGGGAACTTACTGCGCTTTGATGAAAATCGATAATGAAACAGCTGAGCTTGAAGATGTCTTTATAAAAGCAGAAAATAATGCTATTGGATTGCCCATATCATTTAAATATATGGATGTTTATGGCATTTCCCAAAAAGACAGAAAACCTGTTTATGAAAGAATAACCCTATAAGCATGACCACATTTAATTTAGCCGAGGCAAAAAGAACTAAGATAACAGCTTTACTCGTTTCGCTCCTTTACATACTGATAATGTCCGCTTTGATAGGATTGAAGACCGAGAACTGGATAATTGTGCTTGCATTCAATGCCTGTATCTGGCTATCGCAAAGTAGTCGTAAATTTATATTGGCATTCAGTATTTTTATCTTTTTTGCTATTATCTATGATTTAATGAAAGTTTACCCAAATTACAGGGTAAATCCAGTAGATATTGGCGGCATTTATCATCTTGAAAAGTCATTGTTTGGGTTCAATTATCAGGGAACTATTGTTACTCCAAACGAATTTTTTGCACTGAATCACACAGCTTTTTTCGATCTTTTGGGAGGCTTCTTCTATCTGAACTGGATACCATTACCCGTTGCTTTTGCTTTTTGGTTGTATTTTAAGAACAAGAAGCAGTTTTTGCATTTTTCACTTACCTTTCTTTTTGTGAATCTTATCGGATTCTGTATTTATTATCTTCATCCTGCTGCACCTCCGTGGTACGTGGCAAAGTATGGCTTTGATTTTATTCAACACACACCGGGCGACACTGCCGGATTAGGGCGGTTTGACAAATTGTTGCATGCTAATATCTTTGGTTCGCTCTATTCGCGAAATTCGAATGTTTTTGCTGCAATGCCATCCCTTCATTGCGCTTATCCACTTATTGCTTTTTTCTATGCGTTCAAAAGCAATGTAAAGAGTATGAAATGGTATTTCGGGATTGTCATGGTGGGTATTTGGATTACGGCAATTTATTCTGATCATCATTACGTTGTTGATGTCATTATGGGCATAACATGCGCCAGCGCAGGAATTCTGATTTTTCAATTTGTGTTATTGAAAATACGTTCAGTAAGAACTTTCTTGTCTGAATATGAGCAATTAATCTCCTGAAAATGCTGAATATATGCATAAATTTACTGCAACAGGTCAAAGTATGCTATAATGTTGATTTATTATTCCTTATAACTTAGTATATTTGCAATTCGGCATGTTTTCATAAGAAGTTAGGAAAGAATAAGGATGAAAGAACCAAATAAACGAAAAATCATAAACGATCCTGTATTCGGGTTTATCAACATCCCGAATAATTTTCTGTATAATATTATCCAACATCCCTATTTTCAACGTCTGAGTAGAATAAAACAGTTGGGATTGTCATCGTTCGTTTATCCGGGAGCACAACATACTCGTTTACAACATTCATTAGGTGCCATGCATCTTATGAGTGAGGCGATTGCGCAGCTAAGGCTGGAAGGTCATGATATTTCACTGGCCGAATCAGAAGCTGTGCAGGCTTGTATCTTGCTGCATGATATAGGACATGGACCGTTTTCACACACTTTAGAGCATAGTTTGGTATCGGGTGTAAATCACGAGGAGATTTCTTTGTGGATGATGCAGATGATTAACCGGGAAAATGCTGGTAAGCTGGACATGGCTTTGCAGATTTTTACGAATAATTATCCTCGACAGTTTTTACATCAGCTGGTTTCGAGTCAGCTTGATATGGACAGACTGGATTATCTGAGCAGAGATAGTTTTTATTCCGGCGTGAGCGAAGGAATAATTGGAGCCGCACGGATAATCAAAATGTTAAATATACATAATGATCAATTAGTCGTTGAAGCTAAAGGGATTTATTCTATCGAGAAGTTTTTGGTGGCAAGACGACTGATGTACTGGCAGGTTTATTTGCATAAAACTTCCGTAGCAGCCGAAAAAATGCTGATGAATATACTGAAGAGGGCTAAGGAACTGGCAAGTAAGAATGTTGATCTTTTTGCATCGCCGGCATTGCATTATTTTCTTTACAATGAAGTCTCAAAACAGCATTTTACCGACTCAGAAGTAGCTCTTCGTCATTTTGCGATGCTCGATGATTCAGATGTTATTTGTGCAATTAAAGTATGGTCGGAGCATTCGGATATTATTCTATCGTCACTTTGTAAATCATTTATTAATAGGAGGTTGTTTAAGGTAGAGACTGGCACCAAGCCCGTAGATGATTTAAAACGTGAAATGCAGCTGAAGCAATACATGAATCACTTCAACGTTAGTGCAGAAGATGCAACTTATTTCATGGGTGAAGAAATCGTGAGTACTGATACCTATAGTCCGAAAGATGATAATATCAATATACTTTATAAAGATGGAACTGTGAAAGATATAGCTGAAGCATCGGATATGCTCAATATAGCCGTGCTGACCAAGAAGGTGGAGAAGTTTTATTATTGCTACCTGAAACTATAAAACAGCTAAACATAGCTTACTTATAAATCGGCTTTTGCAACCGATGCTTGTGTTTTCTTTTCTAAATAGCACGGTCGTCATTATGGATTATTGGAAATTGTTTATTACTTTTGCACCCAAAAAAAAATTATATGGAGTTTACAGCTCAACAAATTGCAGACTTTTTACACGGTCAGATTCAAGGAGATCCTTCGGTAAAGGTTAGTGATTTTTCGAAAATTGAAGAAGGGAAACCCGGAACACTGACTTTTTTGTCGAATCCGAAATATAATCAGTATATCTACGATTGTGAGGCAAGTATTGTGCTCGTAAACAAAGACTTTACTCCAGAAAAAGAGATAAGTTCCACCCTTATTAGGGTAGATGATGCGTACCAGTCTTTAGCCACATTGCTAACATTGGTAGATCAGGCAAAACCAAGAAAAACAGGAGTTTCGCCATTGGCATTTATTTCAGAAAGCACCGTAATAGGTGAAAATGCTTATATTGCTCCATTTGCATACATTGGAGAAAATGTAGTTATTGCTCCCAATGCAACTATTCATGCTCATTGCAGCATAGAAGATAATGCGAAGTTAGGAGCGAATGTTACGTTGTTCTCTGGTGTGAAAATATATAACAGTTGTATTATTGGAGATAACTGTACGCTGCATTCAGGCTGTGTGATTGGGTCAGACGGTTTTGGATTTGCTCCGGTAGAAGATGGTTCGTATAGCAAAATCCCTCAGATGGGTAATGTTGTACTCGAAGATGATGTGGAGATTGGTGCAAACTCGGTGGTAGACAGAGCTACTATGGGCAGTACCATTATTCGCAAAGGAGTGAAAATAGATAATCTGGTGCAAATTGCACACAATGTAGAGGTTGGAGTTAATACTGTCATAGCAGCACAAACAGGGATTTCAGGTTCTACAAAATTAGGAAAACGATGTATTCTGGCTGGTCAGGTAGGCATAGCCGGACATTTACATATAGCCGATGGCACTATTTTTGGTGCTCAGACCGGCGTGCCAAGTTCAGTGAAAAAACCAAATCAAACATTACAGGGATATCCCGCTTTACCGATTATGACTTTTCAACGTGCTTCAGTAGTTTATAAAAATTTACCTGAAATTCAAAAGCAGATTTTCGAATTGCAAAAGCAAATTCAGGAGTTAGAAAACAAAATAAAGTAGTATCTCTAAAATAACGTATGTCGAAACAAAAAACGATTAAAGAAGCCTTTACACTAGCCGGAAAAGGTTTACACTCCGGTTTGGAAATAGTCTTAACGTTCAATCCAGCCCCCGAAAATCACGGAATTAAAATTAAAAGAGTAGATTTGCCAGAGCAACCCGAGATGGATGCAGTAGCCGAGTATGTAACTGAAACTACGCGAGGCACAGTTCTGAAAAAAGGGGAAATTCAGGTTAGTACTGTAGAACACGCTCTATCAGCACTGTATGCATTTGGAATCGACAATTGTTTATTGGAGGTAAATGCACCTGAATTCCCTATTTTGGATGGTAGTGCAAAATATTTTGTTGAACAAATTCAACAAATAGGAATTGTAGAACAACAAGCAGAAAAGGACTATTTCATAGTTCGGAAAAAAATAGAATATACCATACCTGAAACCGGAGCAAAAATCATTCTACTTCCTGATGATACTTTCAGCGTGGATGTGCATATTGCATTTGATTCAGCTGTGCTGAACAACCAGTTTGCAAGCCTTTCATCGTTGGACGACTTTGCTAAGGAAATAGGCAGTGCACGCACTTTTGTTTTTGTTCGTGAAATAGAACAACTGGTGAAACTTAACCTTATTAAAGGTGGTGATCTGAAAAATGCTATTGTTATTTATGATAAACAAGTATCTCAGGCAGACTTTGATAATCTGGCAGATTTGATGAATCAACCACATCAGGATGCCGGTAAATTGGGTTATTTGAATGGCGGAGTGAAATTTCCAAACGAACCGGCGCGTCACAAACTGTTGGATGTGATTGGTGATTTGTCTCTGATTGGTAAGCCTATTCGCGGAAAAGTAATTGCTACTTATCCCGGACACAAAATAAATACTGAATTAGCCAAGCTGATTCGAAAAGATCTTAAAAAGCAAGAAATACAGACTCCTGTTTATGATGATACGATTGCACCTGTTTTGGATGTAAACGCTATTCGTAAACTTTTGCCACATCGCTGGCCATTTCTTATGGTTGATAAAATCATAGAAATGCGCGAAAAAGTTATCGTTGGCGTGAAGAACGTTACCGTAAACGAGACTTTCTTTATGGGGCATTTTCCCGAAGAACCAGTTATGCCGGGCGTTTTGTTGGTTGAAGCCATGGCGCAGACAGGTGGTTTGTTAGTGCTTAATTCGGTGGAACATCCGGAAAAATACTCAACCTATTTTTTGAAAATAGACAATGTAAAATTCCGCCAGAAAGTGGTTCCTGGCGATACAGTGATTTTCCATCTGGAGATGCCTGATGAAATGCGCAGAGGATGTGCATTAATGAAAGGTCATGCTTTCGTTGGTGGAAAAATTGTAGCTGAAGCAGAATTTATGGCGCAGATTGTGAAGAACAAGTAAACAGACGCTATTCTCAACATAAACTTGATTTGTAAGATCAAGATATTTAAAGTAATAAAACTGAAAAATAAATAGAATGAAACAACCTTTAGCTTACATTCATCCCGATGCTAAGATTGCACCAACAGTTGTAATTGAGCCATTTGTTACTATCGATAAAAACGTAGTAATCGGAGATGGCACTCGTATTGGTTCAAACGTAACCATTTTGGAAGGTGTGCGGATTGGAAAAAATTGCAATATCTTCCCTGGTGCTGTAATCGGGGCTGTCCCTCAGGATCTTAAATTTAAGGGAGAGGATACGTTAGCTATTATTGGAGATAATACAACAATACGTGAGTTTGTCACTATCAACAGAGGTACTGCTTCTAAAGGCAAAACTGTGGTTGGTGATAACTGCTTGATTATGGCTTATTGTCACATAGCTCACGACTGTATTGTTGGTAATAATATCATCATGGGTAATTCAACCCAACTGGCAGGTGAAGTTGTAATTGAAGATCATGCGATCTTAAGTGCTGCAATTCTGGTTCATCAGTTTTCGCATATCGGATCGCATGTTATGATTCAGGGCGGTTCGAAGATAAACAAAGATGTTCCTCCTTTCGTAACAGCCGGACGTGATCCGATTTCGTATGCCGGAATAAACTCTATCGGTCTCCGTCGCAGAGGTTTTACAAACGAACAGATACGTGACATACAGGATGTTTATCGCTATCTTTATCAGTCGGGAATGAACACTTCTCACGCAGTAGAGAGAATTCAGGCAGAACTGCCTGCAACAAAAGAACGCGACGAGATTTTACTCTTTGTCCGTAATTCACCCCGCGGTATTATCAAAGGTTATTTTGATTGACATTAGGAATATGCGATATAATTGCAGGGTTTATACTCTGTAAAAAGAAAAAACGCATACTTTCCCTACGCTTCTTATAAAACGAAATTCGTAACATTTATGGAAAATATTGATGAAGCACAAAAGAAAAGCTTGAATTTTATAGAAGCTTTTGTAGAGCAAGACTTGAAAGATGGTAAAAATGACGGACGAATTCAAACACGTTTCCCGCCAGAGCCTAACGGTTATCTGCACATAGGTCACGCAAAGGCTATTTGCCTTGATTTTGGGATAGCAGAAAACTATGGTGGGGCTTGTAATCTTCGTTTTGACGACACCAATCCGGTTAAAGAAGACGTTGAATATGTTGATTCTATTCAGGAAGACATTCAATGGCTTGGGTACAAGTGGAAAGATGTTTATTACGCCTCAGATTATTTCCAGCAATTGTGGGATTTAGCCATTGAGCTTATAAAACAAGGTAAGGCTTATGTAGATGAACAATCTGCAGAAACTATAGCCAAACAGAAAGGTACACCGACAATACCAGGTACCGAAAGCCCTTACAGAAATCGTCCTGTAGAAGAAAATCTCGAGTTGTTCAAAAAGATGAACACAGGAGGAATTCCTGAAGGTGCTATGGTCTTACGTGCTAAGATTGATATGGCGTCGTCTAACATGCATTTTCGGGATCCGTTGATGTATCGTGTTATCAACTCACACCCTCATCATCGTACGGGCTGGACATGGAAAGCATATCCTATGTACGATTATGCTCACGGACAATCTGATTATTTCGAAGGAGTTACACATTCACTTTGTACCTTGGAATTTGAGGTTCATCGTCCTCTTTATGATTGGTTTATCGATCAGTTTAAAGACTCCGATTACCGTCCCAGACAAATTGAATTCAACCGGTTGAATATCACTTATACCGTAATGAGTAAGCGTAAAATGCTTCAATTGGTACAAGAAGGTCTGGTAAGTGGCTGGGATGATCCGCGCATGCCTACTATTTGTGGTTTGCGCCGTCGAGGTTATTCTCCTGAATCAATTCATAATTTCATTGATAAAATTGGCTATACCAAATTTGAAGCGATGAATGATGTGGGTCTGTTGGAGCACAGCGTGCGTGAAAGTTTGAACAAAACAGCAACGCGTGTTAATGCAGTACTTGATCCCGTAAAATTGATTATTACTAATTATCCTGAAGATCAGGTAGAAATGTTGGAAACAGTCAATAATCCGGAAGATGAATCGGCCGGTACACGCACTTTAGCCTTCTCTAAAGAGCTTTATATTGAGCGTGATGACTTTATGGAAGATGCTCCCAAGAAGTATTTCCGTATGACACCTGGTCAGGAGGTTCGTCTGAAAAGTGCTTATATCGTTAAGTGTACAGGTTGTAAGAAAGATGCTGAAGGTAATATTGAAGAAATTTACTGCGAATATGACTCACAAACCAAAAGTGGAATGCCGGAGAGTAATCGTAAGGTTAAAGGAACCCTACACTGGGTTTCGGCAGCTCATTGCCTCAATGCAGAAGTTCGTTTGTATGATAGATTATTCAGTGTCGAAAATCCATCGGCTGATGAGCGTGATTTCAGGGATTTATTGAATCCAAACTCATTGAGAGTACTGAATAACTGTAAAGTAGAGGTTTCTTTGAGTGAAGCCAAACCGCTGGATCAGTTTCAATTCCAACGTATTGGCTATTTCAATGTTGATTTAGACTCAACAAGTGACAAGCTAGTTTTTAATAGAACTGCTTCGTTGAAAGATAGTTGGGCTAAAGAGCAGGGAAAATAAGAATTTTGATATATTGAGATAAGAACCGTTGCATGAAATTTGTAACGGTTTTTTGCTTTTGTTTTTATATTGTCTGGCGCGAAAACACAGTTTTGTAATAGCTATATCATACAGTCGTAACATCGCAAACATAACTTTGACGATTAATTTAAAATCAGTCAGTTATGAGCAAATGTCGTGTTTTGGTAGTCGATGATGAAGAAGATCTATGCGAAGTTATTCGGTACGCATTAGAGGTAGAAGGTTATGCGGTAGATGTGGTTTATTCTGCAGAAGAAGCATTGAAGAAAAACATCACGGAGTATAACTTGTTGTTATTAGATGTGATGATGGGTGAGATCTCAGGTTTCAGGATGGCACATATGATTCGAAATAATCCTAAAACCGCTAATACTCCTATCGTGTTTATTTCTGCCAAAGATACCGAAAATGACAGGCTCACAGCTTTTAATCTTGGTGCTGACGACTATATAACAAAGCCATTTTCAATAAGAGAAATGTTGGCTAGGGTGAAAGCCATAATTGGCCGTTTTGATTCTAAAATGAAAATCGGACTTCAAATCCTCTCTTACGATAAGCTGATAATTAATCTGGAAAAGAAACAAGTTTTGCTGGAAGAAAAAGAAATACGATTCACGAAAAAAGAATTTGAGATACTTAAATTATTTTTAGAAAACAGAAACAGATTGTTTACGCGCGAAGAATTACTCAAGCGCGTATGGTCCGACGAAGCATTTGTTCTTAGTCGAACGATAGATGTAAACATTACCCGTATTAGAAGAAAAATAGGACGTTACGAAAAAAATATAGTAACTAAGCTCGGACTTGGATACTGTTTCGAAGGGTAGCTGCTACATCCAGCCATTTTATATTACTGATTACACCAGAATTAACGATGAATTTTAAAAAGAAACTGTTGCTGATTTGTTTTGCTTTAATAACCTTTTCGGCACTCAAAGCTCAGAAGGTTGGTCTTGTATTAAGTGGTGGTGGTGCTCCGGGTATAGCGCATATAGGCATTATTAAAGCGCTGGAAGAAAATAATATACCGATAGACTATGTGACCGGAACTTCTATCGGAGCTATGTTGGGAGGGATGTATGCTATGGGTATGACTCCAGACGAGATGATAAAAGTGCTGAAGTCGGAAGATTTTAAACATTGGCTGAACGGCGAAGTAGAACCCGAGAATATGTATTTTTATCGTAGTGCCAGTCCTAATGCAGGTGTAATAAATCTGCGAATTCAAATAAGTAAACAGAAAGCAATTAATTTAAAAACAAAGATTTTACCGACTAATATTGTACCTCCAGGACAGATGAATTATGCCTTTATCCCGTTGTGTGCCAAAGTAAATGCGGCTTCAGGGAGTAATTTTGATAAACTTTTTGTGCCGTTCCGTTGCGTAGCTTCTGATGTTCATAAAAAAAAATCAGTGGTGTTTCGTCAGGCCGATTTGGGTGACGCTATTCGCGCTTCGCTTACCTATCCATTTATGTTTAAGCCTATTATAGTTGACAGTGAGTTGCTGTTTGATGGTGGAATTTATAATAATTTCCCTGTAGATGTGATGAAAGCCGATTTTAAGCCTGACTTTATTTTGGGAAGTGTGGTTGCCTACAATCCACCAAAACCTGATGATGACGATATTGTGACGCAATTGCAAAACATGATTATGAACCCGACCGATTATTCTGTTCCTTCGTCGGATGGTTTGGTACTGAAATTTGATTTAGGAAAAATCAATTTATTCGATTTTTCTAAAGTAGATGAGTTGGTTAAACTGGGGTACGATTCTACCATGAAGCATATGGATGAAATTAAAGCGCGGGTTAATCGAAGGATTTCAACGGAAGAGGTTGCTCAGCGTAGAATGGATTTTCAGCGAAGATTGCCCGTTTTAAAATTTCAAGATGTTGATGTTGAAGGAGTAGACAGCTCGCAACGGGAGTATGTAAACCGAATTTTTCATCACGATGATGAGGAGTTTGATCTGAAGGAGTTTAAGCAATCGTATTTTAAGCTCATTTCGGATGAAGCAATCTCGGAAGTAATTCCTCATGCGGTTTTTGATTCGGTTACAGGATTGTTTGATTTGCATCTGAAAGTGAAAACCGAAGATCAACTGAAGTTGACAATTGGGGGTAATATATCTTCTTCTACGTCCAATCAGGCGTTTATGGGGCTCACGTACCAGAATCTGAATAACTACGCGCAAACCGCTTATATCAACGCTCAGTTTGGCAAAATGTACAATGGTTTAGGGCTTGGTACCCGTTTAGAAATGCCGTCGAATAATAATTGGTATTTAAAACTGGCTTTCGTGTTGCACAAATTCGATTATTTTGATAGTAACAACCTGTTTTATCAGAATAACAGAAATTCAAATCTGAATCAGAATGAATTTTACAGTAAGTTCAGTGTTGGTTTCCCGGTTGCAACAAAAAGTCGTTTGGAACTTGGAATCGGTTATGGGGCACTAACCGATAATTACAATCAGAATAATACCTCCCTTAGCCCAACTGCTGGAAACGATAAGAGTTCTTTTTCTCTAGGAAGTGCATTTGCCCGCATCGAAAGCTATGCTCTTAACGATTTGATGTACCCGACAAAAGGGTTTAGTTATTCTGCTTCATTTCAATTTTTTGATGGAACTCAGAAATTTGAATCGGTAAATAATCCGGTTTCAAATTTAACTGATAAGGCCGATTCATGGTTTCAGTTCAGGGGTAGATCGGAGTACTATTTTCCACTTGCAAATTACTTGACTGTAGGAATGAGTGCAGATTTGTGCTACTCTTCCCGCAAGATGTTGCAGAACTATACTTCTACTGTCATACAGGCTCCTGCTTTTCAACCGACACCTTATAGTCGCACTATTTTCAATCCGAAATTCAGCGCCAATCAGTTTCTTGCGATGGGAATAAAACCAATCATAAACTTTACGGATCAATTGCACTTAAGAACTGAGTTCTATTGTTTTCTACCCTACAAGACAATTAATGCAGATAGTGAAAATTTAGCCTACTACTCTAAACCATTTTCTTCTGCGAAGTTTATGATCGAAAGTACGTTAGTCTATAATTTCAAGTTAGCGTCAGCAGGAATTTTTGCCAATTATAATAATGCCAATTGGAATTTCGGGCTCAATATCGGCATTTTGCTTTTCAACCCAAAGTTTACCGAATAATGAACTGAGTGAAGTCCGCCACTGGCCTACGTGGACTGACAGGAGTCGGAACGACAGATACATATCCAACACGAGCAACGAAAACCAGTTCATCTTTTATTCCCAAACGCTTTACAACCTGAGTCTTATAATTACGTTCTTCTACAGCTTGATTCATGGGTTGGAACCCAAGTTCCAGCTCTGTGCAAGTTAGATGAATTTGTTGGTATAACCGGCCTGTATTAACCCAGTCGGCAACCGAATTTCCGCTACTGGTAATCACTATCCAACCGCCGCAACTCAAAGCCTGCTTTTTGGTTTTATCTATCCCGGCTTTAATAAACGATTCCTTTTTTGAATCTTGCGGCTTCATAAAATGGCGAACAAAAAAGCCGCTTAGCCCCGTTATCTGCATGCCGGCAGTAGTAAGCCCGTCTCTCTTTGCATCCACATCTTTGTCCGAAAACCGCAACCAGTTGGCCAACTCATCCTGAGCAGCTTTATTATAAGCCTGCTGCGTGTAAGCCTCAATTGTTTGTTGAGCAATGAATTTTCCGTCGGCACCGGAGGCTTCGAAAAAATGAATCCGTTCGGCATCGGGCTGAGTCAATCGTCTTACATCATTTTCTTTAATAGCATTTGTATCAAACGGAGTGCGCAGAGTCATACGGGTTTCTATCAGCTTCAGGTTATAGGGTGTTGCTGAGGCTTTGTCCAGTACTATTTCAGCCACCGGCTTAGCGTTGGAATAATTATCAGCAAGAGTAAGCTTGCAGTCGTACCCTAAACTACCGGCAGATAAAGTCAGATTTTCGATAAAAGCACCCAACGAGATAAAAAGCTCCCGGCGGTCGGGATCAACCACGGCCAGAGCCCGCGTACTGTCGGCATACAACCGGATAATACGATCACCATAAACCTCTACGCGCCAGGGTTGCGAATTGTGCGAACTGCCTGCCAGCGATGCCAGATAGAGCATTTGGCAAACTGCACTTTTTCCGGTAGGTTCCAAAGATCGCTGACCATGAGATCCAACAGAACAGGAGCAAAAGATACCCCACATCGACAACATCATTATAAAGATAAGTTTAGGTGCTTTCATTTACGTATAGTTATTTATCTTTGCTCCACAGCCGCACTCCCAACCGGACAACCGGCGAAAGGTCAACGTTTGGAACAGAATAGCTGGCTGTTTCGAAGTTGACGGTTTTGTCGCCCCTCAGATACACATGCATACCGGGCTGAATGTAAAAGTATCGACCAATAAAAAACTGGTAACTCAGCCCCAGCCCTGTGTCAAGACTATGCATATCTTTACGAATGCCGGTACTCTTTTGTTCTATCTCAAAGGTATGAGCCTCCAGATAGCTATAAAGTTCCAGATTGCGCCACAGGTTATAACCCAAAAACAATCCCGGTGAAGTTTTATAAAACCGCTTAAAGTCGGCCGACGAGTTATTCACTCCCGCAGTCTCCGCATCGTAGCTTCCACCATTAATAACACTCACTCTTACCCGAAAACGTTCGTACCGATACCCTACCCCAATATGATAACCACCCGTGAGAAACATAGGCACCAGACTTTCCACTTCCACAGCCGACTTTACTTCGTAACTTTTAGCATGCGCCCTGGCCGGTTCCTTTACCCGCAACGAATCGTTTTGTGCCAATACACATCCAAACGAGCTAAACACACACATAATAAAGAGAATTTTCTTTTTCATACCAATAAACTTTGAATTTTGATGCTGCAAAGTTCGGCATTGAAAAAAGAAGTTTACTCCGCATTTGTTACCAAATGAATCGGGAAACTATTTTTTATTGCGGATACGGCTAAGCGACTTGGGTGCAATACCCAGATAGTTGGCAATATGGTAGAGCGGTAAACGTAGGAATGCCTGAGGATATTCCGTCGCCAGTTTTTGGTATCGTTCTTCGGCCGATAAAGTTTGGAGGTCAACACTGCGTTGTACCAGTTTCACATAAGCTTCTTCAACCAACAAACGTCCCAAACGTTCCATCCGTGGCACTTTCAGGAACAACAGTTCCAAATCCTTTTGCTGTATAAATGCCACTTCTGTGTCTTCCCAGGCTTTAATGTTCAGGTGCGCCGGAGTTTCGCTCACCCGGCTTCGGTTATCGGTTACCCAGTCACCCTCAAAAGCAAAGTCGGTGGTGGCTTCCTCGCCTTTATCTGTTATTTTATAATAGATGAGCGCTCCAGAGAGTATCAAATAAATCGATTTGCATATATGACCTTGTTGAAGTAAAATTTCTCCTTTTGCAATAGTCTTAAAGTGGATGTATGATGATATCGTTTTCCACTCATCCTCAGAAATAGGAGTAAGCTTTCGGAAATATTGTTTTGTTAATTCAACGTTCATAATAGAAATTGTTATGTAGACTAACGTATTAGTTTATTTTGAATATTGCATGACAAATTTAAAGATTTATATTGAATCTTTTCATAGTTTACTCTTTCTCGATGCATTTCTGGTTATTATTATCAGGTATTTCTATAATTTTACACTCGTCTAATCAACAAATGGGCTGAAATTTATGGTTCATACGTCCCTTTTACAGCCAAAATCAATAAAAAACAAAAATAATGCGTTGAAAATTTGGCTCGTACCTACTTGTTTTTGTTATTTTGCACCCGATTTAAACCATCATACACATAACTAAAAGAAAGTATGTCAAAAAATCTTGTCATAGTAGAGTCACCGGCCAAAGCCAAAA